>Ga0208792_1000576_pt1 | contig 13817 bp, 20 predicted proteins | sample 14_taG_FD_184087 | JGI IMG/M metagenome (GOLD analysis project Ga0208792, IMG submission 184087) | Marine viral communities from the Subarctic Pacific Ocean - 14_ETSP_OMZ_AT15311 metaG (SPAdes) (version 2) | ecosystem: Environmental > Aquatic > Marine > Oceanic | place: Pacific Ocean | collected...
ACCAAGTTGTACCTGCTAGTGTTAAATTATAAGTTCTCATTGCACCGCCATCTGCTGTTGTACTGGCTGCTTGATACGCACTCATACCAGAAACACTTCCAGAAGCATATGCAACTGTTCCTGTCCATGTAACAGAATCACCTAAACTTGGACTTGAACTAAAAGAAGTAGGGTAACTTATCTGTGCTTTGTAAGCATTAGCTAGAGATGTATCAACACGAATCACAGGTACTTGCCCATCACTTGCAGGTAAAGTTGTAAGCGTATACGCATTAGGGTTTCCGTAATAACCTACAGTATCAGTATTAACTGTACATCTTGACTCTACATTGCCATTAATATTAGTATTAGCTTCAACTTTTTTTGCAAACATAGAACAGCCAGTAAGTACAAGAACTAAACTAATTGCTAATAATTTATTCATTTGTATTGATCTCCTATCATTTCATTCATTAATTTATCTTGACCTAAACTTCTTAACGCTTTTTTATTGTCTACTATTTTACCACCTTGTAACGCTGTAGAATCACGATACATCCCACCCTGGATCTCTGCTACATAATAAGAGTTAATATTTGTAGCTGTATTAATTTGTTTTAAGATAGATGCTTGTGATGCTGTGTTAGCTATAGTTAAGGCATTCTCTGTAGCTGCCATTGCTATTTCTAATCGTTCTCTTTCTTCATCTTCTTCTTCTGTTTCTCTTTTTTCTTCCTTTTTATCCAGAAGGTTGTCATCCACCGTTTCTGTTGTATCTTTAACAAACTCATCATCTAAAGCATCATATATTTCTATCTTAGGTATAACTGGTAATGGTGGTATGTAATTAGGGCAACTCTCATCATTCTGTGCGTTTCTACATAAATCCCATCTGTACATATAAAGTATAGTTACATCCTCTATACTGCCTGTACCTGTACCTCTGATCCTACCATCACCAAACTGCTCTATTGGTGTGTAAGGCAAAGGTATAACATTCTGTACCGTACCGCTATACTGTCCATCCCAATCGTGTTCTTCTTGGAACACATAACCACCACCAACTTTGTCGCTTTCTATCGTAACTGTAAAGTCATCGACTACATTCTTAACTGTTGTGTAGTTGTAAAGCACACCACTTATATCTAAACCTTCTTCTGCACTTACACCTAAAGTGCCTGTATTCATTTTCCAAATATTGCCATATAAAGCAGCATTACTTGTATAGCCAAATTCGTAACTAAAAGAATATAAAGGCAGCAGCAACAGTACCCATAATACTAAGAGCCTTTTCACGCTTTTCTGCAACACTAATTTCATTCTTCTCCTCTGGCATTGGTATCTCATCTGTCTTAACTGCCCAGGCTCTCTTTGCCTCATCACCGATCAAACCATCTATAGGGCAAGGTGTTCCAGCCGACATCATTGCAGACCATACATCTGGGTCTTGGCACATCACACTAACTGCTGCTACTTTCATTCCAAACATATATAGCTTTTGTGCTTTCTTTAGTCTTAGGCAGTTTTCTTCTGTGTATGTTGTACCTACTGATAAACCTAAAATCTGTGTCTGTACTGAACCACTAGAACTGATCGTACATAAATCACTATTGTTTCCACTACCAAATTGAGGTGCTATTGCACTAGGCGGTGGTTGTTTAACTGTTGTAGTTTGTTCACCTGTAGTCGTAACAACACTTGTTGAATCTGTAACAATCGGATCAGCAGCCATTACTGGCAATACAAACACTATCCAAAACGCTAGGACTATAAACCCAGCTATTACATTGTTACGCAGTCTGTCAGACATTAGGCTTCTACTTTAGCTGCCTTTAATTGAGTTGTTGTAGTCATACTATCTACTTGCTTTGTAATATCTCTAAGTCTTTGCTTCTCTGTCACAATAGCTGAAGTTGATGTACCAGCTTCTTGTGCCTTCATAAACAGAATGTCTTGTTCTTCTAACAAAGGCTTTCTTTCTGCTCTAAGTCTGTCTTTAGTTATGACTTTAGCTTTGTTGATGTCTACAGTAATTGGCATTAGAGGTTCTCCTTCATATTGTATTTAGCTAAGTCATCTGCACTCAAGTCTGCTGAAGTCTTTTCATCAGAACCAGCAGTATATGTCCAAGCATTTCTGAATGTTCTGTCAGACAAGTCAACTGAGTCAGCTATGATTTCGTATTTAGTGCCAGTTGGTAAATCTTTATTAGCAAGATGAATCATTTTTTCTTCATCTGTTCCTGTTAAGGTAGCTAAAAATTTAGGAGATGGTATTAATACTGCTGCTACTCCACTATCGTCATATATTAATCTCATATATTAATCTCCAAAACCTATTAAATTAACTGTACTCGCATCAGCAGCAGCTCCGTTTGAACTTGTTGTTGAACCATAACCAGTATAAACTTCAAAACTGCCAACTTCTTGATTAGCTATATGTGCAGAATGTGTGCTTCTCGCTGGTAAAGCGTTACCATCATTTACTGCTGCTGTCACAGCATAATTAACATTTGCTACATTATTATCAATATTAACTGAATATCTACCAGCAGCATTATCTGCAATGCTTGATATGTTATGACTATCTCTAATGGCTATACTGCCAGTACCATTAAAATTAATCCAAAACTTCGCAGTAAACTGTGACAAGCCTCTGCCATCTGAGGTAATACGCATACGCTCTGTTGGTGCAGAATCACTTGTTGCACTTCTTGTTGCTAAAACTAAATCTCCATTAGTGCTACCTGAAAAATTCTTTGCTTGATAACCAATAAAAGATGGACTGTGAGTTTGACCAGCACTATTGTCATAATGAAATCCAATTCCACAATAAGATTCATCAACAGCACTCCCAGCAATTTTAATAACTTCAGCAGTTCCTCCTAGAGATGTAGTGCTAGATTGATGGTCTATAGTAAAAGGTCTTTCAGGAGTCTTAGTTCCAATACCTACATAGCTGTTAGAACCTTGAACAAATAGTGCATCATCTTTATTATCACCCTCTACTCTAAAGTCTACATCAGCACCAGTATCGTTTATTGTTACAGCACCATCTAAAGATGCTCCATTAGTAGCTATTACACCAGCAGAACTGATACTCGCTTTCTCTACTCCGTTGGCTTGGAACTTTATGTCTTTAGAAGAACCATCAGCGTTTAGTGTTAGATGCTCGTTACTTGATTTTATTGTACTCATCTATAACTCCTATGGTTTTGATGCATCATCTCTTGCTTTACGATTCTTGTAGTCTGACCTAGCTATTACTAGTGCTACAAAGTCTGCTTGATTGCTTGGTATTGCATCTGTAAATGATTTATCATTCATTAGCTTAGTTGTCCACTCAGTCTGCATTCTTTTCCAAGCGTTATTAATCTTGCCATCAACTGCATTTTGAATCCAAGAATCTAGTCCAGCATTATCTGCATCACTATATAAATCATTCTTTAAAATATTCTGTTGTAAATCTGTAAGACTTATTGTTTTTGTGTGTGTTGCCATTATTACTCCTTCATTTAAAGTGGGTTATTTCGCCCTGTCATTAACAAGCTAAAAATCCTGAAAAGTGTACGTCATCATTAGCAGCTACATCTGTCTGTGCTGCACCTCCAGCTTGATATATTTGTACATAAGCGGTGTCACTTGCATCCATATCTGCTAAAACTGAACATCGCATATTCATATATGCTAAATCAGTATCAAAACCTCTTGGGTCTATAATGTCAAAATATGTCCTGTTACTTGTTACAAAATATAAATGATAATAAATAGCATCAGCATCAACTTCTTGTAAACGAATAAATGTATTTAACATATATTTACCTGTAACTGGTGCAGTAAAAGTATGAGTGCTTGTATTAAAATCTCCGTTTACATCATATCTTTCAGTATTAAACGCTATTGTGTGTGCTGTGTTAATTGAAATATCAGCAAGTGCATTTGACGTTCTTGCTTCAAACGCTGATTGACTAGGCATAGTAATGTGACCATCACTATCAATACGCATACGCTCTGTGTTACCACCAGTACCAGTTTTTAATACAAGTGCATTACTGGTAGTGCCAATTCTTGCGTGGGTTGAGCCAGCAGCAGCAAGACCAATCAAATCCCCTTGTGATGTTTCCCTGTTGAGCCATAAAGGTTGTCCACCATCTCTACCAACAAAAAAAGTGCCATCACCTTTTGAGTATTTAACACCAGTTCCGCTATATGTTCCAAAACCTGTAGAGTTGTTGATACCCACACTTTCACTACTATCAATTGTCATAGCAGTAGCATCAGCAGTTGATGTAATGCCATCTACTCCTCCAGCACCACTTGCTAAAGTATCTGCATCGACTGTACCATCAGGCAATCCACCAACAGATAGTCCTGTGACTGTGCCTGAACCATTAATTACAATTGCCATTCGTTACTCCTATAATGCTTGTGCATCTATCATCTTTTGATAGGCTGTCTTTACTGAGTTAGTCCAAGTCGCATTAGCTATTGCCTGTACTCTAGCATCTTCTTTACTAATGTCTGTGTCTTTCCAAGAGCCACTAGCTTTAGTGCTAGGTTCTACAATATGTCTGTGGAATGATGATGACAAGACTGCTCCATCTTCCTTGACTCTTGTTGCTGTTCGTACTTGCACTTGCCCCATTTCTAAAACTTCAATCTTGTCTACTACTGTTTCTTTTGTTAATGCCATTGCATTCTCCTGTTATTAAATGTCCGTTCTAAGAATCCACTTAGAATAATTAAGAATTTGTCCTATAACTTATATAGCCACCAATACCAGTAACACCTGTTGAAGATGGACTTTCATTTCTAGCGTGCAAATATATATTAGTTGTGTGAAGATAAACAGAACCAGCAGAACTTCTAGTTACAGCATCACCACTCCAAGAGCCACTATAATTACTGTAACCTGTTGGATTATCAGCTGTAAAAGGTAATCCAGTAATATTTTGATAACCTAATTCACTTGTAAAATACATAGCTGAACCAGTAATACCGAAATACAAATGAACTATGTTTCCTATTTTTGTATAAAGACCAACAGCACTTGACCAAGTACCAGAACGACCACTATTAGCACCAATAGAAGGTGTCCAAGTGCCTTCCTCATAGTCCTCTAAAGTATTGGCTGCACTTGTTCCGCCTACTTTAAGTCCGCCTGATAAGTAGAGGTCTTTGTAACGAAAAGAAGCATAGCCTAAATCTTTAGCGTTATCCGTTGCTGGATACCAAGCAGTAGAATCTCCATTGTAAGTATCTGTTCCACTTACTTGTAGTTTAAGAGTCCCACCTTCTGAATTTAAATAAATATTAGAACCATTAGTACCAATATTACCTTTTTCTGAGCCATCTTTTTTTATAGAAATAACATCACCATCAGAACCAGTACGATTAACGACACTAGCATTAGCATTAGCACCTACTGAACTAACAGCACCACTTAGCACTAAATTGTTATTTCCATCATCAGCAATAAGTGTTCCTGTGCCATCAGGTAATGTTATCGTTCTGTCTGTACTCGTATTCGGAGCAGTTACAGTTAGTACCCCTGTGCCTGATGCGTTACCTTGTATTTTAACTTTACTCATTATGCTATCACCCAAGTTGAACCAGTAGGTACTGTGACTGATACCCCTGAATTGATTGTAATTGGACTAGCTGCTATAGCGTTGTTGCCACTTGTTATGCTATAGTTACTACTGATCGTGTGTGCGTGTTCCCACATTCCATTTGCTGTAGTATTACCAGACGATATTTCTGCCCAGGTTAAACCGCCTGTATTACCAGACTGTGCTGTAAGTACATATCCGTTAGTAGGTGTATTTGATATTTTAAGATTAGCTTCATCTACTACATTGTCTGCAATAACTGTTGCTCCATCTGCTGTAGATGTAACCTCACCACTATGGTTAGGATGTACATAGTTGTTAGCACTCGCAGCTATAGCATTAAGTTTGCTATGATCGGCATCTGTAAACACATTAGAGTCTGTAGCAGCTTCTACTGCTGCTCTAATTTCTGCATCTGTTTGGTCTGCTGTAGCACTTGCCTCTATACCGTCTAGTTTAGTACCATCTGTAGCTACATCCCTACCATCAAAAGTAGAATTAGTTGTGATAGCACCTGTCATAGCACCGCCAGATTTAGGTAGGGCGGCATTAGCAGTAGTATTGGCTGTTACACCTGTAGCAATATCGGTGTTAATTGAGTTAGCTAGTTTAGCTGCTGTTACCGCATCATCTGCAATCTTAGCTGTAGATATAGAACCATCTGCAACTGCTGTTCCTGCTAGTAAGTTTGTGGCTGTTACTTTCTTAGAAGTACCGCCATCATTAATTAATAATTCTTCACTACCTGATAATGAAGTTTTTGCTGATAAGGCTGATACTTTAGTTGTTGCCATATTTACTCCGTGATAATATAGTTAGGTAAAGCGTTAGATGAAGATTCTGTGATTAAAAAAGAACTGGTATGTTCCATCTCTATTTCAACTTCAGATGATGTATTGACATTGCCTTGTGTTTCTAACGCCTGTCTTTTATTAAGGTACATAGCAATAGCTTTTTGTTTTTTCCAATGAAACTTTTTCATTATCTAAACAATTGCCTTCTTTTACCTATAGCTTGTCTTGCAGCTAACTCTTTAAGTTCGTCTTTAATTTCTGTAATAAGTGGCGAATACTTTGTAATAACTTTTGCATCTTTTCTTTTACTGATCTGACCAGTAGGCGTACCCACATACGAGCCACCCTTAACTCCAGAACCAGACTCTTTTGGAGTTTTTGTAGCCTTGTGGTTATATTCATAATCTGTTTTTTCCTTTTTGATTGATTCGTTGTTGGCAGACAATTGCTTACCACCATAAGTAGGAGCATTACCTTCTGCCTGGACACTTTCTAATTGTTCATCCTCATCCATCAAACCATCTAGCATGTCCATAAGGGAGTCTAGTTCTGTTTCAGGTTCAGGATCATTAGCAAATTTAAGGGCGTTAGACTCTACAAATTCTTCCATAGATGGACTATTTTCATCATCTTCATCATAGTAATGCGAATAACACTCTGTCAGCATTCTTGACCATATCTCAAGTATCTTTGCTTTAAAACGATCTATTTCAAGTAAATCAGTTGAGTCTGTGTCTGTTGTATTACTAAATATGTCCATTAAATTTATCCTTGCTTTGTCTTTTCTTTTCTCTTTGAGTCCACCTAGTGCTTTCATACCCAAAACTAGGTCGTAAAGAGTTAATTGAATATATTCTTTCTGCGTGTTGACCACATTTAGAACACTTAATTCCTTTTTGCATATCTGTGTACGATATGTTTTCTTCTGTTACATGGTTTTCTTTACACTTAAAATCGTAAAAAGGCATAACAACTCCTAATTAATTCAGAAAAACCCCCTCGTGAGAAGGGGTTTCAACTTAATTAACTATTAAGTTCCTGGTACAACAAACGCAACACCAGCATCATTACGAAGTTCTGCAACTCCATAAATAGTATCTGAAGTGAAAAGATCACCAAGATATTCTTGCTTGTACTGTGTTTGTGAGCGTACACCAACTTGCTCGGCTAGAACTAGAGCATCTTTGTGCATCAAAGTACCAACTCTATCAGCGCCAGAGTTACCTGCTGCTGAAGGGCAGTTACTAGAAATAAACACATCAACACCGTAGATTTGACCAATCTTGCCTGTACGGATAGCATCACCAGAACCAATGAACTGCTGCTCTGTGAATCTATTGATTCCTAGCATGTCATTAGCTGCAATTGGCGGTACAACCATTACACGATTGTCCATTGGTACATCTGCATCATCAAGTGTAAGAATCATTCTACGAATACCAGCATCTGTGATGTCGGCAGCGTTAGATGAGTTACCTGTGTAATCAGTAGAACCATTAGAGCCAATTACTGCTTTCTCGAAAGAAGCTGCTGCTGCTCCACCTACTGTACCACCTTGAAAACCTTCAGTTAAAGCAAATAGATCAGTATCTACTTGTTTAGCTAAAGCATAACCAGCATCGTCTGTGTAGAACTTACGCATTGACGCTAGTGCTTGTACTTCTGCAATATCTTCAATTAGCTTTGAATACTCATAATGCTTATTGATAGATACTGTGACAGCAGTATTAGTTGCTGCTGATAATGTTACTTGTGTGTTTGCTGCTTTAGCACTTGCACTTCCTCTTGCCGGGACTGGGATATATATAGTATCGCCTTTTTTGCCCTTGTGAGATAGCTTAGTTACTAGGTTAGCAACCACTAGATTAGACTTATATGCACCTATTACTTCATCGCTCCACAACTCGGGGATGAAGTTATTAGCTACGGAAGTCGTTACTTGGTTTGAACCCAAAGCCATTTTACTTCTCCTATTATAGTATTATTATTTAACCCTTCCCTCGGCATACGCTTCCTGAATTTCATCAGCAAGTGTTGCATATCGGTTAGGATCTGTTACCTGTAGATTAATTAAATCTGCTCTACGGTAAACTTTCTTTCCACCTACGGAATCTCCCGATGATCTACTTTCAGAACTTGTTTGTTTCATAGCTTTTTGAATTTTAGATTTTTCTTCAGCTACTGCTTCTTGAGTTGCACCAGACATTTGAGTCTGTGAGTACCAATCAAAAAGTTCAATTGCTAAATCTGACCTATATTCTGTATCAGCTTTACGAAACATTTCTGTTCTTGTTGCACTATCACCAATAAATTTCTGAAAAGAAGTATCTGCAACAGTTTTTTGCCAATCTGGGTATGCCTTGTCTAAGGATTCCAAATTATGCTTTTGCATGTTGCCCATTCTTTCTTCTCTGGCCTTTATAACATCTGGGTGGTTTTCTATGGCTTTGTTCACAGCCGAAACTGGATCATCATAGAAGTTCTCCTCCTGTATTACAGGTTCCTCTGGTGGAGTAGCTTCATTAGCTTTATTTTGTGCTTCAAGTAAACTTTGTACTAACTTTCGTTGTTGGCCAAGTTCATCGGCTTGTCTACTCATTAGTGATTCAGCTTCTTGCTGCATCTTAATAACATCTTCAATGGATTTACCAGCATACTTTGCAGGAATCTCGGGTTCAGGTTGTTGAGTTTCCTCATTCTGTGCCTCTTGTGTTACTTGTTCATCCTGTGTTTCTGTTATTGGTTCACCTTGTAAGGGTGCTTCATCTACTACTATACTTTCACTCATTGTGTTCTCCGCCCTCTTCAGGGTTGTGAAGTTTGAATTATGTTGAATTTCCGTCTTGGAGTTCTTCCAACGCTAGGTTTGTCGCATTTTCTAAATTTACAATAAAATTTAAAATACGCAACTGACCTTTGATTATCCAAAGGTCTTTTTCAGAATCAATATTGTCTACATTACCAATACTTTCTTCTAAATTCTTTAAATCTGCTATTAAATCTAACCAGCCTTCTGTTTCAGTCATTCCTAGTCTATCAACCAAGAACTTTTCATCGGTTTTAACCATTTTTACTGTACTGTGTTAGATAAATTAACTTTTTTTCCTGCTTCCCTAGCTTTTGCTAGGTTAAGTATTGTTTCAGATTGTAAATGTTCTACTTCTGGAATGTTTCTAGCAGTTTCAGAACGCATATTCTCAATATCTGCAATACCTTTTTCAATTGCTATAGAATCTTTTTGCAATTTAAGTATTTTTTCTTGCAAATCTATATCATTTGGTTGTTTATTCATTGCATCTGCTTGATGTGCAATAGCCTTTGCTTCCTCTTCTTTAGCTTCAGCCAAAGTCTTTTGTACATTGGCTTGTAATTGCTGCATTTCAAGCTGCATACCCATTTGTTGCATTTGTTCCATTTGTGGGTCTGGCTCTTCACCTTGCATTAAGGCATTAACAATTTGATCTCTGTTATGTATTGACGAGTTTTGAAATAATGCTAATAAAATAATATCAAAAGCTGGTGAATCTTGCGGTATGGTTTGTAACATTTGCACCATTTGAGTCATTTCTAACTCTTTAGCCATAATGCCCATCGTTGAATACGGAATAAATTTATAATCGTTAACAGGGTATCTGTCTACATCAAACTGTATCTTTCTCCACATTGCCTTGTTTATTAAAGGTATAAGGAATGTGTTTTGGAAATTCATTAAAGTACGCTTTTGTCGTTTAATTGCAGCACTTTGCATCATTGACATGCCACTAGCAGTATCTCCACCTTGTGAAGCACTGTCAGCAGAGCCAGTTCCCATTTGTATCATGTTTTGAAGTGAGGCAACCTGATTAAATGTATTAGGATCTGTTGTACCCATGTCGAGCGGCATGATAGCATCTCTAGGATTACCATTGGTCAAGACAGTTTTTCCTGCTCTCACTTCAAACTTTACGCCTCTTGGCAATCTACTCGCATCTGCGGCCATCATTGGCGTAGTAGTTAAAGCCAAAGAGTCAATTCTTGCTCTCATTTCAGCATCTAGAGCTTTTTGTGGATTATAGCCCTTCTCACAAACCCCCCTACCCCAGAACTTGTTTGGTACGATGTCGTGTTGATAAGAAATAAATGGTCTATCGTTCATCATAAACGCATTTTCTTCAACTCTTAAAATATGTTGATCGTTACACATGGTAACAACAGCCTCAACTAACTCATTAGCGTTAGATTTGTCATATTCAAAGTCATCTTTGTCTGCATTTTCTTTTAAAAAGCGTTTTGGAACCAATCCCCAGTACTCGCAAATTTTAACAGAGTCAGATTCGTCTGCTTGTTTTGTTTCTGGGTCGTAACCAAACTTTACTGTGTCATAATCACCATCTAAAGGCACATCTCTATAAATACCAGAGCGTATACCTTCAACAACATGGTATCTAGGTTTAATAACTTCGTGAGCAACGCCTAAAGCATCGTCAATTGAGTTGGCTGATGGATCAATAAGAAATTCTTTAGGTGATATAGGCTCCACATGAACATCAATAGCAGGATATTCGACTACAGTACGAGTTGTAGCCATTGTTCCATCAATTTGCTTTTCTGCTGGGGCCCTTTCTATTGTTTGTTTGACTACAATTTTGCCAACACCTGTTCCATAGATGGCACTATTAAGAAAAACTTCGCATATAGCATCTTTACAGCCAGTTTTTTCTAGATCTTCTTGCAATAAGTTTCGCACATATTCAGCATCACTAGGATCCTGGTCTAAATAATCATCCTGTATATCGAACCATTTTCCCCTGCCAAATGTTGCTTCCTCGAGTTCGGCAACAGATGACTCAACCGCTTGTTGTAACGCAGGTGATATAAGTTTTGATCGTTCATTTGCTCTTGTTTTATCTCCAGCAGACCAAATGCCTCTCCACAATCTGTAATATTCATCCCACATAGGAATGTAATTAATATTTCTGTGAGTTCTCCACCCGTCAAGACGATAATTTAACCAACTTGCTAATGCTTGATATTTATTTTCTTGATTATTCATATTATTTCATGCAGACCTCTAGTAATAGTAGCCGATTTTAACAGTTATCATTCTCAATTGCAAGTGATAATCGTTATCATTTAGTGTATTGACCGATTTACTTCTTCAACTGCAATTAAACCATCTACTAACATTTTGCAAATTGTTAAATCAACCATTTCTTCTCTTTCTGTTATATCTTCAGGTATATCTTTTGTTAAGTTACTAATAATCTGACAAGCAACAATGTATCTTTCTGCTAAAGTTGTGTCATCTGCACTATATTGCAGCAACTCTATCATTTCTTGCTCAGTCATATCTTCTTCAAATATGTCTTTAATATCCAGCGACATCATCTAGTGCCTCCCAATCATCTGCCAATTCAATAGAGTGTGCAAAGTCTGCTACTGATACCTGGTCTATATAGGCCAAAGCATCAAGTTGATCGTCATGTGCTAAGTGATTTGGAAAGTCATTTAATTGACCTAAAAACTCTTTCCAATCTTTTTTATCATTAAAGCTAACCTGGCCATGTTCCATTCGACCTTGTAAGGCCCAAGTTATGCGTTCTGTTTTCTTTTTTCCACCGTGGCGTAATTCAACAATTGTTACCCATCGTCCAGCAACACGCATTTCATCTTCCAAGTAAGGTAATATAGCGTTTCGCAACGACCCTGTTTCGATCCCTACAGTAGCTGCTTCTACCTTCATCGCAGATGAAAGAATTTTTTTGGCAGTTTCTTTTACATTCCAACGACCATGTAGTATGTCTTTGACCCACCACTTATCACGATCTATCTTGACAATCGCAATAGCCGTTTCGTCTAATCTCGATCTTTTTAAATTCCTTTCCTTTTCTATAGACTCAAATCCAGCAGGGTCTACAGCTATGACATATGATCCTTCTTCTGGCTCTTCAGATTTCTCAAACCACTCTTCTTTAAATATGCCGCCAGAGTTAGTTTCAAACGATGCCTCAAATTCTTGCCTAAATGACATAGATGACATGGTTTTACTGGCAGCCTTTATTTCACTATCAGGTATAAACGGATTATCGGTTGATGTAAATTGAAACGCATCCCAATCGTTATCTTCAAACGCATCTACATACAAATCATAGAAATGATTTTTACCAGCAGGTGTTCCAATAAATAAAGCACCACCTTGCACATCTGAAAGTGTAGGCCTTATGATCTGTTCCCAGACTTGAGGCTTCATTGAAGCATATTCATCAAGTACACAAAATGCCAGGCCAACGCCGCGGAGCGTATCGGGCCGATCGCTGCCCTTTAAATAGATTTTTCTTCCATTAATCAGGGTGAGTACTGCTGTATTCTCATGGGCCTGTGCTATTAAGTCTTTACCTAAGTCTTTTAACATCGCCCACATAATGTCTTTGGCTTGTTGAAAAGTAGGCCCTACATAAAACACATCTTTCGATTCGCTTTGTATAGCGTTAATGAGTAATAACCAAGCAGAAAGGTAGGACTTTCCAAATCGTCTTCCAGCAGCAACTATTTTAAACCGTTTTTTAGAATTAAAGATCTGCAGCTGTGCTGGATGCAAATCAATGTTCAGTTCAGACATTCTTTCCTACATTTACAATAACTTCATCGTCAGTCTTTTCTTCTGGCTCCACTAACTCAGCTTCGTCATATTCACTAGCTTTTTGTTCTATTGACTCAATAGAAGCCACATTTATAATGACCTGGGCATCATTTTTAACTCTATTAGGATCAACTGCCTTTTGTACAGGTAAAATTCTATCCATACACATCTTTAAACAATGCACATCACCTTCTTTTGCTTTTGCTAATACCGTTGCTACGATCTCTACAGCGTTCTCATTCATGAGTTCTCTAGACAGAGCTGCATACTTATTCATCGTACCTTTAGGTTTACCTGCAGGATTTAAAGATGGCATCCCTTTATAAAAGTTAGGATTACCTCTTTTCTTAGGTTTATCCTGTTTTTTATCTTCAAAAGGTGTCTGAGGTGCTAAAGGCGGTGGTCTTTCTGACATATTAAATGCAAATGATAATTATTCTCAGTTAAGTATAACATGTAATAGCCAATACACGATCTTTTTTTGAAATTTCGTTTTTTGTGGTTAGGAGATAGCCTACATTAGATAAAAAAAATTAGAGCTGGGTGGGCCCCTATTTTTCTTCTAAATCAAAAAAGTTGACTGGCAGGAAAAAACTAAGCTGATCCGAAATTTATTAAGAATAAATAATATTTACTGGCAGTAAAACCATAAAACTATAAAAATAATATTAAATATTAGAATTTAAATATAAAAATGTAGGGTAATAAATATTTTTAATCCATTTGAATGAATAACAGATCTAAAACCAATAGAAAACTAATCTAGTTTTAAAGGCTTATATTTTAGATTTAAAGGGTATTAAATTAATTAGAT
>Ga0208792_1000600_pt1 | contig 13410 bp, 19 predicted proteins | sample 14_taG_FD_184087 | JGI IMG/M metagenome (GOLD analysis project Ga0208792, IMG submission 184087) | Marine viral communities from the Subarctic Pacific Ocean - 14_ETSP_OMZ_AT15311 metaG (SPAdes) (version 2) | ecosystem: Environmental > Aquatic > Marine > Oceanic | place: Pacific Ocean | collected...
TTCACTATTTTTATTGTCATTGAGTCATTTAATAATGCTAATGCTCTTCCTGCGAATTGGTCGCCCAAAGGAGAACCTTCGGACATATTATCTATACAAATCGGGCCTCTCCATTTAGGTTCTGCTAAAATATCAGTGTAAGTTATCTCACCTGTTTCTTCATTCAAATGGCTTTTCTTTTCTTTAACTGGTTGCCAGATAAAAGTTGAAACCATTTGAATACCTGATTTATATTTATTATTTGTGAGTTTCCAATCATAATGTTTTCCACGAACATATAGTTCAAGTAAAGTTCCATCATCATCATATACTGCGGTTAATCGCCCTTTGTATTGAATAAGCATATCATTCACTAATTGAATCGCTCTCTCATCTACAATGTCCTGCATTCTGTTTTGTTGTAGAAACGCAATCATAATTTTCAATTCTGAATCAGTTGGTGAACGACCCATTAAACGCTTATATAGCGTAGTAGGAGCAAGTCTTTTCCATTTACCTCTTGACTTTCCATGAATATAGAAATTACAATAAGTATCTAATTGTTGTGGAGTAATTTCTCCCCAAACACCGTCGCTAATTTCCATAGCAAGCATCTTATCATCAATTTGAACTACATTGAGACGCACATCAATTTTTTCATAATCTTCGTAAAAATGATAAGGCGCACGATTTTCCATGCAATATTTTACATTCTCAGGTAATTGTAATGTTGCATATAACCCTGATAATAATTTAGCAGGTTCTGTTTCAAAACAAGATTTAAAGGTTACTCTTGCTAATGCCGAGGCAATTGTAGCAAGACTATATGATTTACCGTTTAATTGATACCTAATTCCCGACCTTGACAGAACTACTGGGCAACCACCAATCATAATAATATGATTAAATGTTTCACCAAATTGAATTGGGGAACGATAGTAGTGTCTTCTACGGCCACCTCTAGTAGATAGAGCGGATTTCCAAAAAGACTCTAATCCTGCTTGAACAGGGTCTTTTTCGCTTCTAATAAAACTTACAACATATTCTTCAGGAAAGTCATATGTAGCACAGGTTATCTTGGTTGAATAAAATAGGTTACTATCATCTGGTTTACTTATATTTAATTTCATTATATCACATCATATAGACATTTCTGTCATCATTATCACACCTATCGTGTATTTCTTTTTTAATTTCTTCTGCGTTGAGCAATTGCCCACCACATGCTCGACAGCGTGTTGCTATCGGTTTATTACTACGCTTGCTGTGCGTATATTCGGGATTCTTCTCTTTCATTGTTATTCCTCAATTTATTTATTGTTATTTCTCTATCTTTGCAGATACGGCATCCATCACCTTTGCAATTTATTTTATGATATTCAAGCGTCTCTCTTGATTTTTTATATTCACGGATAATATATTGGTTAAAACCAATAGTGATTGCTTCCTCTATATCCCATAAACATTCCTTTAAAGTAGTATTTAACCTATGTATTTTTTCTCTATCATCCAATAAAGATGATGAGACATTTATTGCTAATCTTATTCTACTAAGAGATTTATCTGGAAAGTCTCTTATCATTGTTATTACTGTATCTAAATACTCTTCATAATTTTTGAAGAGTTTCATAATTGTCACCTAATTATATTTCACAAGCCCCACCTGCACAGGCTATTTCACCTGACAAGTCAGTATCATCTTGTAATTCAACTATTTTCTTTAAATCAACTGATTTAAGTGATTCACTTAATTTATTGTAAGTTGCTTCATCACAAGTTTCAAAGGGTGCTTGAGTATAAGTTCCTCCATCATACGGAAGAACAGACAGTCCATTATAATAATGTCGGTTTAGCCACATCCAATCCGCAACAGATTCCCAATCTCCTTCTTTAATTGAAATTGTGGCTGAAACATTGTGTGTATTTAATCCATCATTATGTCCTGCCCGAACCCAGCGAATACTAAAGTTCTTCACTCTTTCTAATAAATCAAATACTGATTCGTGCCGAACAATTGCATTTTCTGGGGCTTTTTGAGGCACTGAAATAACCGCCTGTGCGTGTGGATTGAAATACTCATCTTCAACCAGTTCGGGGTGATTTTCTGCAAGATAAGAATATATTGCTTCGTTCTTTCCTACTCTTAGTCTTCTAATGTAATACTCATCATGGTATGCGTGAATACCGCTACTTGTTCCGAGAACTAAACTTGTAGTTCCCGCAGGTTTCACACAAGTTGTTCTTGAAGCGGGTTTGATTCCAATTATCTTTGCGACCTTTTCATTTTCTTTCTTTACTTCATAGGCGGCCATTTCTAAATCTAAATGTTCTACAACATTAGAAGCAATACCTGTCATTGATACTCCTAATAGAGCATCTTTCTCAGTTGCTTTGCGCCATACTTCTCTCAAATAATGAAAATCAGTATAACCTGCTTGTAATGTTCCTAAGAATGCGGCGGCAGAAACTCTTGATTCTAAATCTGCTTGGTCTATAATATCCGAAGCATTAACTTCTGTTAAATTACAAAATTGATATGGTCTTAGTGCAATTTCACAACATGGATTAGTTCCCCAGTCTTTATCATTATTAAAATAAATCCCCGGTTCTCCAGAACCAGATGCTTTAATTCTGTTCCACAAATCCATAAAGAACTCTTTAGTTACCCTATGTCGCAATAAAACAGCAGAATTGTTTGCTCTTCCTCTTTGGGGGTTGTTTTCCCACCAATTACCTGCTTTAGCACCAATCATTCCCATATCATCAGCACTGAATAGGCTAATCATGGCGGCACGACGAATACCTCCACTTAATACTGCATCAGCAATATGACACATAATATCATGGCACATGATAGAATTAAGAGCATTTTCTCCACATCTTTGTAGAATACCTTCTACTTTAACGAGACATTCTCTTAATGGTTGTGGGCCGGGCGCTTTTCCACCAGATGTTTTTAATAGACTTCCTTTTGGTCTAATATCAGAATAATCAAAAATTGGAGTTGATGTTCTAATTCCCATATAGCATTCCATAAGGGTTTTAACAGCATCAGCCCAACCTTCTATTGAGTCGGCAATTAAATATCGTCTTTGACGATTTGGATTAGGCATTTTTAATTCAGGTAGTTCTTCAACATGGTGTCGTTGAACAGAATAACCTACACCTGTTCCGCCTAATAATAGGAACATGGCTTCGCTAAAAGCAAAATAAGAATCAATCGGCATGTATGCACAATTATAAACCCTGTTTGGGCTAATTTCAATTGGTTTACCACCAAATTGCATAGAGCGCATAGATGGTAATACTTTCTTTGTTCTTACAAAGTGTTCATACACTTGTCTAATATCATCTTCTAGCATTGGATATGTTTTGATGTGCATGTTCATATTTCTTTCAACAATTTCATCCCATGATTCTCTCCGTAAGATTTCTGGGTTGTATTTCGCATACTTCATATGCACTGTAATATCGCTTAAAATTTTTGTATTGGGGGCTTGAGTCATTTTTAACACCTGTATTTGCTTCTTTTGGGTAATTTATCAAGAGTAGTAAATGAATATAACCAATTTTTTCCATCAGTTACAACCCATTCTTTCTCTTCTAGGAATACCCATTCCTTAAAGTGCAGGATAGCGTCTTTACCACATGAATTAAGTAATTCATCTGTGGATTGAAAGACACGCCCTGCGTAGTCTATCCGAGTCTCGCCCTCGGCATAAATATACCCCTTCTTACCTACCGCTAATTTGTGCATACGGGGGTAAAAGTCGGGCTTTACAATCGCTAAATCATTGATAATCAATGCGGAGGCATAACGCCATCCCTTCAAATCTAGCATAATTTTTAGTCCATTTTCGTTAATAAAATTGTTTAAATCGGGTGTCATCACCCAAAAAAGGGGATAAGCCATAGGCTGACTAAACCTATGCCTTACCCCCGAAGGAAGAAAGTAGAAATTACTCTACCTTCAAAGGTTTCCTCCGACAATTGCTGGTGTCAAATCAACTGATGTTACTTCATCCCAGTTAATTGATGCGATTTCTTCTCTAGCAACCATTTCACCATCAATAAAAGCCCAATGGGTCGGGTGGTTGTTAATCTGTTCAATAATGGCTTCATTGTCCATCATTACTTCTGTGTGTCCTGTTTCGTTCATAATTCTTAATTTAATCATCTTAATTCACTTCCTGTGTGTTCTCTCTACTTCTTCCAAGTATATAAAGGAGTTCACTACTTTGGGTGTAGTCGGCCTCCTTACTTACCGATAGCATTTCATTCAAGAGGAAACCCCTTCCCTGCTAACCACATAATAAATCCTAATCCACTCGCAAAGATAATAACATAAACTGTTGTTATCACTACTGCGGAATAAATATCAATAAACTTCATTAATCCATCTCCTTCATAATTTTAACTATACGAGTATTGAGCAAAGATATTTGCCTTTGTATTTTTTCTTCAAAGTTATCTAACCTATCTAATAGTTCAGATGTTAAAGACTCAATCTTTACTGTATTTTTCTTCTCAATGTCAGAAAGTAATTCTTCATTGATAATTTGGTTCATAATATTATTTACTTCTGCACCAATAACAGAAGGAATATTGTCCATCCATTCTTCAGTTTTAATGAGTCTGTTTTCTAGATTTTTAACGATATTCTCTTCTCTTTCTTGAAAATTAATCATTTGTTTAGTCTTCTTGTGTTGGTTAAAGCACTCATAACATTGGGTTTCCCATCTTGCTGAATTAGAAGAACGGGTAATAAACAACTCTTTACAAGTTCTACATGTTTTTTGTATTCCTGCCATATTTATTCCTCTCTATCCATTCTCTCAAATGCTCGGTTTTCTTCTAGATAGCCTGTAAGAATAGCGTCCATCTTTTCTTGTAGGTTATCAATAATACCTGCAATTGTTCGTCGGTGTAGGCTAATCCAAATACGGTGATGTGTATTCACCATTACTTTAGGTTCATCATTCTCGTTTTGAGTAATAATAATTGGAGGCATTTCCTCCGTATTGATTACTCTAAACTCTACTGGCTTCGGTTGGTTATTATTATTTAATATATTCATATCATCATCTCCCTTTCTTCTGTTAATACAACTGGGTGTTGAAAGAACCTTGATTCAAGTTCTCCGTTTTCGTTGTAAATATCGCCCACTAAATGTTCTTTAGCGAACTCAAATGCTTGTTGTGTAATTACATATTGCTTTTGATGCACTACCGGACTCATATCGAATAGCAGTATTTCATGCTTTTTAAACTCACGATAAAGTGATAAGCATAATGATTTAATCGCATTAGGTCTGGGTTCATCGGTACTGTACCCGACCCCATGTGCATTTAAAGCATCTTGTAGTTCTTTTTTCGTTTGAATACCTTCTTTCAAAAGGGTATTTAATATAACTGTCTCTCTCGTCTCTCTATTTGAAAACATTTTTATTCCTCATTGTTATTGTTTTGAAATACTGTTTTCCCACAGTATATAAAGGGAGTAAAGATGGCGGGCGTATCAGGAATCGAACCCGAATCTCCGGCTTAGAAGGCCAAAATGCTATCCATTACACCATACGCCCATGAGCCATCTTTACTGATTAGAATACGCTAAACCCAGTTGTAAGGCGTTCATTGTATTCTTGGTTTGGATGATTACATCAATCCGATTTAGGTCGTCTTTGGGGTTTCTATCCACCCCATTAACGATAAGTTCTGCAACAATTTGTGCTAACTTCTGCCGACTTACGCTTGCCATTAAGCGAGTTAAGTCGTTTTTAAGGTGGTCTTTGTATTGTTCTTGACTCAAGCAATCCATGCACTCAATCCTCTCCATTATCTCTAAACGATAATTAGGGACCAAGTAATACATATTTCCGTTACATTTGTCACAATCCATCAAAAGTCCTCCACAAGAGAGAATAACCTTACTCGCTTTTGATTCCAATACTGGAGAGAAATCATAGCGGTAATACATAGGTTATAGTTCTTTGCCGATTGATTGTCGTAAAATTCATCGGTTGCCATTTGATATAGTAATTTAGCAGATTCAATCTTTTCAGATACGATGCTTTCATCTACCTTCTCCCATTGGTTTCCATATTCATTCTTGATTGTTTTCAAGACCATAGTTTCTAATTCGCTATACATTTTTATTCCTCGGCTCTATTCTTTAGTTCTGTCAAACAACCATAACAATATGGGCGTTTTTTGCTTACTACTGTATTACATCCGATGCATCGGCTTTGTATTTTAATTTTCATATTTATTCCTCCATTAGTATTTTAGGGTACTTTGGTTTCCTCGCATTATAAGCACGAATGCCTACATTGTATTTTCTAGCAACCCAATTTGCAGGAAACCATTCGGGTCGTCTATCGTTGCGCCATTCGGCTATGCGCCATTTACCTTCAAGGTAATAATGACGATAACTGGCGATAACAAAATCCCAACCAGTCCAGTTAGGATTTTGCTGTGAGTATTCATCTAAGTTAATTCTATAAGAATCATCCATAGCAATAGATACTGGCGTTAATCCGCTATGCGGATAGCCGTGTCTAAATATCAAATCTTCATGAATGTTCACATCAAGGATTCTATCAAAAGAACCATGTGATTTATCATAACGATGAGTATATTCTTGACAAAGGGCCAAGCCATGTTCATATAACCAAGCAAAGTTCTGCCTAGATTGCCTCGCCCAAATAGTTGAGGGGTGGTTTAGCATTGCTGGCTTCATTAATTTTGAGCCACATGCTACATGAAAAGCCTTAAGGTCTTTCAATTGAGGCTCTTTATCGTATGTTTGACGATAAGCCATGTAAAGAATGTTAGTGTGAAGCATTTGACATGTTTCGGTAGGCATTTTAATTACATGCTTGTCAATCATTTGTTGTGCTGACTCAACAGGGCATTCCGATAGTGCGAATATATTCATTCTTCTTCCTCACAGTGAGCATCAAGTAGTTTGTTCATTATGTCTACAATCATATCATTTACTTCGTAATCCATATTATTGACTCGTTCTCTTGCTACTTCTTTGATATAACAAAGAAGTGCGAACTCGGCATCTGTTATTTTAATTAATTCTTTCATTCTTTCATTCTCCTTATTGATATTTTATAGGCATTGTAGTGTGGCATACCTAAAGCCACTAGTTCTTTAAAGACTCTTATTCGAGTCTTTTCGTGTTTCCATCTGCGTTTCAAAAACTCCGGCTTGTATAACCGGTGGTTTTCTTTCGGGATTATATCTTTCATATACTTCGTCATAACAACCATCACATATTTTTATTAATATTTTATTATCTAGTTCGTCTAGATTTATTGATTGAAATTCTATCAACATATAGAACTTCGCACCCAGTCCGCATAATTCGCATTTGGGAGTCTTTGTTTTTTCTTCTGTAACGAAGAATCGTTTTATCCAATTTATCATTTAATCACCTGTAAAGGGTGGGGGAACGGATTCGTAGCAAACGAATACTACTATTTCAGTGGATGTGAAAAATCCTAGGAGATTTTTTCCGTTATTATTCGACAAACCCCGATGTAGGAAAACAACTTAAGCATATTAATAGGCGTTGTTTTTAACTTTAAACCTACGGTTTCAAATGAGGCCCGATACAATATGTCCGCCTCAAGTGAATATCATTCTTGCATTTCGTTTATTAAACGACTTGCTTCTCTTTTAGTGATTTCATCGTTACCTTCGTAACCTAATGCACGAAGGTAATTCATCTGTTTAAGAGTGGCGTTTTCTAAATCTAGAATTCGCTTTAGTGTATTTAATTGCCTATCTGACATGGGCTTATCTTTAAGCATTTGAGATTTAACGCTTGCCAAGAACTCTCTTTCCCAATCATTACCGGCAAAAGAATCATCAAAGACAGGAATCCCATAGTAACCGCATAGGTTTTCAAAGTCTTCATTATGATTACTTAATACACCTACTTGCATAGTGGCTTTGGCAATTTCTTTCCTTCGCTGTCTTTCTTCTCTTTCTAAGCGAAGTTGTTCATTGATACGGCGTTGTTCTTCTCGTCGCCTTGCTATCTCAATTGCTTCTAATCGACGCTTCTCTACATTTTCTGGTAGATTATAAATACGAAGTCTTTCTGCTTCTTCTGCTTCACGCACAATTCGGCGGTTTTCACGGCGTTCTGCTTCTAATCGCTTTCTTTCAGCAATTTCAGCAATACGCTCTTCTTTAAAGGCTTTGTATTCTTTAAGTTGCTCAACCTTCTGTTGCCGAGTAATGAAAAGAAGGGAAAGGTCTTTCATTAGATTATCATTAGGAAAACCTGTTGTATTAATTTGAGCCTTTGGGTTATCTGGGTGATTCCACCTCCAAACTACTGAAGCCATCTTGTAATTACTTTGACCGTATTTACCTTCACTTCGCTTTCTTAGAAGTGCTTTTGTTTTCCATCGTTCCGTTTCAGGGTCGTAGTATTCATCACCCGTTCTAATATTGAAATGCAAATCAATTTCCTTAACTGCGTCGAACATCATTTCAAATCCAACACCGTTAGATTTCCACCATGCTTCTGCTTTCATGGACTTTGTTCGCACATCAATCCATTCTTGAATTTGTTCATCTGTAATTGTATCTGTTGGCATACCCAATTCTTCTGCAATTGCTCGCATAATTAGATAAGTATTGATATGGTCGCTACCAACGCATTCAATGACTCCGTTTTCAGTGTTTTCTATTTGAAAGTGATAAACAACAATGTGTCCACATAGACACTTTCCTTGTCCCATTTGGGCATTAGCAACCCATTCAGGCATTTCATCATTACCACTCCACCAAACTTCGCCGGTTGCTATCCATTCATGTTTAGCATCGTCATAGTTATCGGCTACTGATAATTCAGTCATTTTGCGCTTTAATGCTCTATCCCAACGGCCTTCGCCTAGTTCTCTTTTTGCTTGTATTGTTTCCATTTTATCTCCTCAAATAATTCCGGGTCTTGGGCCAACAAAGAATAGATTCTTTTTAGCCCTTGTAATTGCCACATAACAAATGTTATTCTCTTCTTTATTTCCATAAGGATGAGGCATTCGGTCAGTGGCTAGAATATACACATTGTCTGCTTCAAGACCTTTAGCCTTGTGAACAGTAGAAAGCATAATATCTCCTTGCTCTTTTCCATCAAAGACACGCTTAATCTCTTCAATGATTCCACCAACGGTGGTTGCTTTGTTTACGAAAATCATGATACAATCCTTTTTATCTTCAAGGGCCATAGCCTGATTCTCTTTGTTTTGTTGCATAAGTCGGTTGTAATTGTAGATGTAGTCTTGTTCAAACAATTGCTTGAACTCTTCAACACCCATATTCTTGTTCTTTGAAACCTTTTGAACGGCGGTAATTAAACCTTTTGTCATATCTCGACCAAGAACATAAGCCGATTTACCTTGTGAAATCAAGTCATAGAATGCTGATACTAGAGGTGCATTATATCTGCACAGAACCATATCATGTCTCTTAGGAAGAAACGGTGCTTCTACTACAACGCTACCATCAATAGCGAAATCAGGCGCACTAAACTCCTTTACATATCTATTGGCTTCCTTAACAACGGTGTTAGGGCATCGCCATGTGATTGATAGTGGTAATTCAGTGATATTTCTGCTACCCTTCTCAAGACGCTTACGAAATAGGTTAATTGAATTAGAGTCTGCGCCTCGGAAGCCGTAAATCGCTTGATTTTTGTCTCCAACAATGATACATCGGCCGCCATTCACGCATTTACTAATCATTTCACGCTGGCTTTCATTGAAATCCTGTGCTTCATCTACGAACAAAATATCGTATTTAGGAAAAGGATAATCATTTACGAGAGGCAACCAAATCATATCATCAAAATCAATGTGATATGTTTGAGTTCTGCTCATTGTAAGAATAGATGGGATTGCTTTAATTGCTATCTCTTCTTCCCTTTCGGAGTTGAAGTTAATATTATATTCATCAATCAAACGGTTTATTGCTTTACGGTCGTTGCCTTCAATCAAACTGCCCTTAATCAAAGATACTAATTTCTTTAGTGGTGCGGCATAAAAATCTCCGCCTAAAAGTTCCTTGATAATATTATTAACTTTAAATCCATTAACTTTAGTCCTGACACCTGCTGCTCTAATCGCTGCGAAACCAAAGGCATGAAAGGTTTTTGCTTCCACATCTGCTGGTAGTTTTCGGGCTAAATCTTCGGCAATAGATTTATTGAATGCTAGAAAGGCTGCTTTAGTTCCGTTAGGAAGTAATTTACTACTTTCTACAATCGTAGTCGTTTTACCTGTTCCCGCACCTGCATTTACAATTAGGTGGTCGTCTGTGCTGGCTATGCAATTAAAAATTGCTATCTGTTGTTTTGTATGTTTCATCGTTATATCTCCAAATATAGTGAATAGGAGGGGGAAGGAGTCTGCGAATAAATTCGCTTTACTTCATAGTAGCCCCTTGACTCGACTTCCCCCATTTTAGATTGACTTGAAATAGGGCGTGTTGGGTTGCCCTTTTTTGTGTAAAATTTTACACACCCTCTTTGTGAGGTTAGTCATAAGAATTAATGGTGCTGAGAGCAGGATTTGAACCTGCGAATCATTAAGAACAGGAGTTTAAGCCCTGCGGTTTTAACCATGCTCACCCATCTCAGCATTTGTTTCAACAGTTGTAAATTACCACGCATTAACTTGAAGTAAGTGAAATAGTGGGTCAATCATACTATTGAATCACCCCCGACCTGCGGATTCCTTTATGGTGAGGGGCAACCCCCCTTCCGCTACAAACAGAAGTAAATGAGAATCATTGAGTGTATAGAAGAAAACCCACCCATAATGATAGTCCTAAGACTACTCCACCATAAGTCAGTTTTAATCTAAGATTATTGATAGGGTTACATCTTTTCTTCAAACAATAGTTGTTTGAGAGAATAACCCCTTTGTGAATATAAGATTCTAATAAGTGATTTGCGCCTTCTGGAATATCTACACCGCACTTCTGACACACAAGGTCTTCTGTGGCTTTGAGATATACTTCTTCAATTAGTCGCATTAAATCACCTTTAGAGAAAAGGTGGGGGATTCACACCCATGCAAGCATGAATCCCCCATGAAGAGAAACAAAAGGGGGCGAACCCCCTAATGTTTCGGCTCTCCTGTTTAATTAAACAGGTGGTATTGCTGTAAAATGATTCTTAAACGAATCACTCTTCAGATGACTCGCCCAAAAGCGAATCGAGAGAACCGTCCCATGTTCCTTCCTTATACATCTTAGAAAGGGTGTTTCGGTTTCTCTTAACAACTGCTTGAGCGTATTCAGCCGCATCAGCGAATTGACCGCCACCCGACTTGTTATGCTTCATGCTAATTGCACCAATAATAGCGTCATGGTTGTAATAACCAAGTGCGGCTTCTTCAACAACACCGCAAATGCGGTCAATTGAAACACGAACACTTGCAGGAACAGCAGATTTCTGTCCTCTACGGAAAGGTGTTCCGTCTCGTCCCTTCAATAGAGCCTTAAGTGCGCCAGTTGCGGCGTCTCGCTCATCAGGGTTGTTGGTTCCGATTTGGAGGTTTAACTCCACCACTTGCTTCAAACCTGCGTCTAAAGTTGTGTCTGCTTCTAGGTATTCGTTCACTTCAATACAAAGTGAATCCCATTCTGTGTTATCCATATTATCTAACTCCACCCTTTCGGGCAAAATCCTACCTTTGATACGGTATATAAAGGAGTCCGATTGACTCGATTTCCGAACTGTCTCGTCTCATCTCACACGAATGACCCATGCTGAGTCGGATTAACAACTTTTTCTTAAGGCTTCTAAACTTTGACCCACCTCTTTTCAAGTGATTTAAATTAAACTAATGATTACTATTTATTTTAATAGACTAAATAGAAATCAATTCGCTTTGCTAAATCGCCAATGAAATAAGGAACGGAATTACTCACATGAGACTGTCTCGCCGGTTGTCTCATTGTGAGATAACGGGGTTATGCTACACAACCCTTTAGAATATTGCACAAACCTGCATAAATTAGTTGTCTCATCTCGTCTCATCGGTTTTCTGTATATATTCCTCTCTCCCTAACCCTTAGAATCTAAAGGGTTATGCAAGAGAGAGAGAAGAGAAGAGAAGAGAATGAGATAGATGAGATAATGAGAAAGTATTTATAAATATATACTTATGTTACACAACCTTGAAGAATCTGTCATGGGTTGTCTCGTCTCACTGTTATTTTGGATGAGACAACGGAATTACTTTACTATAATACAATATATTAGTATAATATACTATACGAATTAATATATGCTCAATTGAAATAAACCCCTTCAGGTTGAACTGCTGATGGGAGTGAAAAATTATACCTAGTGATGTTGCATTAATGACTACCAATTAGGGACGGGTCGCTCTTTAACATTTATTTTAATCACATCATATGGTTGTGTCTCTTTGTGATAACAACCCTATTATAGAACTTTAACTCTATAACCATGTTTACACGACAGCACTACCAGAAATTAGCCCTTACCTTTGGACGAATGCAACCTTCTCAATTCAGCCAGCCTATGCTTGATGCAATGCTTCTCATGTTTAAAGCAGATAATCCGAGATTCTGCCCTCACCGATTCATGGCCGCTTACGAACAAGAATACCGAATTAACTGGGGAACTATCACAGAACCAACAGAAGCCTTTATTCAAGATATACCTAACTTTCCTCCACACATTCAAGAGGTTATCTCTGATATTTACAATAATGCGAGTTAGTCCTTCGGGGCGATAAACAAAGTTACAACCATATGGTTTAGTTCTGCTTTGCATGGAATAGACCATAAACGGTTTTTGATTTGATTTGATGCTTCAAGGGGCAATAACTTGTAGCATCAACCAACAACAGAACGGTGATAATATGAAAATGAAGAATTGGACACTAAACACAAACAAAGTGCGAGCATGGGCCGAAAATCAAGAGCCATGCGATAACCTACAAGCGGTTTTGCTCTCCCTAACATTGGGCGATAACGCAAATAGCGACGACCTCCGTAGCACCTATTGGACCGCAATTCGGTCTATTGGTTCTACTATGGAGGGGTTTCCTGCGGCTCGTCGTGGGCGAGAATCGACCCTTACCGAAGAACAAGAACTTGTTTTGGCGACTGTGGAGGAATCAGTAGCGAATGCTTATGCTCAAATCCCTACTGAACACCATGATATGCTTTTGGCTGTCATTGTGCCACACGGACGAACAGGCGGCGTTTATGCCGACTTTGGCGCATTGGTCGCTTCTGCAAAGAAGTCGGCTCATAACTACATGGTTTCGGCCATGAAGGACAATCGTTGGGACGGTCTAACAACCGATTCAAACGGAGTACCTCAAATCGCTCCACGCCCTACAAAGGCAGATACGGAGGCTGAAGAAGA
>Ga0208792_1000601_pt1 | contig 13387 bp, 18 predicted proteins | sample 14_taG_FD_184087 | JGI IMG/M metagenome (GOLD analysis project Ga0208792, IMG submission 184087) | Marine viral communities from the Subarctic Pacific Ocean - 14_ETSP_OMZ_AT15311 metaG (SPAdes) (version 2) | ecosystem: Environmental > Aquatic > Marine > Oceanic | place: Pacific Ocean | collected...
CCCCCGATATGCAACGGGTCTTGAGACTCGCTACGCTCGCTCAAAACACCGTCGCATGGGTGCGGCAATAGCCCGCCATCCTCAAATAGAGGGGTTACTGCCTGTCAGAATAGCCCATGAGGGCATGAGAAGGGAGTTCCACACCTCTAATGCTACAATAGCACAGAAACCCGCTACAAGGATGTATTCGGGTTGATAGGACTCACTAAAAGAATCAAGTATGAACTGCCCCGTTGTATCATTATCCACATTCAAATCCACTTGAGCATCAAAGGATTCAACAAACCAGAACAATACACCGTAGATAACACCAGTCAATGAATCGGAGGATTCTGCGATTTCAAGTAGGGTTTCAACGAGGAACTCTTGAACTTCTTCATCACCGAATATCCAGTCGAGTAGCGGAACTACTACGAACTCGTCTACAAAGGAGAATCCTGCCCTTTCGGAGAAGAACCCCTGTTCATCTTCATCCATGAATAGGTTCAATCCTAAGTCAATAGCAACAGTTCCCACCCAGATAATACCATCAACCCAGAGTGCGTAGCCTAATGCTTTTCCTAAGCCAGTTGCAGTTGCTCTCGCCATTGCTTTCTTGCTGAGGAACTTACCTGTATCTGGGTCTTTACCTTGCTGTCTGATGAAGTCATCAATAGAATTGTTGAGTGCATCATTTACTTCGTTAAGGTTTGCAAGGGTCTTTTCAGCATCCTTAGCCTGTTTGTTTAGATACTTGCCTTCATCGGTCAAGTCTTCACCATCATACTTAGGCAGGGTGGATTGCTCGTAGATACTGGCCGCATCTGCACCTTTCAAGAACTTGTCAATAGACGAGATTTGTTCTTTCAATGCCTGTCTGAAACCGAGTAGGTCATCAGTTTCAAAGACTAATGAAAAGAGTTCAAGTTCAGCCTTAGTGGTCTTATTGCTAAAGAACAGGTTTGCATCAACGATTTCCTTTAGTGCCTTTTCATACTTGATACGGTCGAAGTCTGGTATGTTATCAAGTGCTTCAATGATTGTAGGGGTCATAAACTCCCCAGACTTTACTCTCTTGTTAAACAGCGAGGACTTACTCAAGTCCTGCGTTTCAGAACCCATTATCAGTAGTTCTTCAATGATTTGTGCATCCTCTTTCGCATTGTTCAATGAGATGAGGTTTAGTGCAATGTCGGCTTCAGTGAAGCCAGATGTAGCACCTTGACTTTGTTTCGCCATTAGCCTCGCAAACTCTTCACCAGACTGTGTGAATGAAGCCTGTTTCAACTTGATAGCCTTTTCAAGCACTTGAAACACTTGCTGTCTTTTGCGATACTTTACCTTCTTGTAGCCCCAGATAACTGAGGATGTGAATATACCACCTGCAAGGATAGCCGACAGTTCCGCAGGTGTTTTCTTACCTGTGGCTTCAACAGTCAAACCTTCAAGTTCAACAGATGTAGTAGGATTGAGAGCATACTGCGTAGATGCGTTCAAAATCGTTTTACTTAACGCAGTGGATAATGCCGACTTTCCCAGAGAAAGAGGCCATTTAGTGAAAGGAATGAACAGTTTACCCATGATTTACCACCTACAAACGGCGATAAATCCAGACACCAGCAACAAGAAAAGAGATGGATAGCATAACAGTAGTCATAACTTCATCATCACCTGCACGAACACTGGCGATAGTATCGTTGAACCACATTCTGATTCCATCGAATGCACCACCTTGAAAGTTAAGGTTCACATCAACATTTTCAACATCAACGCTTGTATCGGCCATTATTCAAGCCTCCTTAGCACAATAACAGGCAAACGAACAACTGCGACAGTGATAAGGACAAGCAAACCGAACTCAAACAAAGGAACTGCACCGAATAGAACAGTTCGTCCTAATGCTTTCGTAGAAGCGAGTGCAATATCACCTGCATCGTCCAGAGTTTCTGTGAAATCACTCATCATTCTCCACTCCCACTAATGAGACTCGCAACAACCGCAAGTCCGATGATAACTCCGCCGACAATAAGGATAGTCTTTCCGTCAATTTTACTAAGGATTCCATCTCCGTCTTCAGTTCCGTCATCATCTTCATTATCTTCTGGTTCATCTGGTTGCACATCCTGTGGTTTGTTCTCATCATAATCGTCAAACAGGTTATCGTCAGAGTATGAAACTGATTCCATAACGAGGTAGGTTTCATCGTTAATGTTTGCGGCATCAGAAGCGTAGTCTTTGCCGTCAATTTGAATCTTGAGGTCTGCGATATTAGACCACTTATCGTCGATGTCAATGTGGATTATGTCGCCACCTTTCAAAGTGATTTGCACCACTTCAAGACGATTTGAAAGTAGTCCTGCACCGCCTCCACCTACTGAAATACCTTGAATCTGAGGGTGTGGATTAACGAATGAACCTGTCATACCTTCACCTGTGGTTTCTAAACCGTCAATGTTCTTAATCCAGTATGCAAAGTTCTCCGTTGCAATACGCATTGTAGCCTCATATCCGTTCTTGACTCGCATACGGACTGAGCCAGAACTGGCTCTTGTTCCGAATATGTCTACATCGACATCATTGAGTAGCATTGTCATTCCATCGTCTTGTTGAACGATTTGTCCGTAGACTTCCAGATAATCAAACGGGTTATCCTTAGCACCGATGTTATCAATGTAGTATTCCCATGTCTTTACTGCGTATGTCTGTGCGGTTACTCGTCCATCAATTCTTCCGTTGATAACTAATTCCCATGCGTCAATAGCAGGTTGCGGGTTATCGTAGTTGTAGTCTGGAACAGTCACATTGATGTTCACAGGGTATTCACCGCTGTTATCTCTTCCTGCACTTACCTGTGGAGGATAGATTGTCATTACTAAGTCACCGTCTTTCTTTAGGCGATAGAAGTTTGCTTCATCAGTAGAGCCGTAGCCATCGTCATTGTAGTAGCATACTTCATATCCTCGATATTCGAGGATTGTAGTTTCAATGTCGGGCAAAGCATCAATCTCTTCAAGACGGCTTCTTTGAGCAATCATAGCATCAACAGCGTCTTGATATGCAACTTCAGCATCGGCTTGATTGTCATAATCAGTAGTGTATGGCTTAGGTCGTAGTTCTCCATCCATGTAGAGTCCGACTCGGTATATCACCAGTTCAACCATAACACCTTGTTCACTTCTTGCACCGACACCTCTTTCCAGAGTGTATTTCACATCGTTCATGGAAGCCATGATGTTCAATGCAGGGAAGTCAGTTTCTTGAAGGATTTCAAACACATATGGTCGGAATACAGTTCCAGAACCACCGCTTTCCTTTTCAGCATCTAATTGAGCATCAAGCCACTTTTCTTCATCAGTGCGAGTATCAGAGTCTTGCTCTTCTTTGTAGACAGCACCGACCGATTCAAAATCACTTGCGATACGCTGTCGTAGAGCGTAGGGAATCTGTGTTCCTCTGGTTGCACCGCTAAGGTCAAACTCATACATAATGGTCTTAGGAACTCGGCGGATAATAGCGGTAGAATCACCATCTTCAATTAGGATTTCAAGTTGAAAGAAGTCATTATCGGCATTGCGATAAGAAGCGAGTTGATACAGCCATCCACCGTCACTCTTTTGACGGCTACGCCATGTTCCACTTAATGCACTCAAAGCATCATCGTAGTTCTTTCCCATTAGTATTCCCTCCACCAGAGATAGAGGAATGCAGGGACAGACCAGTAAACCATAAGTTTCACAGTTTTACCCATCGGGATTTCTGTGTATGTTTCATCGTCTTTACCTCGCCAGTTGCATATTGCTACGCTCAAGGCAATTCCGATTGCTCCTACTGCTGTGTATTCAATTGCTGTCTTCATCTCAAATCATTCCTGTCAAATCGTAGCCGAATCCGCCCGCCATAATAATGACGGCATAACGCATCCATTTAGCCATAGTAGCAAGTTCAACCACTGCGGCTTCAACATTGCGAAGCCTGTCGTCAATAGAATTAAGACGGTCGTTTTGCAACTCATCCATTGCATCGAGCATAGACATTAAGCAATCCTCTCCGCAATAATAGTAGTTCGGCCTTCATCACCGAGTAGTTCCCAGTCTACAACATCACCTGTTGTAACGAGGTATGGATGATAAAGAGTTCCTGCTTGACATTGAATAGCATAGGTGAAACGCACACTTTGTAGTGCATCAAGTCCATTGTCAATGTAGCAAGTATCAGAACTTTGCATAAGTCCGACAGGTGCGGGCAACAAAGCATCGCACAAACCTGCGGTTATCTGGACAGAAGCATCCGAACCGACAGGCATAGCCATAAGTGTGAATTGCACAGTTATTTTCATAACACCGTCAAATAGCGGTCTTATTGCCGAACCTGTGATGTCAAAGTCTGGTGTTGCAATTTCTTCAATATAAGCACCACCCATCATAGGATAAGCAGTAAAAGGACTTGTCAGCATAATACCCGTAGAAGGTAGGAATGCTGTCATCATAGAAGGTGCATACGGAACATATGGATTAGCAACCGCTAATGGGTTTCCAGCCGTTCCATCTCCGTCTAAAGTAGCATCAGTAGCAACAGAAGTTAAACCACCGCCACCGCCAGAAGAACCGTTAAACACTTGACTCATAATTAACACCTCAATATCTCGACAACACCCGTTGCGGCTGAATCAAGTTCAAACCATAGATTAGATGTTGCAAGTAGATTAGGAGGGTCAAGAATCATGTATGTGTCGGCCTTCAAAGTGATGTAGTTAAAATCAATTTCAAGTTCACTTACTGCTACTCTGGTATCTTCGCTTACTCGTAGAATCATTCGGCTAAAGCCGACTCCACCAGAAATGGCGAGGATGTTTCCCAGAGAAAGAGAGTATCGTTGAATGTTTGCTTCATTATCCATAGAATCACCTACACACAAGCATGGCTACACCACACCGACTCAGGACGAACCCTCATTGTCGGAGTAGAGAAGCCGTTAAGCCTGTGAATCGCCTTATTCAGCAGTTCGTCCGAGAATGGACTTTGCTGTGTTTGAAGATTGAGAAGCAGTTGAACGGGTTGTTTCGCCACGCTTTCCACCGAGACTTCCGACCATAATAGGCTGGAAGGTGTATGACTGTGCATCAGCACCAGCGGCGAAATCAACTTCAAGTTGAATATCCCCTCCTTTTGCCATATAGCATGGGATGAAAATTGCTCCGTCCACTCCAGTAGAGTATTGCTGTTCCGTAACCGAAACACCATCAGCGGCGTATTGTAGACCGTTGCTCAAATCAGAGTTCAAGTAGCGAAGTAGTGAAGGTTCAAGACCGAATGCACCGAGTAGATGAACACGCACACCTTGAGTTCCGAGGTTGTCAGCGGCTTCTGAGTTGTTTTGCATTAGCACACCTGCAACTCCACCTGCAACATTCTGAGGAACACGAACCACAATGGATTGAATACCCTGTGCGGCTGTGAAAGAAGTTGCTGGAACTGCTGTGGTTGTAGTCTCAGTAGCGTCATTTAGACGAATCCAGACTTCCAGTTCACCTGCACTTGCTGAAGAAGCGGCGGCGGCGAATCCGAGAACGAACTCCATACGACCGACACCTTGAGGCACATTCCATCCCATAGGGATTTCCGCCCAGTAATCCTTATTTGTTGCCGAGGGCGTTTCAACCGAAGTTGCGTTAGCACCCATAGATTGTAGGAAGTAGCCGAATCGTCCGAGGCCGACATTTGTTGCGTCATTCACATTTGTTCGGAAGTCAGTGTAGACAGTTCCGTTTGCGATTGCTCGGTAGTTGCTGATGAGGTTATCCATCGAACCATCACAGAATCCGTCAGAAACGGTCTGGCTGATATGGATGATAACTGATTCAACAGTTCGTCCAGAAGGAATGTTTTCACCGAATGTGATTGTTTGTGCGGCATCCGTCAAAGTAAGACTTTGTTCGTTGATTTTGTAGAACTCTACGCCAGCCATCTTCAAACACCACCGTTCTTACGGAGACCGTCTTTCAATTGTAGCATAGGTGCAGAGAAAATTGCGAACCCGACTGCGATACCGACTGAAACAGCCAGATAGTCAGCCATTGACTTGAATGTTAGTTTAGGCAGTAAATCCATTTCAGACAACTCCTGCACTGGTATCAAGGCCAGTTCTTCGTTCAATATATTCGTTAAGGGTGTTTCCATCTGGAAGCAGGTAAGAAGTGCCGATTCCAGAAACAGCCAGAACAAATGTGCAATAAAATGCGATTTGGGCTCCGCCGATAAGGTTAGATGTAAAACTCATGTTGTTCAATCCTGCGGCTCGATTGCCGCTAATCCTACTGTTGTCCGACATGGTATTTAACTAAGTGCAAAATCTACACTCGGTGTGATTTGCAACACCGAATATGGCCTAAACGATGCACTGCGGCGGTGTAGTGGGCAACACCGAAACGACTGAGAAAACGCATCCTTAAATAGCAAGACAGCACAGTAGATATTGCAAGCGGAAGGGGATTCCGCCCACAACAACAAAATTAGGACAGTGAAAACTATGAAAACAAGCAAAGCAGTAGACAAGACAACAGCAGAATACTATGGGAACATGAAGACCGAGGTTGCGGCCTCATCAAAGTCTTCCTCTGGAGAACGAATCAAGATTAACGAGGTTGCAAACGCAATCTTCGCCATTGACGGTTCAACTCTTAACGAGAAGATTCTCACCCATGCAGAATACGGCGAAACACTCCTTGTAACAGGAACGCTCAAGTTCACAGATTCAGAAGCCCACACAGCACTGATGACAAAGCCCGTTGCACTCTTCCTTAACGGAAAGCGACGAGAGACCTACGAAGAAGCAATCAACGCAGGAACAAATGTGCAAGAAGTCATCTTCTTCACACAGGAAACAATCAACCTCAAGTCTGGACGAAACTACATCCCTATGGAAGTGAAAGCCGTTCAACTTGATGACACCGAAACAAAGGAGGATGCTTAAGGGGATAACCTCTTTCGCATTCTAATTTGACTCTGAGCAGTTTCCCCTTCCCTTGCTCTCAGTGAAAGGTCATCGCAAACATGATTGCGTAATTACAAATAGGTGATTGCACATATCCTTTGCTATAACCCACAAGAGTAGTGATAATATGCAACAAAACCGTAGAACATACAACAGCCGAAACCAGAGCAGAGCAGTGACAAACACCTTCATCAAGAAGTATTTGAAGAACAGTGTGAATCCGCAATTGATAGCACCAGAACACCCCGAATTATCAATTCGAGGGGAGTGGGAAGGAATCAAAGCCCGATACAACTCAACCATTCAATTGAATGAAATACAGCATGACGATGGAACATGGGAACTTCTTTTCCATGTTGATGCCCGTATATGGGATGGCGATTGCGAAGTTCAACTCTGGGAAGAAGAGTTCTGCACTGATGGCTACACTCTGGAAGAATGCTACATGACTGTTGCAGTTCTTATGCAACGCATCAAGCAACGATTCTACGACAAACAAAGAGCAGTGGAAACAACCTTGATAACAGTATCACAAATTAACGACGCTTTGTTCGGTGGATGGGTGAGAACATGGTGAACACTCGTTTAGGTTATCAGAATACGGTCTACGACCCAGACCGAGATGAACAGTCAAACAAAAGCAATCCGCACTACCACCGTATCATGCAGTCATGGGGCTACAAAGATGGGGTCGAGCAGGATGAAGGATTGCCCGCTAATCGCTACCGCCACACTGATTTCATGTATGGCGAAACTTCTGTTCAAAAGAAAGCAATTGTTGAATGTGGCTACGAAACCGTAACCGTTCCTGCACACTGCTGGAATGACGAAACTCCTTTTGCTGAACTTCTCTTTCATGGCTACTACGCTAAGAACAATCCGAAGTTCTTCATCCGAGCCTGTTTGCTTGATGTGAACATTCTTAAGTCAATCCCTCCCTGTGGAACTCGTAGGAACTGGAAGACCCAGACCGACTTTCACTACTGGTCTTATGACCGAGTAGAGGAAGCAATGGTTGAAAGGTTGAACATTGAGGTGGTAATATGGTGAAATCATACATTGCAAAGCAAGCAACACAAGACGAATTAGCCGACTTGATTCAAGAAGTAGGCAGTGCTGAAAGACTTGCGGGAATAGTAAACCGAGGCCGTAGAGGAACTAAGAGAATCAGTGGAAAGCAACTCCGAAAGATGAGTAGAGCCGAACCAGTCCGTATTTCAGAATCGGACAAGAGAGCAGTGCAAAGACTCACAAGCCGTCAAACCGTTTCCAGCAAAAGAAGTCAAATTGACCGCACCGTTGAAAGAAAGGATGCTACGCTCACAAACATTGAGAACAAGAAGCAACGACTTCAAGCGGAAAGAGCAGGTGCTTTGAGAGCAGGGCTAATGACAAGAGTAAACGAACTTGATGATGAAATCGCCAGACTTGATGAGTTCCGAGATGACATCAAAAGTGCGGCTCGAAATGTGGAAACATACGACGATTATCGCAATATCGCTGACAAAGCGACTCCTTGAGGTGATACCATGATTCCTTCCAGAGAAAGACTACAACTACTTCCACCCGAACAACCTACTCAACACCGACCCATCAACCTCCCTACGGATATGGTCGCAAGCAGTATCAGAGAGTTCAATTTCTTAGCGGCTGACACTGAAACCATTGACGGTAAAGTGTTCATGCTTAGTTTTGAAACATCAAAGAAGGTGAAGCAGGTTTATGAAATCGTTCCCGTTCTCTACATGGTTGATTCCTTTAGGGACATAGTGGAGGCATACTTGAATCATGGCCGTATCTGGCAAAGTGGAAACGGACGAGGGTATGCACATGGGACTTATGTTTACTACAACAAGAAGTTCGATGCACAAGCGAAACTAAAGCATCTCCCGCATGAAACCATACGATTCCTCTACATGACAAACTCCGTAACTATTGACTATCGCACAGGCGTAATGGTTGATTATGAAGACGACCGCTACGACCACCGCTACTCCATGAAGATATTCTATCTGGAACAGAAAATCCTACGGTTTGAGTTCCATGAACAGCATTCCTTTCAACCGCCGCAAAGAGGCAAAGTGAAACCTAAGCCCGTTAATGGCGGCATCATTGAGTTCTACGACATTGCACAGTTCTTCGGCACATCACTTAACAAAGCCGCTGAGAAGCATCTGGGTTCAAACAAGATTGAACACTGCTTTGACGGTTCAAAACTTGATGTCAAGAAACTCGGCAAAGATGTGATGATAAAGGTGAAGAAGGGTCATGGATTCGTTTATGAAAAGCACAGGTATGAAGAATACTACGCTGACGACATAAAGCATTATTGTGCAATGGACACTCATTTGACAGGAAACCTTGCCCGTATGAAACTACGAGAGTTCGTTGATGCTGGAGTATCATTCAGAGACCCTTATTCTAATGCGAGTATTGCCCGTAGAGACCTTCTAAACAAAGGCTACCGTCAAGTAGTGCCTACTGAGAATGAAACGGCTCTAAGGATTGCTCATACGCAATTCAAGGGTGGATGGTTTGAAGCCGCTGAAGTCGGCTTGATTGAGGATGTAATGTGTTTCGATTTGAAATCGGCTTATCCTGCTAACCAGATGTTTCTACGCTCAATGACAAAGTGGGTGAATGCAACATACACTACAAAGAGTGGTGAAGTGAAGAACAAAATGAAATACGGCAAGCCTGTAATGATTCCTAAACTCCGAGGTTCGTTCAAGTTCGGAAGCGACATGGATGAGTTCATTTCACTATGCACTCCCAGAGTAGACCTATCACCAGCCTACTGTCATGTCTACATGGAGTTCCCCGATGCAAAGTGGAATCCGCTTTGCTATGTATCACAGGTTGAAACAATGAGGGTGAACGAAGAAGGTGAAAAGGAAGGCACAGGCATATTCAATCCTAAACCACCATTGACTTCTCCTTCGGTGTTTCAAGGATGGCTCACTTATGATGAGTTCGATGAGGCTATGAAGTGGAATCCTACTTCTGTCGTTATGGATTCGTTTTGCGTATGGACTGATGAAGAAGACGCTGAACCAGAATACCCATTCCGACCGTTTATGGAACACTGGTTCGCCGTTAAAGAATCTAAGGATGATAACGACCCTGCATACTTAATCAGTAAAGTCATTTTGAACTCGGTCTACGGTGGAACTGCTATGGTTGTAGAGGGCAAAACAGGCTCAATCTGGCAACCGTTTTATTCATCAATGACTACGGCCTACACCAGAGTTGAACTTGCTCGTTTTAACCGCTACAATGGCGGTAATGCAGTGATGTTCGCTACTGATGGTATTATCATCCGAAAGAAGGACTTTGTGAAAGTTCCAGAACGAAAGTTTGACAACATCAAAAATCTGGGTTCATGGGAACTTGAAAAGGAGGATGTGGATGTTCTGATTATGATGAGTGGTGTCTACGCCACCAGAGAACGCACTCCTACTGGTTCTCGTAGCAACTTCGCTATGATTGACGGAAAGATGGGTATTGAGACTGAATCCTACAAGAAAGAAGGAAACAAATACCGAGGAACGGCTTCATACTTCTTGACACAGGATAACTCCCTACTCGGATGGTTTGACTTTTGCCGACGATACTCTGACGATACTATCGTTCACTCAAAGATTGTCCGACCCTACTCAATGGGCGAATCCAGAAACAACTTTGACAAGATGAACATATTTGAAGAAAGAGAAATCTCGATGCGAGCCTGTGGAGACTCAACGAAGAGACTCTACGATGAAAACGACAAACCTTCCTGCTTCGGTGATTTGCTATTGAAGTCCTACAACCTTAGAGTGTGGCCTTCTTATGCAAGTATTGACCGTATTATGACAGGAAAGACGGGGGAATCACTATGATGACAGCCAGAAGAAAACGACGCATAAAGATACAGAGACTAACAACCGAATACTTGACCTCACAGGTGGACAATGGTAAGAATGGGTGGGTATCACTCTACACCATGATTAAGTGGCTACAAGACGAAGCAAGTGGAAAACCGCAGTTATCAGCACAGGCACTATCAATGCTACTCGCCCCTCTGGTAAAACATGGAGTAATGGAAAGGGAGACTATTTTCACAGGAAGTCAAAGAGACCCTTCGTATCGTATGGCTCAGTCATGCGATTCTCCTGTCTCCGAAGAGGAATAACTCTGGAGACTCGCCTTCAAATACCATGTCGGTCAATAAGAGACTATGGCGTGGACTGACGATGCGAAAGCAGTAGACAATTTCGACAGACTAATGAGACAGATGAAAAATCCTCTGGTCTCATGGATGAACTCAATGACCGAATACCTTGATGGAAGCCCGAACTCCGTTATCATACGATTGATGGCGAAGTGTGTTCTCCACTACAATACAGGTTGTGAAGACTTGAACTTAACGGAGACTGAATCCTACGGCTACATGATTTCACAAATCAGTGCCGACCCAGAGTTGCAAAACATGATGCAGGGATTCTCCATGATGATGATGAACAGAGGTGCTGGACTTGAGTAGATACGAAGTAGACGATGATGGGTTCTATACCTGCCTTGAATGCGACTGGACTGGTTCTAAGTCTGGCTACTACAAACATCGCAAAGCAAAACATTCCGACAAGGTGGAGGGTGAACTCAGTTCCATGCCTCCTAATGGTGAAGATGCAGTTTCCCCTTCCGCAGATGATTCATCATTTGATTCACCCTCTGCCGCCTCGGAAGACATTCCCGTAGAAGACTCTGAAGAGACTCCTAATGATTCATGGATGAACTGGGGTGCAAACGAGGAAGAAGACGATACTACACATCATATGCCGAGTCCACTAAAAGGACTCAAGAAGAAGGCTACAAAGGGAAAGCGAAGTAAACGCACTAAAGCGGAACTTTCCTCCGCCAGAGAAACCAGTAAGAACATTATGAACATGGTTCTCGGACTCTCAGATACCGCTATGACATACTGGGCTCGTGGTGTCACACTTGATGAGACCTATTTAGTCTCCCATTCAGCCAGAGATAAAGACCTTGTTTCCGAAGCAGGTGTAGCCTACATGGAAGAAAAGGGTATATTCCTCTCCGACCGTATCAGCAAGGGAATGGTTTTCGGGGCAATGCTCACATGGTATCATGGAGTGCCTCTAAATGAAATCAGAAAGAAAAGCAAAGCACCATTGTTCAAGAGAACTGGTGGTATTCTCCGCCGTATTCCGCTACTCGGAAGACTATTCGGGCGAAAGAAGAAAGCAAAGACACAGCATACTCTGGAGGACTACGAAAATGGAACAGAATGAACTGCTAAAGCAAATGCTACTCCCAGATGGGAACAGTAGCCATTCACTATCGGTTGCATTCGCCGCCCGTAGTGGTTCTGGTAAAACAACGCTACTCACTGCTCTGGTAAACGATGCTCGTAAACTGAAAGAGTTCAAGGACACTCGTTTCATTTATGTTTCGATTAAGCAAGAAACCTACTTTGATGCACCCGCAGTAAACAACATTGACGATATGTGGAAACAATTGCACAAGAATCCGATTGTAAACTTCTATCCTTCTGACCCTGCTTTCTATGAAGTGGACATTGACGAAATCATTGAATCATTGTTTGACAACAGCGATTCATCCGAAGGTGGATTCGTTTTGATTCTCGATGACATCAATGTGGTAAAAGGGTTTGACTCCAGAGGACAGCCTTCACCCTCAGTAAAGAAACTGAGCGTTGCAAGCCGTTCTAAGGGCATTCGTGGGGTATTTATCACCCACCGCATTGCGAATCTACCCCGTATTATGAATGGAAACACCTCGGCACTCCTTATGATGAGTGTGTCGGAGATGGACATTGACTACGGTAAGAAAATCTTCGGTATGGATTTCACAGACCTAATCCCAGAGTTAAAGGACTACAAATGGGCTTATGTAGACCTCATTAACGAGGATGTCTACCAGTTTAATCCAGTAGGGCAATAATCCTACACCAGAGGGTATTATGGTGCTGGTCTGCATCCATTAACCCATCAATTGACATCTGTTCTTCATGCTTCATTAGTTCCCTTATGGCTTCGATAATTTGTTCCATACTCTACTATGTGTAGAGGGACTATCTAAAGGTTCACAATCGCCCTGCAAGTGAAGGAAGAAGCAATACAAGTGCTTCTCCGAGTTCCTTCTGCATTCGTAGTGTAGTTTTCACATGGCTCACCATGTAGGGTGTTCGTCTTAACACATTTTCTAATGATTCTGCATCCTCAATGAGTCCATCTAAAATGTATGCAAGTTCTTTTATGGTATTTTTCTCCATACCACTACTCTCTGCTACCACCCTTATATACATTCACAGGGGCGGTGGCGGGCTATTGCCGCACCCATGCGACGGTGTTTTGAGCGAGCGTAGCGAGTCTCAAGACCCGTTGCATATCGGGGT
>Ga0208792_1000602_pt1 | contig 13369 bp, 13 predicted proteins | sample 14_taG_FD_184087 | JGI IMG/M metagenome (GOLD analysis project Ga0208792, IMG submission 184087) | Marine viral communities from the Subarctic Pacific Ocean - 14_ETSP_OMZ_AT15311 metaG (SPAdes) (version 2) | ecosystem: Environmental > Aquatic > Marine > Oceanic | place: Pacific Ocean | collected...
ACGCCACTAATGGTGGTTTTATTGACTTACAGAATAATGGAACAACGGCGCTTCGCTTCCTTACAAACGGTAGCGTAAATAATATTGAAACACGCACGGCAACCCCTATCGTGTTTTTGATTAATTCCACAGAACGTATGCGCCTCGATGCGAGCGGTAACTTGCTGGTGGGTACTACGACAACCACTTTTAGCGATGAAGGAATTCGTCTATACAACTATGGTTCTATTGAGGGTGTGCGGTCGTCTCAGCCAATAATGTATCTAAACCGCACAACAACTGATGGTGATATTGCGGTGTTTAGCAAAGACGGCACCGCTGTGGGGAGTATTGGGGCGCTTGCAGCTAACTTGCACATTCAAGGCACTACCTCTGGTCTTTCTTTTCAAGGTAATAATGTAATATGTCCCGTTAGAAATGGAGCTAGAGCCGATAATATTATTGATTTGGGTGACAGTTCAAGACGCTTCGATGACATATACGCCACCAACGGCACTATCCAAACATCTGACCGCAACGAGAAGCAGGACATTGCAGAGCTTACAGACGCAGAGCAACGTGTAGCTGTAGCGGCCAAAGGCTTGATGCGTAAGTTCCGTTGGCGTGATGCAGTAGAAGCTAAGGGTGACGATGCCAGAACACACTTCGGTATTATTGCACAGGATCTACAAGCAGCATTTGCGGCTGAAGGGTTAGACGCTGGTGACTACGCCATGTTTATCTCTACAACTTGGTGGGAGCATGACGTTGAGGTGCCAGCGGTAGAAGCTGTGGCAGAGGTGCTTGACGAAGAGGGCAACGTAGTCACTGAGGCTGTAGAAGCCGTTGATGCCTACACCCGCACAGACACATATGACACACAAGAAGAAGCGCCAGAAGGCGCTACAGAGCGCACTAGGCTTGGTGTTCGATACAGCGAGCTGCTGGCGTTCATTATAGGAGCTTTATAATGTCTGGTTATATTGGCACAATCCCGGCCCCACAGTCCACGCAGACGCGTCAGACTTTTGTGGCGACTTCGGGACAGACCACATTTACCACGATTGGATTTGTGGATAAGTTTTTAGATGTGTTTCTAAACGGCGTGAAGCTAGTTTATGGCACTGATTTCACCACATCTGGAGGCAATCAAATTGTTTTGACCTCTGGCGCTTCAACAAGCGACACGTTGGATGTGGTTTTGTATACAGCGGACGCAGATACGATTAGCAATGGTGGTCGTTATAAAGGCGAGCGCGGCACGATTGGTGCTTCTGCGGCTGCGGGTGATATTTTCAGGGCGCACGAGCAGACCTTGAATACAAATGTAACGATTGACGCGACAGAGAACGCTGTAGCTGTTGGCCCATTGGCCGTGGCATCTGGCGTTACTATCACCGTCACATCAGGGGGGAACTTGAGCATTGTCTGATATTAGAGCAAATACGATTAGTGATGCGGCTGGTACTGGGCCGATTGCGCTGACGAAGCAGAGTGCTGCTAAGGCTTGGTCGAGAGTAACCTACTCTGGCAGCACACCCTCCCTTGGCTCCAGTAGCTTAAATTTTAGTAGTATTGCTGATACGGAAACGGGTGGGTGGACTGTTAATTTCACTAACAGCATGGCTAATACCGACTACACAGTCTCTGGTGTTGCTACTAACGATAGAGTCGGTTTGTTAGCTTCTGATATAAATGCTGCATACACTACAACCCAAAAGAAAATGCAGATACAAGATTCTAGAAACGCAACTCAGTATGATTGGGACAGTACTATCACAGTTCACGGAGACCTAGCATGAGTACGATAACGGTTACAAACATCCAAGCCACGGGTGAAACAGCTAGTCGTGCGGTGTCAGGGGTTGCTGCGGCTTGGGTGAATGCTAACTCTTCATTTGTTGTGCAAGATAGTTACGGCATTGCATCCATAACGGACAATGCTACGGGGAAACTGTCGCTTAACTTTTCTAGTAGCATGGCTAATGCGAGCTATAGTGTTTCAGGTTCTGGAAAAGGTAGCAGTGCTTTTGCTAACTTCAATCGAGTAATTGGAACTGACGGGGGTACAACTAGCCTTGCGAACTTACTTATAACAGATTTAAACACCCCATCTTTTTCTGACCGTGATTTTTCAGCATCAATCCACGGAGACTTAGCATGAGTACACTAAACGTTTCCAACATCACCGATGGCACCGATACGGTCGGCACCAGCTATGTGGTTAATGGGTCTGCGAAGGCTTACGTTAATTTTAATGGTACTGGGACTATTGCTGTAAGGGATAGTTTTAATGTGGCAAGTCTTACGGACCTTGGCAACGGCAGTCACGATGTGAATTTATCTTCGTCCTTTTCTGCTGCTGACTACGCCGTGTCTGGTTCTACTGGTGGAACAAACCAGAGTAATCACTTTAATGGCGGCACAAATGTTAGAGCGAGCGCATTTAACGCAAGGGTTCTGGTGGCAAACGTGTCAACAAATGACGATGCCCAAGTTCACGCAATGGCAGTAGGAGACCTAGCATGACCCACGGACACCTCTGGGATCGTCTAGCTGAAGCTAAGTCACGCCTTGCACCAGTGCAGTCTAAGTATCGTGTGCTGTTTGAAGACCCTGCCACACCAGACGAACCAGCGAAGGTACTTGTGCCTGACCCTAACTTCATGGCTGCGGCTCTTGCTGGCAACATCCTGCCGTCCATTGACACCTATCAGCGTGATCGTCTGGTGCCAGATGGACAGCCAAAGGAACACCCATATGCGGAGCCTATCGGCGCTATGAGCGAAGAAGAGGCGGTTGAGTATCTGGTGATGAAAGATATAGACCCCGCCGTGTGGCGGGATTACAATGGAAACCGGACGATTATGAAAATTGTCCCTGTGGAGATGATCCCTTCGGACCGCTCCTTTAGAAATGCATGGAGAATTGCACAATGACAACTTACATCAATATTAACGGAGATGTTCGTGAGGCGTCTTCTCTCACCGTTCCAGCGGATCGTACTTTTCGCGGAGCGTGGTCCTTTAACGGCGATGCTGTTGAGGTAGATATGACTGCGGCCAAGGTTATTCACAAGGACAACTTGCGGGCGGAACGTGCGCCACGCTTGGCTGACTTGGATGTGGCCTATATGAAGGCATTGGAGGCGGGATCTGGCGCAGATGCTATTGCTGCACAGAAAACAACGCTGCGTGACATTACTGCGGATGCTCGCATTGATGCTGCGGCAAACCCTGATGCGCTGAAGGCATTGGATCTGGCTACCCTGTTGGGAGAATAAAATGAGCAAGGCAAGGCAACTAGCCGACTTAGGTAATCAGGTTGATGATGGGGCTATCACTGGCACCAACATGATTATTAATGGTGCTATGCAGGTTTCTCAGAGAAGCACCTCGGAGTCTGTTAGCACTTCAGACGGATACAAGACTTTAGATCGTTTTCAGTACAATGAAATGGGTAGTTACGCGGGTGTCCATACCATGTCGCAAGACACAACGGGGCCATCGGGGTTTACTAATTCTTTAAAGTTTTTAACGACAACAGCCGATAGTTCTTTGTCTGGAACTGACGGGTTTTCTTTAAGATACAGAGTAGAAGCTCAAGACCTACAAAGATTAGGTTATGGCACTTCTGATGCAAAGTCATGCACTCTTAGCTTTTATGTAAAGTCCAACGTAACTGGAACTTACACAATTAATATTCAACAGTCTGATGCAACTAAAATGCTAGGAGTTTCTTATACTGTTGATGCAGCTAATACTTGGGAACTTAAAACTCTTACTTTTGTAGGTAACACAAGTGATGTCATAAACAATGACACGGGTATTGGAATGCAGATTCAATGGGGTCTAGCTACTGGTCCTGATTGGACGTCTGGAACATTACGGTCAACTTGGACTACTACCTCTAATGGTGACTATCATGCAGGACAAACGGCTAATGTTGGTTCCGCAGTAAATAACTACTGGCAAATCACAGGCGTCTGCCTGAACGTTGGTGACAGCGCTATCGACTTCCCGCATGAAAGTTACGGGGATACATTGGCGAAGTGCCAGAGGTATTATTCTTACTTAGGCGGAACATCGTATGAGGGTATTTCTACTGGGATGAAGTTTTCAGGCAATGGCTCTGTTCACGGCATTCAATACCCAGTCACTATGAGGTCGCCACCGAGCATTGCAATTAGCAATTTGATTGTAACGGACCGAACAATATACGACTTAGATATAACTAATATATCGACCGTGCAGGGGCTTAGCACTACGTATCTTAGGACTTCGTGGGTTACATCTTGGGGAGCGAACGGTGATGCAGTTCTCATCGCTGTTAAGAACGGGACTACTGGCCGAATAACCTTTGATGCGGAGCTATAATCATGGATAATATGAACATCACAGCCGCACAGTATCAAGCTGACCCAATGTCAGGGACTAACTCTAGCATCAAAGCCACCATCGACGGCACTGAGATGTCAGTTCCCCTTGACTTAGCCAATCGCCACTACTTTGAAATCATGCGGCAGGTTGAGGCTGGCACACTAACGATTGCCCCTGCTGACACTTAGGCAAAAATGCGGTATGGGTAAGACTGTATAACAAGGAAAGCAACGTGGATGCCTTTGACCAAACTGCAATTCCGACCGGGAATAAATCGTGAAACCACCTCATACTCCAATGAGGGGGGCTGGTTTGACATGGATAAGGTCCGGTTTCGGTTTGGTTTTCCGGAGAAAATAGGCGGCTGGGAAAAGAGTTCTGGAACTTATTTCTTAGGGTCTTGCCGCGCATTGCACCCGTGGGTCGCGCTTCAAGGTGAGAAATACTTGGGCGTTGGAACGCACCTAAAGTATTACATAAACGAAGGCGGCGGGTATAACGACATTACGCCCATTCGCTTAACGACCGCAGCGGGAGCCGTTACGTTTTCGGCTAGTGCCACGACCCTTGCTTCTAATGTATCCATTGGTGATACATCAATCACGCTTACCAGCGGTTCTGGTTTTCCCGACACAGGCGTTATTAAAATCAACAGCGAGGTTATTCGTTACGCGTTTCTTTCTGGCGCTACGTTATCGGGCTTAGAGCGCGGTTTTGACAGCACCACCGAGGCGTCTCATACAGCGGGGAATAACGTGACCTGTTCCACATTGCGGGTTACAGATACGGATCACGGTGCGGACGATAATGATTTTGTTTCGTTTTCTGGATGCTCTACTCTTGGAGATCAAGTTACTGCGGATGTTTTAAACCAAGAGTATCAAATCAGTCACAAGGTTTCTGATGATGAATACTTAATAGAGGCGCGAGCCGTGGCCTCTATGCAGAACATCACCACAACAACGGGTTACACGCCGACTTATGTCTTCGCCACGGCTTCGGATAGCGCAAGCGGTGGAGCCAGTGTTGTAGGGGCCTATCAAGTAAACACTGGTTTAGACACCACGATTGTCGGAACAGGTTGGGGCGCGGGATCTTGGGCTCGTGGAGCGTGGGGCAGTGGCTCTAGTTTGTTGGCTTCTGGTCAAACGCTTCGTATTTGGAGCCATGATAACTTTGGCGAAGACTTGTTGTTTAACGTTCGTGATGGTGGCATTTATTACTGGGACAAAAGCACAAATTCTTCTTCTCCGTTTAATCGGGGGGTAGAGCTTTCGTCGTTGGCAGGAGCTAATACAACGCCCACGATTGCCAAACAGGTCATGGTTTCTGACCGGGATCGGCACATTATAGCGTTTGGTTGTGACAGCCAGACTAATCCGGGGGTGCAGGATCCATTGCTTATTCGGTTCTCGGATCAAGAATCTCTAACCGATTGGGCTGCGACGGCTACGAATACAGCGGGTGACTTGCGCCTTGGTTCTGGGTCCGAGATTGTAACTGCGGTAGAAACGCGCCAGCAAATTCTGGTGTTTACTGACATTTCTATTCACGCGATGCAGTTCTTGGGACCGCCGTTTACGTTTGGAATTAATTTAATTTCTGAAAACATTTCGATTGCGGGTCCGTTGGCTGCGGTTGCAGTTGAGGACAGTGTGTTTTGGATGGGTTCTGAAGAGTTTTATGTGTATGGCGGTACGGTACAGCAGTTGCCTTGCTCTGTTCGTGAGTACGTCTTCAACGACATAAACATAGGGCAGCTTGAAAAGGTAACTGCGGGAACGAACATTTCGTTTTCTGAGGTGTGGTGGAATTACCCTTCTGCCTCTAGTTCAGAGAATGATCGTTATGTTGTTTACAACTACCAGCAACAGATTTGGTACTACGGAACATTGGAACGCACGTTCTGGTTGGATCGTGGGGTTGAGACATTCCCTGTTGCTGCGGGCACGGATCACGCATTGTATTACCATGAGCTTGGTTTGGATGACGGAAGTCAGTCCCCTGCCACAGGCATTTCGGCGTTTATTGAGTCGAGTCAGATGGACATCGGAGACGGAGAACAGTTTACATTCTTACGTCGTTTGATTCCGGATATGACGTTTAGGGACAGCACCAACGACACGCCGCAAGCTACGATGACGCTCAAAGCTAGGAATTATCCGGGCGGAGAATATTTGCAAACAAACAGTAAGACGGTGGAAAAGACGGCGTCTGTTCCAGTTGAGCAGTTTACCAATCAGGTAAATGTTCGCCTACGGGGTCGTTCGTTTGCATTTAAGATTGAGAGTTCTGACACGGGTGTGTCATGGCGGTTAGGTTCTCCAAGGGTGGAGATCCAACCTGACGGGATGCGGTAATGTCTCGTAATCTTGTTCTTCCATTTTTTCCGATTGCTCCCGCGCAATACGATCCGCAGTACCTTGCCGAGGTGGTGCGTTCGTTTGCGATTTACTTGGAGCAGATGCAAAACCCCGGCGAGGGTCGGAATACTTTTTCTGTGTTTACAAATCTTCAAACAGACGACAGTGGTTTGGAGCCGGGGGCTATCTTTAACCACGATGGTTATGTTAGAGTGCCCGTAGCTCATTCGCCTTATGTTCGTGGGTCACAGGCCACGGGCAGCGTCGGAACAGTAACGGTGACAACATGACTGTAATTACAATGCCAGACGGCTCCCGCTGGAAACCCTCTTCAAGTTCTGATACAGTGCATTGTGTCAACTGTAGCAATGCCGTTGATACGCCAGAAGAGATCGCAAGCTACCCCGACGGGAACTGCCCCGATTGCGGCGAGGCTTGGACAGGCGCAGAAAATCGAAGCACAACAATTACAGTAACTGCGCCAGAGGCGATTAGAGGCGAAGCATGAATCTTGGAGCGGTACTTGGTGGACTTGGCGGACTTCTTATTCCGGGCGGCGGTGCATTAACCGCGGCCCTTGGTGCCGGTGGCATGAGTTTATTAACCGGATCCGACCCTAAGAACGCAATCAAAGACGCTTTGATCGGCGGCGGAATCGGCGGTTTGTTTGGTGGAGCTATCGGAGGCATGGGCATGGGCAAGCAGGTTTCTGCGGCCATGGCCGAAAAGGGCATAGCCAATCCAATGCTTAATGCTGCGGCCCAAGAAGCTGCGAAAGAATCGGCTATAAGCGCGTTAGCTCAGACCGCAGCGACAGAAGGCGCAAAAAAAGGACTTATGTCAAACCTGCCAATGTATGTTATGGGCGCTGGTATTCTTGGTGGGATGCAAGAGCCCGATCAAATAAATACAGAGGCTCCAGAAGGTTATCGCGGTGACACGATTGATCGCTCCGATTTCCTAGATAACCTTTACGCAAGTCGATTTACCGGAAAACGGTTTGATACGACGGAAGAACGTAATGCGTATGACGATAGATATAGAGAACGACATTTAAATACGGAATTTGCTCGTGGCGGATTAATCGAGGGCCCCGGAACGGGAACCTCGGACGACATTCCCGCGATGATATATCAAGACGGCCAGCCTGTGCAGGAAGCCGCTTTGTCAAACGGAGAGGTCGTATTGTCTTTGAAAGATTTAGAACAGTTGGGCGGCGGTGATGCGGAGTTAGCGGGCCAACTAATAGGCGATGCTCCGAACGGCACTCGCGGGGAAGCCGCTGCAAAAATGTTTGCTTCAATGAACGGATATAAGATGGGATCACACCATGGTTGATACAGTAAGAACGGAGCAAATGACGGTTATCCCGGATTGGATGCGGGAACATCAAGAGAGGATTCTAACTAGAGCCCAAGGCTTAGCTATGGATGAGAATTTCATCCCTGCACCTAATCAAGTTGCGGGGATGACTCCATATCAAAACAGAGCAATGCAAATGGCCCAATCAGGGCTGGGGTCGTATGAGCCTATGCTGCGAGCCGGTGCACAAAACTTGAGTCGAGGCCAAGGTTACATGCAGCAGGGCATGCGGGGCATGCAAGGTGCGATGGGAGATATTAATCGCGCACAAAACATGACCCAGCAACAGATGAGTGCGGCTATGCCGTTTCGTCAAATGGCTCAACAACAGATTATGGGAGGCGTGAATCAAGTCCGCTCGGGGGCTCAAACGGGTCAACGAGGATTGCAGCGAGGAATGAATCAAGTCGTCTCGGGGGCTCAAACGGGTCAACGAGGATTGCAGCGAGGAATGAATCAAGTCGTCTCGGGGGCTCAAACGGGCCAACGAGGATTGCAACGAGGAATGAGTCAAATCGGCTCGGGGGCTCAAATGGGCCAACGCGGGTTGCAGCGAGGAATGAGTCGAATCGGCGCGGGGGCTCAAATGGGCCAACGGGCGCTTACAGGTGGAGCCTCAGAGCTTCGTCGTGACGCAGCGCAGGGTCAACGATTTGGACAGCGAGGAGCGGCGCAGCTTAATCGAATCGGCGCAACGGGAGCCCGAGAGGCAAACCAAGGCGCAGGACAAATTCAACGGGCGGGTCAACAAGGAGCGGGTATTGCTCGGGGCACTGGCCGTCGGCTTCAGCAGCAAGCTCGGCAGGGTCAACGATTCACGAACCAAGGCGCAAGTGCTCTTGGAGGCCTAGCGCAGCAGTCTCAACGTGTTGGCATGGATGCTCTACGCAGTATTCCCGGCATGGGCACTCGAATGGAGCGCCAAGGACGAGGGATATCTCGTAACATTAACCGTGCGGCACAGTCTTCGAAACGGGGCACTCGTGTTGGTCAGAGGGATATGCGTCGTGCTGGGCAAATGGGGATGTCTTCGGCGCAACAAGGAATAGCTGGGTTAGAGGGTTCTGCGGGCCAGTTTGATCCAAGTCAAATTGGCGGATTTATGAACCAGTTTGAGGACGCTGCGGTGCAACAGGCTATGTCTGATATTGCCCGTCAGGGCCAGATTCAACAGGCTGGGCAAGCGGCAGGCGCAGTTTCAGCGGGAGCGTTTGGCGGCGCTCGTCAAGGAATTCAACAGGCGGAAACCGCAAGAAACGTCTTGGAACAGCAGGGCCGCACCGCTGCGGGAATGCGCCAAGCTGGATTTGAAAGTGCCGCGCAACGAGCTCAAAAAGCATACGAGGACTCTATGTCTCGTCAGCAGTCACAGTCACAGTTGACCGGGCAACTTGGACAAGCGGGTGCACAGACAGGAATGCAGGCGGCTCAAGGCGCGGCTCAACTGGGTCTTTCTCAAGCGGGGCAACAGATGCAGGGTGCGCAAGCTGCGGGCCAAGCTCTTCAGTCCGGAACTCAAGGTCGTATTAACGCTGCGCAGACAGCAACGCAACTTGGCCTTTCTGGTTTAGGCCAAGCGGGGAGTCAACGCGCTCAAGCGGCTCAGACGGGGTTGGCGGGTGCGCAATTCGGCGCTCAAACAACGGCTCAGGCTGGACAACTTGGCATGCAGGGTGCGCAAATGGGTCTTTCGGGAACTCAGGCGGCTGCGCAGCAAAGAATGCAGGGTCGTCAATTCGAAGGTCAAATGGCGGGTCAGGCGGCTGGTCTTGGCATGCGGGGCTCTCAGTTGGGAATGCAAGGTGCTCAACAAGCGGGTCAGATGGGTGCTCAAGCGGGTCAGATGGGTATGCAAGCTGGGCAACAAATGGGTCAGATGGGTGCTCAAATGGGTCAGATGGGTATGCAAGCTGGGCAACAAATGGGTCAGATGGGTATGCAACAGGGTCAGATGGGAATGCAGGCTGGACAACAACTAGGCCAGATGGGTGCTCAACAGGGTCAGATGGGTATGCAAGCTGGACAACAACTAGGCCAGATGGGTGCTCAACAGGGTCAGTTGGGTATGCAGGCTGGACAGCAAAGAATGCAGGCCGGTCAGCAGCTTGGTCAACTAGGAACACAGTTTGGTCAACTGGGTCTGCAAGGCGCGCAACAGTACGGCCAGATGGGCGCGCAACAGGCTCAGGTTGGTCAGGGTATGGGTCAGTTGGGTCAAGGCCTTGGCTCGTTGGGTATGCAGCAAGCTCGACTGGGCGAAGCGCAGCAAGGCTTGGCTCGAAACGACATCACGTTGCTGAATCAAATGGGTCTACAGCAACAGCAGCAGCAACAGCGCGTGTTGGATGCTACTCGTCAAAACCAACAGCAAAACATGATGGCACCTTATCAGCAGCTTGGGTTCTACTCGGACATGTATCAAGGTATGCCATCAATGCAGTCTTCGTTTATGACTCAGCAGTCTCCGTCGCCGAATGCGTTTACGCAAGCGGCAGGACTTGGTCTGGGCATGTATGGCATGTCGCAATAAGGAGTTATTATGAACGTCGAAAACAGAAAGCTCTTTGCAAACCGTGACGCTCGTAAGCGCCTTGCGGAAATGGGTGGAATACTAGCCTCATCTCCTGAATTAATGGGCGAGGCGATGAAGTTTGCTAATGGTGGACAGGCTCAAGAACAGGAGTTCATTATTAACATTCCGGGTTTAACCAGCCCCGGTGAGATGTTGCGTATTAAGGAAAGCACGTTGATGCAGTTGGGAGACATGTTTCCTGACTTAATGGGGCAAGAGGATGTTTTGGTGGAGCCCGTAGAATTAATGGGCGAAGAGGCTATGAACGCTCGGCCCGGAGACGCTGTTATCGGAACCCGGATTAATAGAATGATGCAGCAGTCGGCACCGGAAGAGGTGGTGTTGGAGAGCGCTCCTATAACCAGCGGAAGAGAAAGAGCAATCTCGGGCGAAGGTGCGTTAGACCAGTTCGCCGCTCCTCGGTCCTCGGCCTCTACTCCTTCTGATATGTCTTTAATAGATCGCATTCGGTCCACGGTTCAGAGTGCGGAGACAGTCCCGCTTTTTGAATTGCCTGAAGTTGACTTTCAAAAGTTGGATAGGGATATTGGATCTTCCATACAGGCGGCGGATAGGGCTGTTCAAGGAAAGATGGTCGAAGTTTTAGGTGATGTATATCAAATCATTGCTGATGATATTAGGGGAGATCTTGATCGTATTAAGATTATTAGAGCTTCGACTGGAACTGAGGTTACAGACCCCGCAATAAAACAAGCCGTTTTGTCAAATCAACGAATTGCTGGGGAAGACATGGCGATGGCGCAGGATGTTCCGCAGGGACAGCCTCGTGTGTTCGCACAACCTGAATCGGAGCCTGAAGTAATGTTCCCCGGAGAGTTGTCCAGAGCGTTCGTTCCGGAGCCTCTAGGTGCCGAGGACCTTATGGGTGGCTCCGTTTATCCAGCAGAAGAGGGTTCCTCTGAGACAAGGTTGTTAAATGCTATGAACCCTGCGTTTGATTCCTTCGGTGGAGATCTTTTGGCAAGAAACAGTGATGCCGAGGACCTTATGGCTGGGCCCATTTACCCGGCAGAAGAGGGTTTCTCTGAGACAAACGCGGATAGATTTAACGAAGCTCTTTCTGCCAGACCTCGATTGGCCGATCAAAACAGCGCTGTTAATCCTTCCGAGAATCTTATGTCTGTTGCAAGAAAAGATCCTTTTGATCTTCCTGTTAGAGAATCATCTAGTGTTTTGGAGATGAGCCGAAGAGCGTCGGGTAACAACGAAACTCCGGAACCGGAAACGGCGGAAGCATCCACTGAAAAAAGCACTGTCAGAAAGATCATTGATGCAGTGTTTCCGGACCAACCAGAAGATGACATTGCTGGAGACATCGAAGAAAGGGCCGCGTTGGAGGCAGCAGAATCCGTTCCTCCTCTAAGCACTCTTGGAAAGAACAAAGAGGACCTTGTGGTGGCGGCGGAGAACACCAATCCCGCAGCCGCAAATGAGTCCCTTACGGAAGCGTTGAAGAAACGTTTTATGGATCGGGATTCTGATATCGTACCGTCCACCGTTGATCAACTAACTAAGGAGCCTCCGAAAGGTGATCCAGACGACGATACTCCAGACGCTCCTAAGACTCGCAAGCAGCGAATGCTGGAGTCTGTGGATATGATATCCGAGTTGTTTGGTATTCGGGAGAAAGACAAAGCGGAAGACATGTATGACCTGATGGCAACGATTGGGTTTGCCATGGCCTCTGGGGAAAGCCCCAACGCAATGAAGAATATTGCGGATGCCTTCTTGGTCGGTGCGCAGATGAAACGCGCTGATAAGAAAGAAGACAAAAAGCTGGATCAGGCGATTAGAACTCTGGCTGTTAAAGATGTGTTGGAACAAGAATCTGACGAAAGAGCTTTGGCCCAGCTATTAGCTAAAGAAGAACGGCAGGATGAACGCACCTTAGCTCTTTATGCTGATAAATTGCGGATCAAAGAAGAGTTGGATCCCACTAGCCCCGCAGGTCGATATCTTTCTAGCGAGTTGGGAGATGCTATCCTCGGCGTTTACGCTGATGTTCTTAAAGACGAAACCATAAACCCCGACGACAAGGGTGCAGAGTTCTTCAAACGAGTGGGTGATAAAAATGCTACTCAGTTCTTAGGTTTAACAGGATTCTCCGCTATGGGTGGAGGGGTTGGAGCCGGGGTGACTCCAACTCAATCCAAGTTAGACTTTGGTGAGTCTTAATAATGCCTTCTTTTGAAGCCCTTAAACGACAAGCTCTGGCACTGGAAGCTGCTGGGGACATGGAGGGTGCGCAGCAATTAGCGGAGCAAGCCCGCAACCAACGCCGTTTTGATGCGTTGAAAAGCGAAGCGTTGTCACTGGAAGCTGCGGGAGACATCGACGCAGCGCAAGATCTAGCCTCAGAAGCGCGGGCTTTAATGGCTCCGTACAAAGAATCAAAGCTCACTGACATAGGCCGTGGTCTTAAAGCTGCGCCCGTTATGATAGCGCAAGGCTTGGTGGAAAGCGGAGCAGCGGGCGCGGACCTAGCCTTTGGCACTGATTATTCTCGTGGTGTAACAGACGCCTTTGAAAACTTCCGTAGAGAATACGACCTCAATCCTCGCACCACAGGCGGTGAAATCACCGAGGAGCTTGTGGGTTTTGGTCTTGGGTTTATTCCAATAGCAGGGTGGTTGGGCCGTGCCAGTCAGGTGGCCCGAGGCGCATCTAAAGCCAAAGCCAAAAGCAAGTTCTTT
>Ga0208792_1000608_pt1 | contig 13294 bp, 30 predicted proteins | sample 14_taG_FD_184087 | JGI IMG/M metagenome (GOLD analysis project Ga0208792, IMG submission 184087) | Marine viral communities from the Subarctic Pacific Ocean - 14_ETSP_OMZ_AT15311 metaG (SPAdes) (version 2) | ecosystem: Environmental > Aquatic > Marine > Oceanic | place: Pacific Ocean | collected...
TGGATATCAGACAGTATTCAATCCAACGTTATCAGTAGAATACAAATATTCTGAATCTGAGTTAGTATCATTTGAAGATGATGGACAATTTTAAAATATATTAAGATATGAATACAGAACACAATCCAAATTTAATAGAGTTAAAATCAGTAGGAAGCTGGTTGGATAACGAAAAGGGTATTATTTACCCAATGATGAGTAATGGAGAATACTTCATAAGTGAAGGAATATCCTTAAAAGAAGATGAGGTTTCTGCTGATTGGTGGGATGCACTTACTGATGATGAATATATGATATGTAAAAAATGGTATTAATATGAGAATAGGATATAAAAAATTTAAAGAGATTAAAGAGTGGTATGGTTCCCCTGATTTTGAAATAGGATATGATGATTATTTTACTGCAGGTAAAGGGATAACACTTAGGTTTGGGTATTGGAGGTCTATTGATATAGATGGGTTAAAGAATATCTTACCAGACTATTGTAAAGTTGTTGAAAACATCGTTGATGAAGATGAGGATTGTGGCATTTTATACAATTATAATATCACCGATGGGAGATTATATTAAAAATAAATGTTAAAATATTTGGAATTCTCAATTATTTTTCGTATGTTAGTAGGGTAATTGAGTGAGAGAGTTAAACCTTTTAAAACAAATAAAATGAAAAATTATCAAGCTATCCTTATGATTATTATCGGTTTCGGATTATCAATCGGAACTATGAATGGATTCGTTCAAAACTACATTGGTTTCGCTGGTGTGGATAACGAAATTGCATTCTCTTTTATGGGAATGATATTCGGTACTTTAGGTATCTTTGGTATTGATTATAAAAAACTATTAAACGGATTAAAATAAATAAAACTTTAAAACCATAAATTATGAATTGTACAGTAAAAGTAATGGCTCAGTATTTCGAAAATTATTCAGATACTAATACACCTTATTGGAAACCAAAAGGTGGACAGGAATTTCAAATTGTAATTAATTCAGATACTATATTGTATTCTGATGAATTAAAGAGTCATCTTACAGAGCTGGTGGCTGCTCAATCCAATGAACATCATAAGTATGAGTACATTGAACATGATGTTGAGTTTATTAAACCAATCGTATTGGATAGTGGTGAATTGGAGAAGTTAATTCAAACAGAATTTGCATAACACCAAAGATGATACAAAACGATAGGGTTTTGTGTCTTTAAATGAACATTATGTCAACTATTTTGTACAAAAAGGTTGACAAATTTAAAACCAAAGAGAGATGAGAGAAGAATATAGATGGATACTTTCAAATAAACAAAGATTGTGGTTAGAATCTAAAACCCACATATTACGAGGTGATTGGAATGCTCTTGCTACTAATGTTCTCAATAGAGGAAAATATTCTAATCACGAAAGAACTCAACTCAATGAGTTAGGTAGATTAGTTAGAACTAAAAAGAACACAATAGATAATATAATCATATGAAAGAATTAAGATGGAATTTAACCAAAGCTCAGATAGCTTGGTTACAACAAATAAGAAACCAAAATTGGTTGAAAGTAACAGATTCTGAGATGATTAATTCTATATTATATAGAACTGATTATAATGAGGAACAAAAGCTAAGACTAAATTCTCTTAGAACAACATATATAACCTATAAAAAAGCAGAAGTAATATGAGTGGAAAAGTAAGTGGATACACAGAAAAGATTTTTACCCAAGATGAGGTAAATGATATTTTAACTGAGATTAAAGATATGGTAGATGATTTAGGTTGGGATGAACAAAGGATGAGTCAGAGTGGTAAAATGACTTACAATAACTTAGTTAATTACATAGATAATCTATGATATCATATGATTTAAATCCTAAGTCACAAAAAGTTTTATATAAACTTCATTTTTGGCTTGATACGTTTAAAGGAAGTAATGGGTTGGCACCTGATATGGTAGAGGAAATACAAGAAACGATTTGGACAATAAAAGAGAGAGGTTCTTATACAGACATTGAAAGAGAATTATTGAACCAAGTAAGAGATTGGTACTTAGAATTTAATAAGATATAAATAAAAAATAGATATTTATAGAAACGAATAAGGTTTTTATATTATTTTTGTTTAATTAAAGGGAAACCGATATGAGAAAAAGAATTTATATAATTGTAACGTTAACTGTTATTACTGCACTTTCATTTGGAATGGCAGATAGTGAAAAGAAATATCCAAATGTAAATGTTATTGAGGCAACCATAGAAAATGGTGAAAGGATATTACTTAGAAAACAATTCATAAGAGATTCTATTAGAAAACATCATAAGTTTGAATTAGAACAATTCCTAAACGCAATTGGACATAGGGAATCAACAAATAGATATGATGTTGTGAACAAATGGGGATATATGGGAAGATACCAATTTGGTAAATCTACTCTAAAAGGATTAGGATATGATGTATCAAGAAAGGAGTTCTTATCTAATCCAGAACTACAAGAAGAAGCAATGTTATCATTGTTAAAACATAACAAAGAAAAACTTCAGAAGTATATCGATGTTTTTGATGGAAAAACTATAAACGGAATATATATTACTGAGAGTGGTATCCTTGCAGCTGCTCATTTAGGAGGACAGGGTTCTGTAAGAAGATACTTTAGAAATGGAAAAGTTTTTAGAGATGGAAATGGAACTAAAATTACTTCCTATATGGATAAGTTTAGTGGATACGATATCGCATTAAATTAAATTAATAAAGATTATGAGAAAATCGTTATGGATAGGCCTTGGTCTATTTTTTGTAGGATGTGCCTACATCGGAATCCTTCTTCCTGGAGTTCCAACAACATTCTTTGTGATACTTGCCGCTTGGGCATTTAGTAAATCATCTGAGAAATTCAATAAATGGTTACACGAACATAAATTGTTCGGAAAATACCTAACCAATTGGGAAACCAAAAAAGTATATCCAACCAGAGGTAGATATGCAATGGTAGGAGTTATGTGTATTTCACTAATTTCAATGTTCTTTACAGTTCCACTTAGGATTGTAGGGTACGCTGGATTCACTTTCCTATTAATTTGTATTTGGGCATTTAGATACCCTGGTTCAGTAGAAGAATATAATAAACGAATTAAAGAAGGAAAGAAAATTGGCTGGTTCAAATAATTTAACAAACTTTGACCATCTAAGAAAGATAGTCAATATAGAGGATACACCTAACGGATTTTTAAAAATACCTGGTATTCCTGTTATATTACCAACATTGGAATGGTTCTTACAAAGAATTGAAAACAATGACCCTTATCATTTCCTAAGAGTTAATCATGCAACGATAGATAAATATTGTTGGAAATTTATAATTAGTAATGCTACTAGGATTGCTGATAACATAGGTGGTGTACCAACCAATCCTTGGGAAAATCAATTACCATTATCAAAATTGGATGAGTATCTTACTTTAGGTAACTACCAAGAAATATGGGAGGGTTTGATGTCCCAAAATAGTTTTGGTTACTTTGTAAATCAAAAAACACATGGAGAAAAGTTAAGAACGTTTATTGATGTATTTCACCAAAATAAAGATATATCACCTAAGTTTGATATAGGGATATCATTGGGTGTTGGGTTAGGTACTATTTGGGGTAGATATGCACAAGAACATCCACTTCAAACTGGAAGGTTTAGAGTTGTTAATCTATTTGCACAAAAGACTAATCATATGTATTTCCATTCAGGAGTATTAAGACACTTTGCTATAATGGGAGAGTTACCTAAGTTATTTAACAGATTAAATGATTTAGGACATCAGATAGTATTTTTAGGTCCTGCTTATATGAAGTATTTTCAACAACAATATAATATTAAAAATTTCCATCATATAGTAACACCACTACGAACTGCATTAGATGGTTATGGTGATAACATAAAAGAGGTTCAAAAAATTAGAGATAATTATGGTAAAACCATATTATTACATTCAACTGGACACGTTGCTGCTGGATGGATAGCTTATCAGTTGAAAGATGATATGGATATATGGGGATTGGATATTGGAAGAAGTTTTGATTTAGATATAGCTAATAAAGTTAAAAATGATAAATCACTAACATTTCCAACACAATGGACATCTGCTATTGATTTTAATAGAGCAAAAGACCACATAAAACGATTGAGGGGATAATGAGTACATTAACATTAATAGTTGTGGTAATTTTTGGATTGGTATCAGCATATCTAAGATATTCTTACTATAAAGATTTGTAATTCTCATATATTTTTCGTATATTAGTTGTAATGAAATATAGAAAAAAAGTAGGAGATAAATGGTATCTCAAAGTTTTGAATAGTGAAACTGGTAAATTAGAATGGAAAGAAATTAATTTAAGTTATGGCAAACGGAGTTTATAAAGTAACAGAAGAATTTGAAGAAAAGTTAGCTCATTATACTGGAGCTAAATATGTAGTAACAGTAGATAATATGAGTAATGCATTATTTCTTGCGTTATATTATGAAAATCATATTAAGAAAAGTATTAAGGATGGTTGGGTAGGATGTCCATCGAAAACATATCCATCGGTTCCTTGTGAGATTATTCATTCTGGTTTGAAGGTAGAGTGGGAAACTGTAAAAGGTTCTACACTTAAAGGTGCATACAATCTAACGAATAGTAATGTATATGATTCGGCTCTAACATTCACAGCTGATATGTATATTCCAAAATCTCATATGTGTGTATCATTCACAGGTCCTTACAAACACTTCAAATTATCTAAAGGTGGTGCAATCTTAACCGATAGTGTAAAAGCATATCGTTGGTTCAAAAGAGCTAGATATAGTGGTAGAAGAGAAGTATCGTATTTTGAGGATAATTTTGATATGATTGGGTGGAACTTTTATATGATGCCAGAACTAGCAGCTAGAGGGTTGTTACTTATGGGTCAATTCTATAATCAAAATGGTGAGAAAAAGCATAATGAAGATTTAGAACTTCCTTATCCAGATTTAAGTAAATTTAAAATATATAATAAATGAAATTAGAATATACTATAAATGGCTTAAATCATTCAGTAGATGCTTCTGATAATCAAATATTCAAAATTGGAGATGATTTAGTTCTATCAAACGAAGTAAGTGATATTACATTCAATCAAAATTGGTATGGTGATGGACATATATCTTCAAAATTCTTAAATCTTTCTGAATATTTTGAACTAAATGAACAAATAACAAATACTATCTCTTCGTTAATTGAAAAAGAGTTGGGTATAGATACAACTGGATTTAAATTAGAAAAGTATCACAAGTATGTAAAAACAAATGAGGAGCATTTTAAAATAGTATCTAAAACCAGAGATTTATTTTCATCTGATTTTGGATTTCCTATAAAAGAAATGATTCCTAAATTTGAAAAATTGTTAGGATTTAAATTAACTGATAAGGTTCCTAATAAGAATGAAGAAGAACATATAATAGTTAGAATAAATAGACCTAATTCAAACGATTACAATCCACCTCATAAAGATATGTATGAAAGTTATGATAAGGGAGATAACTCTCAGTTTTTAAACTTTTGGGTTCCAATTGCTGGTGTAACTAATAAATCTTCGTTACCAATAGCACCTAAATCACATTTAATATCAGAAGCTAACATACTTAGAACAATTGAAGGAGGTGAAGTTGGTTCAAACAAATATAGAGTTTGTTTAATCAAAGAGTGGGATGGTGGTTCTAATTTAGAAAGAGCTGAAGTTTATTATGGACAGGTTCTTATGTTTTCTTCACATATGATACATGGTTTAGCTATTAATGAAGAATCTGATGTAACTAGAGTAGCATTAGAGTTTAGATTATTTAAAAAATAAGTTATATGAAGGTAGCTGTAATGCAAACCTACTTTTTCCCATATTTGGGATATTTTTCACTAATAGATAGTAGTGACCATTTTGTATTTTTTGATGATGTACAGTTTAGAAAGAAGTCTTGGATGAGTAGAAATAGATTATTAGATATTTCAAAATCAACACCATTCTATATAAGACCTGAGATTTCTAAATCTGATTATCAATGTAATATGATGGATGTTGAATTATCTCAAAATGGTAATTGGCAAAAGAAATTACTATCTCAAATAGAATTCTATAAAAATTTTAAAGATTATAACGAAATTAGGGATTTATTGATAGATATATTAGATAATACTAAATATTTATGTGATTTTAATATAAATTCTACGATAGCAATATCTAAATATTTAGGAATCAAAACAAAATTCAGTAGATTTAGTGAACATAACTTCCAATTTTCAGATTTACCATTGGGTAAAGGTGATTGGGGTAGAGAAACTGCTAATGCTATTGGAGCTACTCATTATATTAATGCGCCGGGTGGTGAAGAGTTTATATTTAGTGATAAATTTGAAGAAATGGGAATGAAATTAGGATTCATTCAACCAAATTTAAAAAAATATGAACAAAATTCTAAGGAATTCGTAATTGGGTTATCTATATTAGATGTTTTATTTTGCAATGGTAAGGAAAAGACATTAGAAATGGTTAAGGATTATAATGTAAAATGGTCTGGAGTTGGATATTGGGAAAATTATTACAATACTGATGTAGTTAATACAAATAACAATCAAACAAATGTTGGTAGAACCAAAAATGGTAAACCAATATCTGAAGTCAGATGGGGAGAAACAATAAATCATATAAAATCTCAGATTGAGTTGAAAGAAACTGATGATATAATAGAATTTTGTTGTGGTAATGGTATGGTTTTGGGTGAATTATCTAAGATATCTAAATCAGCATTTGGAATAGATTATTCTGAGAAATTATTAGAACAACTGAATAATAATTATTCTGATGTGAAATATGTTTGGAGTGATGTAACAAAATATGATTTGAAAGATACTATATATGATAAAATGATAATGTATTTTTCAGCTCAACATTTTGATGAAAGTGAATTAATTGAGTTGATTAAAAAAATGTTAAATAATCTAAAGGGTGATGGGATTATATTAATAGGAGATGTTCCAGATGAAAGTAAAAAATGGGATTATATTAATACACCTGAATACAAAGCTGATTATTTTCGTAGAATTGTAAATAAAAATCCAATGATTGGTAATTGGTATTCAAAAGAATGGTTCCTATCCTTAAATCATTTCTTATTAGATACCGAAGTAGTGGTAGTTGAACAACCTGAGTTTATGATAAATTCAGATTGGAGATTTGATGTGTTGATTAAAAAGTATTAAAAATGAAGAGAATAGGATTGCATGGTGTACCTAGAAGTGGTACTTCTTGGTTGGGTAACATCTTCAATAGTAACCCAGATTTAACATATAAACACCAACCATTATTTTCCTATGCTTTTAAGAATTATTTAAATAAATCATCAAAATTAGAAGATATTTTACGATTTTTTGAAGAAATATCTAATTCTACTGATGATTATGTAAACCAAATAAAGTTAATTGAAGAAGGTTTAGTACCCAATTTTAACAAATCTGAACTTAGTAAAGATGTTGTAGTTTATAAAGGAGCACATCATCATCATATTTTAGAAACCTTACTTAAAGAGGATTTAGATTTTAGATTAGTTGGTATTGTTAGAAATCCAATGGCAACACTTTGGTCTTGGAAAAACGCTCCAAACGAATTCAAAAAAGATTGGAACTTTGAAACGGAGTGGCAAAATGCTAATCTAAAAAACCAAGGATTAGAAGAGAATTTTTATGGATATCTTAAATGGAAAGAAGTAGCTAATCTATTTGAAATATTAAAAATGGAATATTGGGATAGAGTTACTTTGATTAACTATACAGACTTCATAAAAAATCCATTAAGAAATACATACGATATGTTTTGGGAGTTAGGTTTAGATTTAGGTCCACAAACTTTTTCTTTTATAAAAGATTCCAATTCAGAAAATAAAGGAGGAGCATATAGTGTTTATAGAAATAAAATTAAGGATGATGATTGGGTTGGTAAATTACCTCAAAACATAGTTGAACATATTATTTCTGATTTAAAGAACACAAATTTAGAAAAGTATTTGGATATATAAAATAATTTTTGTATATTAGTAGTAATAAAAAGTTTAAATACATGAAGTTCGCACTTATAGCACATGATAACAAAAAAGCAGATATGGTTGCTTTTGTATCAAAAAGATTACCTTTCTTTAATAGAGAGGATATTGATATCGTAACAACTGGTACAACTGGTAAGAAAGTAAGACATGCTGGAATCGAAGATGTTGAAACTGTAAACTCAGGTCCTTTAGGTGGAGATGCTGAAATTGCAGCTATGGTAGTTAGAAAAGAAGTAGATGCTGTATTATTCTTCAGAGACCCATTGGATAAACATCCACATGATGTAGATATTTCAATGTTGATGAGATTATGTGATGTACATGATGTACCTTTGGCAACTAATTATAGAACTGCTAGTATTTTGGTAAAATGGTTTAAAGCAAAATTGAGATAATGGAAATATTCATAGTAATAGCATTCAATAAGGCAGATTTCTATCCCGTAGGAGTTTGTGATAATTTAGTATTGGCTAAACAATATGCTCAGAGAGAGTTTAAAGAAAGAGCAAAATCACATAGAGTATATGTGTATAAGAAAATGATGAACGCTCCACAAATGATGGAGGACAAAATAGTGTATAAATTATAATATGAGTTGGTTCAGAACAAATAAAACATTGAGAAAGTTACTCGATAAGAAACAAGAAGAGATTGATAATCTCAGAAATGATTGGTTCGAAAAAAGAAAAGAAATCTCAGAATTGAAACGAGAATTACAATTGGCTCGTAGAATGTGGGATGAAACTGATAAAACAAAAAGATATTAATATGGATTATAAAGATATTCACAAACTAGCGGAAATACAATATCTAACAGGAAGGTTAGATGAACTCTACAAAGGATTTGTTCCACACTACAGCGAAACAAATAATAGAATCGTTGATTCTCGTATATCTAAATACGAAGATAAGTTTTATAACTTAGACCCGGTGGCATTCCACTTATATAAAGTACAACATACTAATGTAAAATTCTCTAAGAGAAAATCCCAAGCTAAAATATCAGCATTACTATCTACAATAAAAGAAGTGTTGATTGATGAGTTTGGATGTGAAGATGATAACAAGTTAGTACAACAAATAACCGAACAACTAAATACATATTAATATGGAAATAAAAAAGAAAGCAATTATCGTAAGTGGATATTTTAATCCAATACATAAAGGACATTTAGAATTATTTGAGATGGCTAAACAAAATGGTGATAAACTATGGGTTATCGTAAATTCTGATAAACAAAGAGAATTGAAAGGTTCTGAGTTTTTTATGGATGAGGATGAAAGATTAGATATCGTAAAAGCTATTAGATATGTAGATTACGCTCTACTTTCCCAAGATACTGATAGAACTCAATGTGAAACTCTTAAACAATTCTCAGAAATGTTTGGTGAAGTGTATGATTTGGCATTCGCTAATGGTGGAGACCAAAATAATGATACAATTCCAGAAGCAGAGGTTTGTAAAGAATATGGTATTGAACTAATGGATGGTTTGGGAGTTAAAATTCAATCATCTTCTTGGTTATTGAGATAATGATAAAAAAGTTCAAAATATTTTGGGATAAGTTTACAACGAGATTCGCTGTACCTTTACTAATTGTGAGTATGGTTTGGAATACTTACTTAGGTTGGGAGAGTAGAACCAATGCTAGAGTAGCAGAACATAGATTCAAATCCTATATATTGGAACACAGACATTTACCAATTGAAGAAAATATCTATACCATAACTTCGGTTGATGGTGAAGAAATTGAAATTGATGAATCAACATATGGAGAAGTGGATACTCAATGGTTGAGAGAAAATGGATGGGAAGATATGATTCCAAGCCCAATGGATAATTTAACACCAGAAGGAATAAGTGATATCTACTTAGGAAAAATATTCAATGGAATTTCAAATATCAAATCAAAAATTGTGAATTGGTATGAAAGCTTATTCAAAGAAGAGTACATAAAAACAATGAGAGGTTAATATGGATTTCGATATAGAAGAACATGAGGAGAATATGAAGGGAGCCAAGGCTTACCGATTATTACCTCAAAAATTGATGATGAAACGATTCGAAGAGTGTGATAGAGATATTCACAAATTTTGGAATACAATTGAGTGGGATTCTGATTGGTTAAGACACGATACACCAGAAGAAAAGCACGTTAAAGAAGTTAAAAGAGAATTTGAAGCTCATCCATTGAAAAATTGGATAAAAAAACCAAAAGAATTACAACTTTAATATGTACAATAACGCAACATTTATAGATAAAGAACAATTGAAAAATCTGAAGAAGATTGATAAGTGGTTGGTTGAAGGACAAACCAAAATACCAGAAGATGTTGTTTTAGAATGTAGAGAACTGATTACTAAGATATTAGATAAGGGTCATTACTATGAAGGGCAGGCAGAAGTATTGAATATGTTAGGTACAGAATATAATAAATGGATTAAATCCAAAAGATAATGAAAAAAGAATGGAAACCTAAATGTAATAAATGTGGAAAAGATATTCCTGTTGGATTACAATTAGATTCAATTTGTGTAGAATGTTTAATCAAAAAACCTAAGAAATGAGTATAGAACAAACAAAATACAATAAAGAACTACAATATATAGATTCAGAAGAGTTTATATTAGGAGAGTATATCTATATGGGAATGGGAAAAGTATCAGACAAAAGTGTTTGTATCTCGATTGGGTACAAAATAGATTATACATTCAAAAAGGCTACTGAGTTTATTAAATTAGTAGATAACGTAAAATTTGAAAGTATTAATAAAGTTAAGGTAGGAGAATTGGAGAAATGTGAGAAGTTTATAATCGATATCAAAAGCCTAAATAATTAAAATGAGTATAGAATCAAAAGAATGGTTGGATAAAAATGAATGGGGAAATCAACCAATAGAATCGGATGCTTTTTCTCATTACACAATGTTGGATACTCTTTTAGAAGAATACGCTAAACACTATATGAGTAAAAGACTTAAAGATATCTCAGATAAAACAAAATCACAAATAAATAAATTCATATGATGGAGAGTATAGGATGGTACTTATTTTTCGGAGTGTTATGGAGTTTATATTGGGAATCATTTGGTCCTGAAGAATATCCGATGACTAATGGTAAAAGATTTAGATATATTTTCTTCTGGCCAATTGGAGTTTTTGCTTGGATTGTTGGATTCACTGTTGGATTCATTCTACACTTAATAAGAATCTTCAAAGGTAGAGAATAAGCAAAAATAATCAAAAATAAATCACTTTTTCCTTGGATATGTCAAATAATTGTCGTATGTTAGTACTGTAATTGAGTGAGAGAGTTCTCACCATCGTTAAACCTTAAAACCGATAAAATATGAACGTTAAAAATTTTAGTAGAGTTTATAAGTTGACTTTCGAAAACGGAGACACTTATTATGGGAGAGTTACTCTCTCAAAAAATTATTCAGCTAGTACCTATGTAAAGGATATGGCTGGGAGACCTAAACTTAACGCTTTGAATCCTCTGAGAGTGAGTATGACTACTGAGGTTGAGAAGAGAGTTGAGAGAGAATTGAAATCAATTAAATCTGAAATCATCTTTGAAGGATTGACTTCTGAGGCTATTGAGTTCAAAGACAAAATGGTTGAAACTGATAAGAATTCATTAAACATTAGAAAAAATGTTGTGATGGGAAAGGTGATGGCTGAAGCTATCAAAGTTACCAAAGAATTCTCAAAGGTTCTGACGAGTTCAACTGGAGCTGTTGTTTCTTATGTAGATAGGGAATGGGCTAGAAAGAAAGGTTTGTGGGATGTTTTGAATTTCTCAAACGTATATCCTATCAATGATAAGTTCGTTGAAATCTTGAAACCAATTGAAAGAATTTAAGTTTAATTTTTAACACTAAAATTATGAGTAAAAAAACAAAGAATGTGAAATTCAGTTTCGATACTGGAATCCTATTGGATGGTGTCTCTTCGGAGTACCAAGACATGTTGGATGCTGGTTTTGATTCTGAAGAAGCTCTTCACCATATTGCTGGTGATGCTATCCTCCGTTATCACTTAGATAAGAAGTTCCCAATGTGGAATCCTTCTTACATAGAAGGAGAGATAGGTAGCTACAAAGTTGAATTAGAAAAAATGGAATCTTATTAATCCAAAACGAACCCACCTCAAAAAGGTGGGTTTTCTTTTACACCAAATCCAAACCAAACTCGAACTGTGAAAACATAGCTAAAAGAAATATAGCTAAGAATAAGAAGAATAATAAAGAGAATAAGAATAAACGTATAGGTAGTATATGTAAAGGAATATAAAAAGAAGATATACTAGATAGTTATATTAGATAACACCCACTATAACCCAGCTCTATAATGATAACACCTAATCAACATAAAAGAGAATTAAATAAACAAAAGAGAAAGAACGAAGCTCATCTAATCGATATAATGTTTAGTTTAATAGATATAGAGGATGTAATAGAAAGAGAGGCTTTTCCCTTAGAAGAGATAAAAGAAAGAATTCAAAGAATCAAAGAGAATATAGGCAGAGAATTATCCGATTAAATCCTTCTTTGATACCCCACTATAATTAACCAAGCTCAAATCAACCTATACGGAATACATTCCTATATTTATATACAAATAGGTTTATTTACTACTCTATCCCACTTCATACCACATTTCCCCACTTTCCCCCACTTAATAATAGAATACTAAAGAGAACACCTACGCTATTAATATATCACCATGGCTTGGGGGCTTGTGTGTGTGTATCGCTGAGCCCCGATTTTCCTGGCTATGGCTTTGATACTATCTCAAGCTAACCCTCCAATCCCCCCATAGAATTATTACAATCGCTTAGAGAGCCTCCTATGAGCTCGATAAAAATGAGCTTGTAATAACAAAGATACGAAAAAAATTCCATATAACCAAATAAAGTTATTAACAAAAAAGTTATTAACAATCCAAACAAGCGGAATGGAGCTAGAAAAAAACTTATGAACAAAATAATGTTAATAAGTAATTGGCTAAAAATTAGGATATCTCAAATATTTTTCGTATCTTTAAGGGTGGCTGGGTGGGAGAGATATTGGGTAAAACGTGAAGGCGTCTATGCTGAGATTAGACGGTGCGGCAACGGTGACTAAAGAAAATTGAAAATAAAGGGTGAAATATTTGGCAGTCTCATTTATTTTTCTTATATTAGTACTGTAATTGAGTGTGAGTGTT
>Ga0208792_1000612_pt1 | contig 13190 bp, 32 predicted proteins | sample 14_taG_FD_184087 | JGI IMG/M metagenome (GOLD analysis project Ga0208792, IMG submission 184087) | Marine viral communities from the Subarctic Pacific Ocean - 14_ETSP_OMZ_AT15311 metaG (SPAdes) (version 2) | ecosystem: Environmental > Aquatic > Marine > Oceanic | place: Pacific Ocean | collected...
TTCATGATGAACTTTGTATTTCTGTAAAGGATCAAGAACAAGCAGATAAAATTGTTGAGATCATGCAGGATGCAGTTACTTTAGAAGTCCCCAACAAAGTAGACTGCGAATTAGCAAACACTTGGGGAGAAATTAATGGTTGATTATGGCTTATTTAAATGCGAACATACCGCCGATTTACGCACAAATTAGAAGGGAGTATTTGTATGATTGTAAAAAACATCACGGAGAAGTTGAAGACTGTATTATCTTTGGTATTACCTCTTTGGGAGGTCGTGCTATCTTATGGCATGCGCTTATGGAAAATGGTGCAATCTTTTATCGTCTCCCAATTACGGCTTTTATTCAACGTGGTTATGAACCCGAGTCTGTTCCATCCAAGAGACTTGATGAACTGGAACTTTGGAATTCTTTTAGTTATTATCCTACTGTTACTAGTTGGTCTATTTTAACAGCATCTTCTGGTAAATACATAGGTAAAGATAAAAAATGGCACCACGGTAGTTATTTATTTACTATTGACTGGGCTCATCCAGATAGTAATATACTTGACACTGATCATTCAGAGATCCCGCACGAACATAAGTGCGCTCACATAATTGCGTTAAACGACGGCAACTATGCAGCACAACCTAACAATAGATGTATTTGGGATCTACCTTCTTTTACAGTAAAAGATAATATTCCAGATTGGAAAGTGCAAACGAATGAATGGAACGTAGAAGATACGGGTAAATGGAAAACAGAAGATACCGATAATTTCTTTTACGAAATTGAGGAGAAAAAAAATGATTAATGTAGTTAATGGAATATGCATGGACTGTGGACACAGACACAGAGGAATTGCACAATGTTCTTTTTGTGATTGTGTTTGGGAAATAACACAAGAAAAAATAAACATAATTAAAAAAATAAAAGAAGTTTTAAAAAGATTACTTTTTTGGACAAGATAATTATGGAGTATCAGAGGATGAATTATTATTTTACAGGTGCTTTAATTGTAGCTTTTGTATTGTTAGCTTTTTTTATACAACCAGGATACATACCTAGATGAGTAATAAACCACTAAACATCGGAGAAGAGGCAAGAGTGCAGATGCCTATGAAGACGGTTGCTAGTCTTATACTTCTTGTCGGAATGGGCGTGCTTGGATATACGGAGCTTACGGCAAGATTAGTATCGTTAGAGACATCACGTGAGTTGTTTGAAAATGATTTGCTCAAGAAGTCAGAACAAGTCCCTGTGGATCAGGAGCAACTATTTTTATTGGAAGATCTTTATAAAACCGTAGAGAAAATGGAAGCGACTCAAGAAATGAATATGACTAATAAAGTTAATATAGAATTTCTTAAATCACAATTAGAAAAAGCGTTAAATGATATTGAACATTTAAAAGATAAGGTAAGAGCAAATGGAAACGGTCATCAGTAGTGTAGTAGCTCTTTGTATGTTTATAGGGGGCGTTCTTACAGAACATAGAATACAGCCTGCAATGTCGGATTGTTTAAAAGGAAAACGTGTTGCAGAACGTACAGCAAATGATAATATTCAATACAAATGTGGTAAAGTAAAAGTTGAACTTGAAAAAAATATAGACGGATCTAAAGCAATCAAAAAAATTATAGAATAAATGCAGCTCAGTAAACACTTTACTCTTAAAGAGATGACCAATTCGATGACTGCTCAACGTAAGGGCATAGATAATACACCAGGAGCAGGTGAGATTAAAAGTTTAGGTGATCTTTGTTATGAAATCCTTGAACCGCTACGTGCACATTTTTCTAAACCTGTGACCATCACCAGCGGATACCGGAGCGAAGCGCTGTGTGAAGCAATCGGCAGCAAAAAGACTTCGCAGCATGCGAAGGGCCAGGCGGTCGACCTAGAGATCTTTGGCGTGCCCAACATTAAGACAGCTTACTGGCTACAAAATAACGTCGATTTTGATCAGCTGATCATGGAATACTATGATCCAACAGATCCTGCAGGGGGATGGGTCCACATATCTTATCATGAATCAGGTTCAAATAGAAAACAAGTTCTTACTTTTGACGGAAAAAAATACACTGAAGGTCTTCCAGATATGGAATGGAAGAATGGTAAAGTCGTTGGATAAATTTAAACTGTTTCATAAAATAGATACTGTTACCGGTGTTTGTGAAGAGTGTAACGAAGAAAGTATTTTAGTTGCCATTGTTACAGAATTTTATAGATGTACTAATTGTGGTCATGATACAAAGCAGCATATCAATGGCTCTATCAGATATTTAAAATTAGATGAGTCTGATAAAAAATGGATAAAAGATAACTATATAAAATAATGGCTAGAAAATTTAAAGACTTTGTAGTTCGAGATAAGCCTAAGAAAAGAGGGCCTCGTCAACACAAAAAATCATTAAACAAAAATGAAAAACGTCAAAAAAATACGAAGCGTTACAAAGGTCAGGGGTAGTGAGTAAAGTAGTTTTGTTGATGGTTTTATGTAGTGAACTTGCAGTTAATCAATGCAAGATTATACCTACACCAAACGTATTATTTAAGGATTATAGTAGCTGTATAGTTTATGGCTACGAATACTCGCATAAACTTATGGCTGGATTTGACCCAGAATGGACAAATAGTATGATAGCGTATATTAAATTTTCATGCAAGCCAGATAAGATTATTTAAAATAATTATTGACACAAAGAATAATATTTTGTAGGATATCCTCATATTAAAAAATGAAAGGATATAACAAATGACTGATTTTAGCAAATACAAAAACATCTCTATTAAAAAAGAGACGTATGCGAAGATTGACAAAATTAGAAAAGTGTTAGTACCTGATGATCCCGAAGTATCGAGAGCACAGGTGGTGACTATTCTAGTAAACAAAGAAGCCAAACGTTTAAATGGCAAACTTAAATAAACCAATACAGGAGAAAGTATGAGTACAGACACAAAAGTAAACCGAGAGTTTTTTACAAAAGAATACTCAAAGTTTAAAAAAACAAAGGGTAACCGACCAATAGATCCTGGTCATGTAGCAAGTATAAAAAAATCTATTGCTGCACGAGATCTAGAGTTACCTATTTATGTTAATAAAGACATGGAGATAAGAGAAGGCCATCACACTTTTCAAGCAAGAAAAGAATTGGATCTAGGAATTTATTACATTGTAATTGATTCTAAAGATCCATTAGATATGGCTATCTTTAATGCAGGAAGAAAAGATTGGAACATGAATAATTTTTTAAACTTTCACTGCACCAGAGGTAAACAAGATTATAAAATCTTGAGATCTAAAATGGAACAATATCAAATGCCAGTAATTGAAACACATTATCTTTTGTTAGGTAAAGCTACAGGAGGTAAAAATATTGCAGAAGGTTTTAAACACGGTAATTTTAAAATACCTGCAGGAAATATAGCGGCCTTTGATAAACTTGCTGAAGAGATGAGATATGTAAATAATATCTTTAATTCGGGAAATAAATTAAAGAGACCTTTTATTAGAGCTTTTTCAATTATGAAAAAACATCCTAAGTATGATTTTGCTAGATTAAAATCTGCGTTAAAATCAAAGGCAAGCAAACTCTTAGCTGCTACTAGTAGCAATGAGTACATCACACAAATAGAAACTATTTATAATAGTGGTTTGAGTGATAAAAATAAAAAAATGAATCTAATTCAATTCGCTAAAGACAGAGAATATGAAGAAGATGTAACTATCAACTAAGGAGAAAGAATGAAATATACAGTAGTAAAAAGAATACACTTTTCACATGCAAATGATTATGTGACGGTGATTAAAGAAGCAGAAACATTTGAGGATGCTATGAAGTTTAAAGTAGCAGCAGAAATGTTAGAGTCTAAAGACTCGGAAAATACTATTCAAATTTTGATTAGTACCGATGATGCTTTTGACTTTACACGAAAGCCTTTACTGTTAACTGATGAGGTGAAACAAGCATCGTGACGGAACTTAGAGACGAGCATTTGGAGGTTATAAATCAAAACAAGGCCATAGCTTATACAAAAGATAATAGTGATAAATTATTAAAAGCCCGTGAGATTTATAACCGAACCAAGGCTTTACAAGATATTTCGGAGCATGAACTTAAAAAGTTTAATGAGTTGATGAAGTTCGGCGTATGATGAGTGAGGCAGACATAATTGAATATCATAAACTGATAGAACAGTTAGAGTTATTAAAAAAGAAAGGGACTCCGGTCGATGATCGGGGCCCTAATGATCTTACTAAACAAATAGAAGTTTTAGAATTTAGAAATGAAAAACTACATAATTATAATGAGAAATTAATTGAAGAAGTAAGATCTCTTCGATCTAAACTGTACGTGAAAGGAAATTAATGCTTAAAGGAGACAGTAAAGACTATAACCTACTTGCTAAGTGGGCCAATCAATTAAGTCCTAGAGACTTTTATTTAAGTGTAGAAATTGGGGTTCGTGAGGGCTACGGCTCTCACGTCATCATGGAGAATTTTAAAAATAAAAATCATTTTCATATAGGCATAGATCCTTATGGAGACATTCTCTATGATCATGTAGATACTCAAGGAGGAGTAGTTCCTAGATGGACAGACTTTGACGGTAATATTTTATACAACCCAGATGGTTCTTTCAAGACTCCGACGTATCCTAACTCCATGAAACAAACTTTCTTAACTGCTTTTAACAAGCACGAAAATTTTATTTTATATCAACTAGAAGACATTGAATATTTTAATGCGTTTGGCCAAGGTGTGCCTATCTATTACAAAGGTCAAAAAAATATCATGAACACTTATGACTTTGTACACTTCGATGGTCCTCACACTACCGCTGCAGTGCTACATGAAGCTTTATTCTTTGCTAATCGATCTAGACCAGGGACCAGGTTTGTATTTGATGATGTAGATACTTATGACATGCGTTCAATTCAACAAGCGTTAACTCACTATAATTTTTATTTGATAGAACGAGGTGCAAATAAAATGTGTTTAGAAAGATCTAATGGCTTACAAAAATCCTAACGACGAGCGTCGAGTACAAAAAGATTTTGAATACATGAACTCGGAACGCGGATATGTAGGAAGAGCCATCGGAGGTAAACTCAAACCTAGTTATAAAACTTATGGGGGTCACAAACCCGATCCGTCTATGGACAAGAAAGAATTTTGGAGATTGTATATGAATCATATTATTAATATGAAACATAAATTTCCAGGATCAGATGGTCGGATCTGTAGATATTGTGAAAGACCGTTTACATTTAAAGCAAGGCGTGGGACTCGAGGTTTTGGTTATTTAGGACGTAAAGGACAAATTCCTACAAACTTTAGTATTGATAGATGGGATCCAAGACTAACATATATGGCCTCAAACATTATCTTTTGTTGTGTAAATTGTAATGATAAAAAAAGAAATAGTAACCCGGACGATTGGAAAAATTTTCTAAGGGTTGGAAAAGAATTTATAAATGATTAAAATTTTAATTATATTATTGTTGTTAAATGGATGCGCTAAAGACTTAGATTTAAACCCATGGACAACAGTTTTAAAACATACATTGAAAGGAAACCATGATAAAAATAAACAAGAAGTTTTACTACCCGACATCAACTCGAAAAATAATTGATGGTAAAAGACATTACCTGGTAGGTGACGAGAAGTTACCAAGTGTTACAAGTATATTAAAAGCTTGTGAAAGTGAAGAGAAGAAAGCTTCATTAGCTGCGTGGAGATCTAGAGTAGGAGAGGCCGAAGCCACAAGGATCACGGACAATGCTGCATCGAGAGGGACCCTTATGCACTCGATTCTTGAAGGGTATATGTTAGATCAACCTATCGTGAATCTAACGCCTGAAGGAAGACATGCCACGAAAATGGCACAGATAATCGCGGACCAGGGATTAAAGGGTAGACTCGATGAGTTATGGGCTACAGAATGTGTTTTATTTTATCCTGAGATGTATGCAGGTGCAACCGATGGTGTTGGAATGTATGAAGGTAAAGAAGCTATTATAGATTTTAAACAAACTAATAAACCGAAACGAAAAGAATGGATCGAGGACTATTACTTACAACTTGCAGGATATGCAATTGCTCACAACCAAATATATGGCACCAATATTCAATTTGGAATCATTCTAATGTGTAGTAAAGACTTATTATTTCAAGAATTTCCCGTAGAAGGCGAAGAATTCAAACATTATGCGAACGAATGGTGGAAAAAAGTAGCACAATATTACAAGCAGAAAAAAGAATTTCAAGAAGTGGTTGACAGATCCGGGATGTGATGTTATATAGGATATTATATGAAAGGAATAAATATGAAAAAAAAGTTTAAGTTTCACTATAACACAATAGGTGATTGTTTTTACGACATATATTGTCAACCTAATTGCACTAAAAAAGAAGACTTGTTAAAAGACATGGCAGGTATTTTAAATGGTGAACTGACTGCAGAGGATTTTAAAAAAGATATTTTGCAGTGGGTAGGCGAACGAAGTGATGAGTGTTATCTAGACGATGACTGTCAAATAAGGAGGTATGATGAAAAACATGCGTAATTTATTAGATACATTTACTGAGTATGAATGGAAACGAGCTAAAAAAGAAATGACCAAAAGATTACCCTCTATGGATATTGATAAAATGTCCATGGACGAGTTTCAAACCTTAGCTAAGTTCTTAGCAAGTCCAGACTTTTCAGACATAGATGAATACAGAAGGAGGCTGCACTAATGAAGATAGAACAAATAATTGATGAAACCATGGAAAAAGAGCGAATCAAACATTGTAATCATGTGTGTAATTATTGTGGATACTGCACTGATTACGACAATTATATTTTAAAAAAAATATGGAATATTGTGAAACCAATGTTAAGGAGAAAAAAACTAATGAAAAAAGAAAAATGGGATGGTCAATCAAGGCCATCCAATGACCTATACAGAGATAACTTCAATAGGATCTTTAAGAAAAAAGAACAGGCTGACATTCAATCAGATAATTTAGAGATGGAGAAGTTTAGAGGAATCAACAAAAATCTAAAAGGCACTACAATTTGTAAGGCAAAGAATTGTAGTAACTACCTATACAAAAATGAGAGCCCCAATTTAAGGGGTTATTGCATAGATTGTGGCTAAAAAGCCACAATTTGTTGCATATTTGCAACAATTATGTTCACAATGAGGCAAGTTTCTCCCTATAGACTTTTTTTGCCAGAAAAGTTTTTTTGTTTTTCAATTTCCAAAACAGTGTTACAATGGTTACAATGGCTTTTAAAGTGCTATTATTCGCATATACCAACACTTATAGACGATATTTTTGTAACAAAACGCTGTTACAATGGTGTTACAGCTGTTACAATTTACAATAATTGGCTTATACCAACACTTTTAGCAAACCCGTACGCGCGCATAAGAAAAAGTTTTTGAAAAAAATGTGCCTAGAGAAAAAACCTATAGGTGTTATACAGAGGTATGATCAAGAAAAAATCCAAATATAAATCAGTTCTTATAAATAAAAAAAGATATTACTTTTATAAAATAACCTGGTTGGATATTTTGGGTGATGCGGGCCATGCTGATATAAATGAATTTAACGAGATGAAACCTGCAGAGATGATAACTCATGCGTATATATTTTCAAAAGATAAAAAGAATCTTAGAACCTTTGCGTCTTATGATAGTCACTTTGAATCTTTTTCGGATCGTAATGTATTTCCAACAGGATGTATTAAAAAACTAGAAAAAATTAATCTTTAGATTCTTCAATTACTTCTGCGTCAGCATCAATAATAGGTTTGAAATTTTTCAATGCCTTCTCTAATTCTTTGTCTAACTCTGATTCGTCAACGTTATCTAAGTTTTTATGTAGATGTAGATTAGTATTATTTTGGAACCCTGCAGCCTTACCTCTAGCTACTTCCATATTACCTGCAGCACTCCAGGCTTTACTTTCCCTAGCTTCATCTCTAATTTTACCTAGTTCTGCTAGGTGCTTTTCATAAGTGATGTCATATTTTTTTAACTTCTCTGCTCTAAGTCTTCCAATGTATTGAGCCACCAAAGGATACATTGATGGGTTTTGAAGTCGACTTGCACAGACGTAAGCACCGTCTGGTTTATAGCCCGCAGCAATAGCACATTCAGAATCAGTCTTTCGACCTTCTTCTGTTACAATTAGATTTGCAAATTTAATTTGTTTTTCTGTAAGTCTTTTAGGAACTCCCATACTTGCAATATAAATTATTTTTGATATATATTCAAGTGATGGTATCAGGAAAGCTATTAAGACAGGCCCTAGATAAGTTTATGAAATCGCCAGTAGCACAAGAGGCAAGAGTACAGGTGTGTTTACCCGACGGGAAATATTATGACATCAAGGACATTAAATTAATGGAAAACAAAATACTTGGAGTCCGAGAGACACATAGATTGGTGATGACTTTGTATTCATCTAAATGGAATATGGGTGAAGTAATTAAGAAAATTTAGTTAACTTTAATGCTCCGGACTTAACTTGAAAAATGATTAAGGGAGAGACTAAATTTTGGCATGAAATTAAAGCGTTCAATATTAAAAATAATTGCAAATTATCATTTACACGCTTGGAAAATAGTGCTGCACATGGGACTCCTGATCTATTGGTTTATAATACTTCTGGCCACTTTTTTACCATCGAATTAAAGTTAAATTTGGTTAAAAAAATTCGCTTCTCTCCGCATCAAATTGGCTTCCATATCAAACATCCGCACAACAGTTTTATCATGGCCAAGGGCCTCTGTCAGAGAGACATAAAACTTTATGAAGGGTCCAAGATCCGTGATCTTGTAACCGGTTCTGCCGAACCTGTGGCCACGGGCATGATGTCAAGCTTTAAATTTCTACAAAAAATTTAACGTCCTACAATATCCTATGTCCAAGGTCAATGACCAAAGTGTCGCGGCTCAGAGAAGAGCATGTGGGCGGGACCCACCCAAGGAAAAAAAAGAAAAAAATGTTTCACGTGAAACATGGGCCTGTGACCTGTGGCCTGTGGCCTCGGCTTGCGGACTATGGTGCGTGCTTGTGGGCGGGACCCACCCTTATTTTTTATTTATGTATTTTTTTGAGCGATGTGTTCAACGGCTAACCAACTCAAAACACTTTTTAAAGAGTCATGGTCCTCAATATACTGTTGGTCGCTATCGTTTTTTAAGAAATCTATCAAGCCGCCCTGATCATTTATTATTTGCCAAATTTCTTTTTTATTCTGATCGTAAAAAAGTTGGGCACATAAATTACTTTTTTCAAAAAAATCAGTGCCGTTATTAGCTGCGATCCAGGCAAATGTAATTTGTTTATTTATCTTTTTTATTATTTCTTTTTTAATAGTCATATTTTTTATTCCCACCATTACTACGCACAGTAGTAATGGTAGTATTTACATTTTGGACAAAATACTTTGTTGGTTCCGTCAGGTTCCATCTCATCATTTTCATCGCCTTTGCTTGCGACCCGTTCAGCCCAATTTTTAGACTTGTGGCCACAATCTAGGCATTCATTTATTTCACCCTTGTTGCCGAGCATTATTTCCCATCTCATATTTTCCTCGCTTGTTGCTTGAGGGCTGGTGGAATACTACCAGCCCTCTTGTTTGCTGCCGCCAAGTACCTTGTGTCAATCCACACATCACTTGTCTTTATAGATCCAGGCTCCGAGCAAGGTTCTAAAGGATCGGCCAGCAAATTTTTTTTAGTGTTTGCCATGATATTCTTTTTCAGTAATTCTTTTTCGCTTGCCCGTTTTTAAATCAATACACCAATAACGTCTATTTTCTCTACCCATAAAACCGTCTTTGCGTTTTGTATAATCGTAAGTTTTTTTAGTGTTTGCCATAACTAATATTTTTAATTTTTGGGTTCCAGCATTTTCTACAATCTAAACATTTGCCGCCCTGCTTTGGAGCCGGGCAGCTGGGTTTTTTTGTAACTACAGTTGAAGTGTTCGGCCAGCTTTTAATACCAGGTTGATTAATCATACTTGAAGATAATCTTACAACCAAATTTGCGGGCTTGTCCTTCAGGTATGGTTTGATCCAGGCCTCTTTGGTTGGCATCCAATGCTTTTTTGTAGGTGTGAGCTTGCACACTTCATAAATTTTATTTAAATGATTTAAATCTTGTACATCGCCTGAGTCATGCCAACGGAAAACATTCGACTTTTTAGAATTGATCAAGGTCACCATTGCGAAGACCCAAAGCTTTTTCTTTAAGGCCTTCAGCCTTCTATACTGAGCATCTTGAACAACTTTAAAAACATAGCAGCCTTTTAAGGCATAGCAGGTACTGCAAACTGAATCAGGTATTAATCTTAACTTGCTGCCGGTGTTACACTCGGCAGCAGGAATTCCAATTGACCATCCAGGCATCTTGCCGGGCTTGCTAAGGCCGCCGACTAGATCCCATGCTTTTTTAGTATTCATATTCAAAGTCTCCAATGTCCCAGCCGTCGCAAAGTGAAGAGTGATCAACATCGGGTGAAGTTGTCCAGGTTGTCTCTTTGCCGTTTTTATCTGTTGTAATAAAAGTAATTTTATCAATCCTTAAAGTCGATAATTCTTGAGTTGTCATTTTTCGCATCTGTATCCCTTTCATTAGTTAATCTTATATAGGATATTATTGCACAAGATGCAAGAGCCGTGGCCAAAATAAAAATAAATAAACTTCTTGACATATCCTATAAATTCCTATATAATATTCCGCCGCAGAGGAGAGCTTGTGGGCGGGACCCACCCTAAGCTTGTAGCTTGTGGTTAGTGCTTGTGGGCGGGACCCACCCGGGGGGGGGAGATTTTTTAAAAAAAGACTTGGTGTGTAAGTTCCTAGGTCACAGTCCCTCTAGGCGTTTTATCTCTGCAATGACTTACACACTCCACGTCCGAGCGCGTTGCTCAATCGGTACTCCGATCCCAGGTCCTGCCTATCCGAAAGGCAACAGTTTATTCGGCTATCGATATCTTGCCTATAAACAGGACCAGGGATCAGCACCCCAACGAAGACGGCCTCAAGGAAGGCGGTGTGACGTGGGGTCTTTACCCGAGAGTTTATAGTTATGTTCAGCGATAAACTCACAAATGAAGCTGAAATTAAGTTATAACAGAATATCCTATTTATTAAAGGACAATATTGTCGCACCCAGAGAAGAGCATGTGGGCGGGTCCCACCCATATAAAAAAAATAAATTTTTCATCAACACATGTGTTGACAACAATCCTATAATAACCTATAAGAATATTTATAACTAACAAACGAAAGGAATACGTTATGCAACCATTAAGAAAAGACCACGTTGACCATTACAAAGACTTTGTCAGAGATGAGTTTAGTATTGCGTCAAATAGAGTAGAGCGTGAAATATCACAACAGGCTCAAGATAAAGTTGAGGAAGTTGGGGATAAGTTTGCGAGTGTAATACATAAGAACTTGCCTAGTCTAATTAAAGACATGGCAAAAAAAGAAAAAGCGTTGAGAGATTTCCAACAGAAAAAATATTCTATGGAAAATGATTTACGCTATCAGGCTCAAAAAATCGCGGATCAGATATCCGAGATTTTTAATAATACCAAAAAGCGTAATAAGTGGGATATGAATAAAATTGATATTCAAGTCAAAGATGACGCTGATCCTGTTGAATACATAACAAAGAAAATTAAAAAAGCTTGTTATGAAGAGGCGGAAGTCCACGCTAGAGCGCAACATAAATTATATCATGCACTAGAAAATAAAAAGAAAAAGTGTTTGAATATACTTTATACAGGTAGCCACATTCAACCAACATTGGTTGAGTTGCAAAAAGAAATGGCAACAGCTAACATACAATTAGATTTACCTAATTCGCTGTTAGCTTTACCGAGTAAATAATATGATTGAGATAGTATTTTTTATAGCAATCACAGGTATTGTTGGAGTTGGTATTTATCTGATGAGAGAAACAGATAAATTTGTTGAAGAACAAAATAGACAGATACGATTACAACAAGCCTATGATCGTATAACTAAAATGTCTAAACAAAAACAAATGGAGTTTAAATTTGATAAGTAAATAAAAAACTGTGGCGTGTATCTCTACACGCCACACTAGAAAATTATAGAGAAGAGCATGTGGGCGGGGCCCACCCTAAAAAAAGAAAAATAATAAATTTAATGGGTTGACAGAATGTAGGATATTATGCGATACTCTTTTATAAACGAAAGGAATACAATGTATAAAGTAATAAGATGGCAGACAGACGGAACGGAAGAAGTTTGGACTGCTCCAAAAAAACCAACGCTTGAAGAGTTATACAAGTTGATTGGATGTTCAACGATTGAGAGACAATCGGGATATGATAAAGACATATCAAATAGAACTTTTGATATGTGGATGGATGAAGAGTCTAAAATGAAAGCACCAGAGTTTATTAAAAAAAATGTTCGTGCTACTAACTCTTGGTTCAGATGGATGGAGAGAACTAATCGTATGTGTATCCCAGGAGATTTTATTGCAGGTAACACTGTAATATATAAAAAAGCATAATTAAAAAAGTGACGGGTAGAAATACCCGTCACACTTATTAACTTAACGAAAGGAATACAATGTTAGAAGTACACTACGACACGATGGATACTTACAAGGAAGAAAATTTCAAACTTAAAGAAGATGGTTTGAAACCAATTGCTAGACAACAAGCAGATACTCTTGGGTGGTTAATGATGGCAATTGGAGTAAATGAAATTACCGAAAAAAACATTGATGAGATAATGTTTAGAACTAAATATCTAGACGCGGTTCATGGTTCAAATGGTTTTATTGGTAACCCAAGTAACACGGATCTTAGGCAGCTATTTAAAAATCATATTGGTTTAAAAATAGTAATTACTAATAGAGGAATGGCTAACCTAACTACTAGACATAAGTTTATGGTTAGACATTTAAAAAGTTTAGAAGAAAGGATTATGAAACAAATAAACAACTAGCTTCGTTAAGAAATAGGCCATGTAGTTTTTGCATGGCCTATCCTACATTGTCCTATGCAAAAACTGCATAGATAAGAGCATGTGGGCGGGACCCACCCTTAAAGGGGACCCTAAAGGAACTATATCGGAATTCAAACTGTTTGTGTTTATATGATTCACCCTTAAAATTATAGGGGTCCCAGACCTACCCTATATAGTTT
>Ga0208792_1000617_pt1 | contig 13125 bp, 8 predicted proteins | sample 14_taG_FD_184087 | JGI IMG/M metagenome (GOLD analysis project Ga0208792, IMG submission 184087) | Marine viral communities from the Subarctic Pacific Ocean - 14_ETSP_OMZ_AT15311 metaG (SPAdes) (version 2) | ecosystem: Environmental > Aquatic > Marine > Oceanic | place: Pacific Ocean | collected...
ACCAATTTACATTCTCCACACACACATGGTCGGAGATGTACGTTGGGGACGATATAACCAACAGCGACCCTACATTCATCGGTAAGCCCATCAATGATATCTTCATCCACCAAGGCCGCATGGGCTTTCTTTCGGATGAAAACGTGGTGTTATCCGAGGCTGACCTTTTCGAGAACTTCTGGCGCACTACAGTTGCCCAGCTAGTTGACAGTGACCCTATCGATATTGCGGCGGTCACAGGTCAGGTAACTCTCCTCAACTTCGCAATCCCGTTTAACAAGAAACTCCTGATCTTCTCAGATCGGACGCAGTACATTCTTGACTCGGCAGACCTTCTCTCCCCCAAAACAGCACAACTAAACTTCGCTTCAGCCTTCAACTGCTCGAAAACGATGAATCCCATACAGGTAGGTGCCTTCATCTACTTTGCTGACGACACAGGAACAAACTCCAAATTTATGGAGTATTATGTAGATAACGACTTAAACACTGAGAACGCCGACGAGGTGTCAGCTCAGGTTCCTGAATATATCACAGCTCCTGTCCAGTATGTTGCTGGCTCTAGTCGTCTATCCAGTGTGTTTATTCTCGGCGGTAACTCTAAAGAAATGTACTGCTATAAGTACTTTCAAGGAACCCAAGGTAAGATTCAGTCATCTTGGGGCAAATGGACATTCGAGGGTGACATCAAATATTTCACCCTAGTCGATAATGATATGTTCCTGTTGGTGGACTATGCGGCTGACGGTCTATACATGGAAAAGATCAACATCGAAGAAGATTCGGTTCGATCCAGCTCGTCATTCCCTATTCACCTCGATCACAGCTTCAAGTTCTCCGACTGCACACGCTCGTACAGCGCAAGCACAGGACTGACTACATTCACGCTACCTCATCCGAGTCCAGCAGATGTGGTGTTCGTGCAGAGCGATGATAGTGCGCCTCGAGGCTTTGTCATTGCGGCAACTAGAGTATCCTCCACATCCTTTACGGCTGTCGGGGACTACGCAGGAGCGGCTTACAACAACGCCGTGATCGGTAGGAACTTCACATTCAAATACGAATATTCCCCATTCTTCCTCAAGGAGGACAAAGGGCAAGGCAAGGTGACCATCCAAGATGGAAGGTTGTCTATTAGATACTTGTCTGTCCAGTACGAGGACACAGCACAATTTTCAGCCAAGGTGACCAACAGAGGACGCACTCCTTATGAGTATACGTTCTCAGGGCGTAACCTCGGATCGCAGAACAACGTGCTTGGTGGACTATCGTTGGACGATGGTGAATTTAAGTTCCCCGTGATGGGTGAAAACCTCTACACAAAAATCGAGCTGCTCAACGCCACACCGTTTCACTGTACCTTCACCGGCACAGAATGGACGGCCCAGTGGACACCAAAAGCAGCCAGAAGGTTATAATGCTACACACCGAAGTTACTGAGGCTTGGCATATCCCGTCATTAGCCTCACGGCTTCGGGAAGCAGACAAGCAAGAAATCAAAGCAACCTCCGACCTTGATGCCATCACTGGCCTCTCGAGGTCGGTGGAATGCTCTCCCGTATGTTACTCCATCATGGAAGGCGACTTGCCTATAGCCATCTACGGCACATCCCCAGACAGCGAAAAGTCTGCTCTGGTGTGGCTGTTGGCTAGCGACGACTTAAAACGTCATTCCAAGCAGTTCCTACGAGAGAGCAAGAATTATATATCCATGCTCCATACAGAGTCAGACGCTGACCTGTTGTGGAACCTAACAGACAAAAGAAACACAGTTCACCACAAGTGGCTTAAATGGTGTGGGTTCTCATTCATCCGAGAGGTGACATGGGGCGCATACGATCTGCCCTTTTATGAATTTGGAAGGTATGAAAATGTGTGATGCAACAGCAGCCCTCCAAGGCGGTAAGGCAGTATTAGAGTATCAAGAAGAGCGGAAACAAATTGACGCCGCTAATGCAGCCGCAAATGCCAGTATTGTCAGTGGACGGGAAGATTATAATTACCAGACAGGCGTAGCCCAAGAAGACTTCCAAGCGAATATGAGGGCGCAGAACCAGTCTGAATTCGACATTATACTAGCCAACCGAGCAGCCAAGGCCACTGCGGTGACTTCGGCAGCTTCGTCAGGCGTAACAGGTAAATCAGTTACAGATACCATTGCAGCCATCGTTCAGGCGGGTGCAAGAAACACTGTACGCTCGAAAGATCAAGAGGCTGTCCTAGATAGACAATATGACGCTCAAGCCCGTGGTCTGCAAAAGAACCTTGAACAGGTTTATGCGAGTAACCCCCAACAAGCAGGCCCGAGTCCCATGGGGGCTATCCTGGGCATTGCGGGGGCAACACACGGTGCAAACGAGAGGAACATAGAAGCAAGCGGGAAGAGCTTCCTTCCTGACTTTCTAACTTAATAAGGAAATAGGACATGGCACGTACTACGGTTGACATCACCCCTCTGTCACCCCTTGCGAGGGGCATCGGGCAGCAGGGGTCAGGTGCAGTACAATATCGAGCCGACCCTAATGCCGGTAAATCTGCGGGTTTACTAGCTAAGAGTCTTGGCGTTGTGCTGGACGCATCTCAACAGCGTGATCGCAGAAAGATCAATGAGTCCAACAAACAATTCGAGCTTGAGTTCAATGGTTATGTAACTAAGGCACTTCAAGACGACAACATGACAGGTGTCGAGGAGCTAGATACGCTCTTCCCCGACATGAGTATGCCTCGCAAGCTCCTCATCCTTGAATCTGCCGGTAAGAAGGCAATTGAAAGAGATGAGGGATACCAAGCTGCATTGGCTGGTATTGGTGCTGACAGTTCAGCTACCGATGGTATTAGTGGCGGCACACCCAACACCCTCGAAGGTATCAACAACGGCTACCAATTAGCCGAAGCCTACATTCGTAAGTACTACGAAGGCTCCAACGCAGCATTCCTCTCGGGCGCACTCGGTTACCACGAAGCCCAGCGATCAGCCCAGCTACAGCAGTTTGTGGCTAGTCAAAGGGCAACACAGGCCGCAGACGCACGTAATGACTTCGAGATCACCGACAAGGCTCTAGCAGCCTCTGGTGACTGGGAAGCCCTACGTCAACGGGATGACTTCTGGAAAGCCGCTGGTGGTAATGGGTTCATCCAAGGCAAAGATCGTAACGCTTACGTCACTGACGCTGCCTACAATCAAGCTAAGGCCAATAGAGACATCACTGTCCTATCGACCATGCCTGAAGAATACAAAGGCGTCATGAGAGGTAAGCCAGCACTCTGGCAAACCTATCTTGCCAATGTGCAGCGTGAGATCGACGCTCTGAATGCTCAAGATGTTGCAGCCAACATGAGGAGGCTGGAAGACGAAAGAAAGCTCCGTGAGGATTATCTCCGTAAAAAGATGATCAACAAGGAGACACTCACCGAGCAAGAGCTGCGAGAGATCGAGGCTAACTCCTCACTTAGTGGAACCAGAGCCAGACTCCGAGACAACACAGGTGTCGATCAGACATTCTCTAAGGCCAACACAACAAGCATCGTCGGACAGCTCAAGTCAGCTAGGACGACTGAAGACCTCGATGATCTGGGTCTGACTGAAAGGATGCTCAACGACCCAGACGAACTGCAAGCGTGGGCCGCAACTCAGGAAAACATTCATCCCCAAGATGTCCCTACGATCCTAGCAGCCGCTCAGGAAGCGTATTACATCAACGATGTCCGTAACAGTGACGAGCATAAAAGGTTCAACCAAGAGCTGGATGCTGTTCTTGCAGATGTGAGGGATGTGTCCGTTCTCGAAAATGACAAAGGCCTTGCTCTGGGCATCCTTGGTCAGGACACTACGTTCTACCGTCGAGGTAAAGAAATCGCTGAGAATGAGTTTGAAGAGCTTGTTGCTATCTATCGTGAAGAGAACGGCAATAACAAGCTGACACTCCGACAGCTCAAAGAAATCCGTGAGCTTGTAATCGCAAAGACACAGACCTTTGTTGAAACGATATCATCTCAAGCAACGGCAGTCTCAGCTGCAAAGAACATCGGTACGTTTACTGATGATCTCAGAAACACAAGCAACCAATACAAAGACCCAGACACTGATGTGATCTACGACGTATTTGATCGTGTCAAAGCTCTGGAGCTTCGCAGCCAAGGTCTTGGTGATCAAATCAGACAAATCGGGAATAACAGGTTTATTCAAGTGAGGTAAATTATGGGTATAAATGATCTGCCTACTTGGACTCCAACTGAAGAAGAGCTGGAGGAAATTAGGAAAGAGGAGGAGCGGCGCAAGGAAGCTGAAAGAGCTGCTGCTGCTCAAGCTGCGGCAAACCCCCCAGCACCTACAGTCACCAGCTCTTCAGGTTCCACATCAGCAACCAGCCGTAGCAGCCAGCTAACTGGTGGTGCGTTTGGTGCAGACTATGAGAACGAGGTTTTCGACGCTAGGTTTGAGGCTGGAGAGGCCGATACCACTGAAGACACCGTGGTTGATGACGAAGACTTCCTAGCAGCCGCCCGTAACGTCTACCGCTTCAATAATGGCGGTACAGCGTTTGAGGGAACTGACAGGGAACTGGCAGACTACGCCCTCGATACTATGGGATGGTTCAACTACAACCTCCCCAAGATGACTGTAGATGCAGCCATCATCTCCCGTGCAGACGATAATACCAAAGCGTCCTTCCTGTATCTAATGGAAGCCTATGACGACAAGAACATCTCATGGGATGGTACTTGGAGATTTATCAAAGGCGTGGGCCTCGATATCACCACCTATGCTGGTCTTGCTTCTTTTGGTATTGGAACAGCCGCTGGCACTGGTGCAAAGATTGCCACTAAGGAAGGTCTAAAAGCCCTCTTCAAAGGCGGTATGCGGAACACAGTCATTGCTGGTGTCGAAGGTGGTATTTACGCCGCTGTAGATGATACCGCCAGACAGATTGTTGAAACATCTGTTACTGGCGAGGATATGGACTTTGGTCGCACTGCTAAAGCAGCAGCTTTTGGTGTGGGACTTGGAGGCACTGTCGGCTTTATCGCTACTCCTGCTATTAATAAAATACAGAGTGTAATTAGAGCTAAACCTCCAAAATCAAAAGCTCCAGCTTCAGGTAAAACTGTAACGGAATCTCCCAAAGCTGCCGAGACAGCAGATGTCTTAGAGGCTGACGCTAACCTCGTAGCCCGTGTCAAAGTTGAAGGTGCATCTGAACCTAAGCTCGGTGTCACTGCCGCCCTGATGAAGATCAGAGAGGCCTTACAGGACACTACAAAGCGTGGGTTTGCTGGAGTTGACCCTGAGACAGGCGTACAGAAACGTATGTCCCTCGGTCAGGCCACACAGACGCTGACCAACGTACTCAAAGGTGTCACACGGAATGCTGATGGTTCACTCGATAGCGACTCCCTGAACACCCAGATACTCGGTATGCAGCTCACACAGGCTGAGTTCAACGCCCTGAGCATCGGTGTCCAGCGCAACATCTCTGACCTTTACGATGAGCTTGGAGCTGTTGTTGAGAAGCAGCTCAGTGGCAAGAATATGCCCGAGGAAGAGCTTGATGAGCTGACAGTCCTGCGTGAGGAGATCGAAGACCTTATCCGTCAGGCAAACATCCTTGATGAGGGTTTTCGTACCACAGCCGCCCGTTCACTGGGGTCTCGCCAAGAGTTCCTATATCGTGGTGAGCTGCTCGATACGCTGCCTGATGACATCATGGCTGACAAGAACATCACCCAAGAAGCTGCCGACAAAGAGTTTGTAGCCTTGGTTGAAAAGCAGAAGCGCATCTACCAGAAGGACACCGAGATTCGGAGACTGTCTGGCGAGATTGACACAGCTTTGAAGAAGAACCGTGTAGCTAAAGCATTCAAGCTGGCTGAAGAACGCCGTGAGCTGCTGAAGCTGAAGATGGATGCACAGAACCCTGGCGTAGGATATAAGATCAGGGCCACATCCCGTCGCACCATTGAAGGTGTGAACGAATACGTCATCGGTACGGTATTCACCACCTCAACAATCGTGGTCAACACTGTCCCCTCACTGATGAAGACGTTCTACAAGCCTTTCCTCAATTTCGTTGTGGAAGGCGACTACACCAGCGTTGGCTTCGGTAAGATGGGTGCAACCTACGGTGCTATGACGAGAACCGTGGGAACCGCTGGTAGGGCCGCTATTGCAGCCTACAAGTACGAGCGTTCCATGCTGACGGGTGACTACAGTAAATTCATGGAAAACCACAACATCCTCCCTCAAAGAATTAAGGGTTGGGTGCCAGCGGGTTCAGTAGTCCGTTTCTTCCCCAACGTCCTCAACATGACTGACGAGTTCTTCTCTCAGCTCAACTACAGAGGATTTGTCGAGGGTAAGGCTGTGGGCAATGCCCTAGCTAAACACCAAGCCGAAGTGAAGTCGGGTAAACGTAAGAAACCCCTGAAGGGCAAGAAGCTCGAGGCTTATGTTCAGAAGGAAGTCGATAAGGTCATCTTAAAATCCTACGACAACCTAGACGAAATCAAGATCAAGCATGAGCTGATGGAACAAGCTAAGGCACGGGGTATGAACCCTATACAGGCCAAGAAGTTTGTTGCCAAAGAGATGAAGAAGAATAAAGACCTTTTCTCTCGAGGCGTAAACCGTGAGGGCCGTTCATACACCGAAGACCTTTTGTTCAAACGTCGGTTTACCGGCGATGGTATTGCATCCAGTGGAGCTAAACGATACGAGGAGTTCGTAAAGGACAATCCTTGGATGAAGATCATGGGCCAGCTCTTCTTCCGTACACCTGTCAGGGTGTTTGAGGAAGGCATAAGGATGACCCCAGGATTGCAGCTTATTGCTCCTAAGTACATTGCAGACCTCCGAGGTTCTAACGGTACAGCTCGTCAAGTACGGGCGCAGGGTGAGGCTTTGCTTTCCTACGGTATCGCTGGTTACGTGATGATGCAGTATGCTCAGGGAAATATGGCCGGTTCAGGCACAGGTGACTACAAGCGTCGTAAGATGCAGGAAGACACCGACAGATCACAGCCATACACCATTAGATTCGATGACGGTACCACACTCAGCTACAAAAACTATGACCCTTTCTCGACCCCCATAAAAATCCTTGTGAATGCCTTCGAGGCATACGAGGAAGTTGAGTATCGTCGCAGACAGGGTGAGTATGTTGAGGATCAGGTAAAGCTGATTCAAGATCGGGTGTATATTGCTGCCGGATCAATCTTCAATGCGATTAAGGATGCCAACCTAATGCAAGGCTTGGCAGACGCTACTGATCTCATGGACGCTGTTGGTCAAGAGGATGCTTGGTACAGGGATGTACTGAAGTTCATGGCTAAGAAAGGCCAGCTTGCATTCCCTAACATGATCTACAAAACCAAAAACGCTTTCGTCGAGGACGCTCCCACACTCAAAGACCCCCGAGGTTTCCTACAGCATCTTGAAGCCCGTATGGACTTAGGGATGATCGAAGTCTCGAACCAATACGATGCTCTCGGTATCCCAAGGCCAATGGAAAAGCCCGTCAACAGTTTATCTGGTGTATTCATTACGGATACAGAGGATCGTCGTAAGGGTAAGAGTGATAAAGAGCTGTATGTTCTTCGTAAGCTCGAGCTGATGGCTATCGCCACTGACTCTTCTATTGAGATGCCGAGGCGTATCCCAGCCTTTGGAAACACAGACCTATCGGCAACACCCATCAGCGTATTCTTCGAGAGGATCAATGGTGGGCCACTTAATGAAGCTCAGGCCGAGTACATCAAGAAGCACGAAGGCAAGACCCTGTACGACAGGTTGAACGAGATTTATCGAGGCGGTGAAGGCGAGGAATCACCTGATCTGACGGAGATTCTCTACGGCATCTTTAGCAACGAACAGGGACTTTACGGCACAGCCAGTAAAGACGGAGCGATAACGCAAGTTGTCAAAGCTCAGATACAGAAGCAGCGAAACATTGCTGCAATCCTTTTGCTCGAAGAACTGGGCGACCTGAACTCTCTCGGAACACGGGCGGTACGTCGTGGCGAGGCCAAGGCTGGTCTCAGGGACGACATCATCTTCCCCAACGTCCGAAACTAATAAGGAACTAAATAATGGCAAACTCCATCTATGAAGCCACAGGTGATGGAAGCACCACGGATTTTACTATTCCGTACACCTATCTTGAAGCTGATGATGTAACAGCTTTCGTAGGTGGGGTTTCCACTTCTTTTACTTTTACATCAAGCAACGTAGTGACCTTTGCGTCTGCCCCTGCAAATGGTGTTACGGTACGTATTGTCCGTAATACTGATTTAGATAACTTAAATGTTACCTATTCAGACGGCGGCGCACTTACTGCACAGCAGTTAAACAACTCCAATAACCAGCTTTTGTTTGGTGTGCAGGAAGCTATTGACCGTGCTAATGAGTCAATCGCTGTTGCAGCGGATGGTAAATATGATGCCCAAACACGGGGTATTAAGAACGTAGCTACACCCACAAATGCCAACGATGCGACAAACAAGTCTTATGTAGATACATCAGCCAATAACGCTGCCTCAAGCGCAGCAGCGGCTCTTGTTTCTCAGAACGCAGCAGCATCTTCTGCCGCAGCAGCGGCGAACAGTGCTACAGCATCGGCTGCTTCAGCCACTACTTCTGCAAATGAAGCAACAGATAGTGCTAACTCAGCCACTGCTAGTGCAAACTCAGCGGCAACAGCAAGTACACAAGCAACACTGGCTACCACTAACGGAGCTGCACAAGTTGCGTTGGCAACAACACAGGCTAACAATGCTGCATCTAGTGCCTCAACAGCGTCTACTCAGGCGTCTAATGCTTCTACAAGCGCATCAACATCTACGACCCAGGCGACCAATAGTGCAAACTCTGCGACTGCTAGTGCAAACTCTGCTACAGCAGCGGCTGGATCAGCATCGACTGCGACTACACAGGCGGCACTAGCTACCACTAATGGGGCGGCACAGGTTGCTCTAGCCACGACTCAGGCCACCAATGCGGCGACTTCAGCTACAGCAGCGGCTAACTCAGCTACGGCAGCAGCCACAAGTGAGACTAACGCAGCCAACAGTGCAGCAGCAGCGGCAGCAGCCTTTGATAACTTTGATGACACCTATCTTGGAAGCAAAACCAGCGATCCAACAGTTGACAACGATGGAAATGCGCTAGTTTCTGGGGCATTGTACTTCAATAGTGCAGCCAACGAGATGCGTGTATACGACGGTGCAAACTGGATTGCTGCATCATCTGCTGGCACTGCGTCTTTACTTGAATACAAGTACACGGCGACTGCCGGGCAAACAACATTCTCTGGTTCTGATGACGCATCAAACACTCTGAGTTACACCGTAGATAATCTAATTGTCACACTCAATGGTGTGGTGTTGGAGAACGGCACAGACTACACAGCTACCAGTGGTACATCTGTGGTTCTGGCTTCAGGTGCGGCTGTTAGTGATGAGCTAAACGTGATTGCGTTTAAGTCATTTACCACGGCTGACATGGTAAGCAAGACTGCTGGCGGCACGTTTGCTGGTGCGGTTGGGTTTAGCGGCGGCATCACTGGCGATGTGTCTTTTGACACCAACACGCTGCATGTCGATGCGGCTAACAATAAAGTGGGAATCGGCACGACAAGTCCTGCAAAGCCCCTGACTGTGGTTGGGGGTGATTTCAGCACTGTTTTGCTAGACAATGCTAATGCATCTCACGGCACACAAATTCTATTCCAAGCAAACGGCGCAACAAACTCTGGTGCCGATATTCAAATGTCAGATGCGGGTGGTTTAAAAATTAGAACGCTTGCTGTTGAGCCGCTTACTTTTCACACCTCTGCATCTGCGGGTTCACCAAGTGAACGACTTCGTATTCTGACCAGCGGCGGCATCACCTTCAACGGCGACACTGCGGCGGCAAATGCGCTGGATGATTATGAAGAAGGCACATATACACCAGCGTTTACAAGTACTGGCGCTACCTTTAGCTACAGCGTCCAACTTGGAAGTTATGTAAAAATAGGTCAATTAGTTTGTTGTTGGTTTAACATAACATTAAATGCCAGTCCAAGTGGCACGACTAACCAACAAGTAACCTTCAATGTTCCGTTTGCCACAAACAATGTGGATAACAGTTTGTATTCTGGTGGACACATAGGTCATTATTTTAATATCAATCTTGGTTCAGGAACATCTATTGCCTATCAGTTACCATCTGCTTCTTCTACACAAATAGAGTTGAAAGAGATTGGCGATAATATTGGTGAAAACGGTATTGTTGCAAGTGAATTGAATAGCAGTGCGGTAATTCGTGGTTCAGTCATGTATAGAGCCGCATCTTAACCCAATGGATTTGGGTCGGACAGTCCAGTCATAGGAGATAAAAATGGCACTTACAGAAGAAACAGTACAAGACAAGATTGAAGTAGTGAACGGCACTCATGTGCAGGTTCGCACTGCGACAGTAATCAAGCGTGATGGCGAGGAAATCAGTCGCAGTTTTCATAGGCACACATTGTCACCTAGCGCCAAGACAGACGATGGTTGGGCCGACACCGACATCTCTGGCGAAAGCGCAGAGGTGCAGGGCATCTGCAACGCTGTGTGGACAGACGCAGTAAAGACTGCCTATCAAGAAGCGATGGACGCACAGGAGGTCTAGGTGACTAGAGCAAGAGACTTAGCAGATGCAGCCGATAAGGACTTCAGTGGCACCGTTACTGTAGACAATATAACTATTGGCGGTAACATCTCGCAGGATAGCGGCACGGTTAAGCTGGACGGCAATCACCCTGTTGGCACACAGAATGTTGCACTAGGAGATACTGCATTAGACAGTAATACCACTGGCGGCAGAAACACTGCCATCGGTGCAAACGCTATGACTACCTATAATGTTACAGATAGCGGAAACGATTTTAATGTAGCTGTTGGTTACAACTCTCTGACATCTCTTACAACAGGCTTTTCAAACACGGGTGTTGGTTCTTTAACTTTAGAGTCCACAACCACGGGAGCGAACAACACTGCCTGTGGATACGGTGCGCTTGATAGCAATACAACAGCAAATAACAATACGGCTGTTGGTTATGATGCACTGACCGCAAACACCACTGGCACAAGCAACGCTGCTGTTGGCCCATACGCCTTGCAATCAAACACGACAGGCAGTAACAACATTGCAATGGGTCATAGTGCTTTAGGCAATAATACAACAGCGTCAAACAACACAGCGGTTGGTAAAGACGCACTCACCACGACTACTACTGGTGATGGAAACAATGTAGGTATGGGGTATCGTTCTCTGTACGTTACTACTACAGGCGCACAGAATGTGGGATTGGGTTCCTTTGCGCTAAAACAAAACACCACCGCATCTAACAATACGGCTGTTGGGTATAACTCTCTAGCCGAAAACACCACTGGCACAAGCAATGTTGCGTTAGGAAAAAGTGCAGTTGATACAAATACAACGGGCAGCAGAAACACAGGATTGGGGGAAAGCGCACTAACTGCGAACACAACAGGAAATAATAATTTAGCGGCAGGTCAAGGGGCATTAGCGGCAAATACTACCGCAAGCAATAACACTGCTTTAGGGTATCAAGTATTAGTTGCAAACACCACTGGCAATCAGAACACATCTGTTGGTGCATTTGCCTTAGATGCAAACACCACTGCCTCACGCAATACCGCAATTGGCTATCAGGCTGGGTCGGCAAATACAACGGGTCACGTTACAGCGATTGGCTCTTATGCTTTACGCGAAAACACCACAGGCAACTCAAACGTAGCTGTCGGGGGCAATGATGAAACAAATGGTGGGGCGTTACAGAAAAATACAACGGGTTCAAGTAATACTGCTGTAGGTGTTGCCGCGCTGACAGAAAACACCACAGGCGCAGAAAATGTGGCAGTTGGCTTTGCGGCTTTGGACGCTTGCACTGTTGGAACCAACAATGTTGCTGTGGGTAGACATGCTCTAGGCTCACTGACCACGCCATCTAACAATACGGCGATTGGTGACGCGGCTATGATTAGCCTTACAACGGGTGCAAATAATACAGCAATTGGCAAAGCAAGTTCATTTCTTTTATCAACGGCTAATAATAATGTTTCTGTTGGTCACGCATCATTAGAAGTATGTACGACTGGAGGTCAAAATACGGTAATAGGACAAAATGCTGGTAACTCTATTACAGATGGCTCTCACAATGTTTTGTTAGGTTACTTTGCTGGCGAATCTCTTACGACAGGCGATTACAACATGATTATGGGGATTGACTGTGAGCCTAGTAGTGCTGATGGTCAAAATCAAATTGTTATCGGCACTGCAAACATTGTAGGTAAAGGCAACGCCACAGGTTTTATCAGCCCTAGTGGCGGCGGCGTATATCAAGGTAACAACTCATCGTCTTGGTCAACTACATCGGATGAGCGACTAAAGAAAAACATTGTCGATAACAATGAAGGGCTGTCGATTATCAACCAAGTGCAGGTTCGTAACTTTGAGTACCGCACAGCAGATGAAATTACAGAACTTCAAGCATCTGACGCAATAGAGCGTTCAGGAACGCAGCTTGGCGTCATCGCACAAGAACTAGAAACAGTTGCACCCAGATGCGTAAAGACAGAAAGCACAGGCGTTAAGACTGTGGATAGCGATGAATTGTTTTGGCACATGCTCAATTCAATCAAAGAACTCTCAGCAAAAGTAGCTGAGTTAGAATCCAAATTAGGAGATTAAAATGGACGAACTTACAACAGAACAAATCGCACAGAATTACACCGCTATGGGTCATTCCGTGCAACTCATCACAGACGTTATTGCAGGTGATGCAATGGCAGACGATGATGCAGAGGAGCGTCAGGGTTGCGTAGACCGCAATGTTGAGCATCTGCAACTGATGGTAGCTAAAGACTACTGGACAGATGAGAACATGACAGCAGTCAACGCTGCAATCACAGCAGGTCAAGACTACACTGCCGAATAATAAACCGGAGAACCGTTAATGGCTTACTTAGGCAAATCACCATCACAGGGTGTACGTAATCGTTACTACTTCACTGCATCAGGCGGTGAGACATCAATCAGCGGTGCGCTGACAGGTGGCACCCTGACATTCACTGACGGCA
>Ga0208792_1000619_pt1 | contig 13110 bp, 7 predicted proteins | sample 14_taG_FD_184087 | JGI IMG/M metagenome (GOLD analysis project Ga0208792, IMG submission 184087) | Marine viral communities from the Subarctic Pacific Ocean - 14_ETSP_OMZ_AT15311 metaG (SPAdes) (version 2) | ecosystem: Environmental > Aquatic > Marine > Oceanic | place: Pacific Ocean | collected...
GGTCTTTGGTATGATCGTGGATAGTCGTCAACATAAGTACGAGTTGGAAATGGCGAGGGAGGCGCGAAATAATGAATATGCAATCAAGTTTCAAGAGAGTCTTAACAGTGGTGATGGGGGTGCTTTTACTCGCGCTACTCGCCGGATGCTCGCATTTATCGGAATGGGAGTCATCGCCTTCGTCACATGCCTCACAGCGGTTTATCCGTCAGTCCCAATACTCAGTACAACAAACATTACAGGGGAAGGGCGAACAGAAATTCTTTTCGGGCTCCTCAGTTTTCCAGCAGAGCAAACCGCTATGGTCATTACAAGCGGACACCTCTGCCTCTTTGAATGCTCCGTCGTGTTGCCGATGATCGTCGGTTTCTATTTTACACCCGGAGGAAGGAGATAACAATTTTGACATCTAACAAAGACAGAAGTCGTTGCCCTGTGCGCAGGATAACCTCGAACGAAATCGGCGCGAGAAGTCAGCTAAACACTAACAATAATCTAAATATAAGGAGATAAATAATCATGGCTAATGGAGATACAGATCCATCACGCGTCGGTCAGATTAACTCAGCGGGCGATGTTAACGCATTGTTCCTGAAGAAGTTTGCTGGCGAAATCCTAACGACCTTTGAAGAGAATAACATCTTTAAAAGTCTTCACACAGTACGCACCATCGAGAATGGTAAAAGCGCTCAGTTCCCTGTTACAGGTATTGCTTCCGCTTCTTACTACACTCCTGGTCAAAACATCGCTGATTCTGGAAACAGTTACTTGAGCGACATCAAGAAGAACGAAAAGGTTATCACTATTGATGACGTCCTTCTCGCTTCTACCTTCTTGTCAAACATTGACGACGTAAAGAATCACTACGACATCCGTTCCGTCTACGCTTCCGAGCTTGGTAAAGCTTTGGCACTTCGCTTTGATAGCGCTCTTGCTAAAGTCTTCATCGCTGCTGCTCGCGAAACTACTCCTAATGTAACAGGTGGAAAACTTGGAGGAATCCTTGACGTTTCTGCTAACGCAATGGGAACAGGAGCTGACAGTTCTGATGACGCTGACAACACAGATCCAACAGGAGCTGAACTTGTCGCTGCGTTGTTTACTGCTGCTCAAAAGCTCGACGAAAACGACGTTCCTTCCGACGGAAGATTCGCAGTTCTGCGTCCTCAAGAATACTACAAGTTGATCACAGGTGGCAGCGGTTCACTCGTAATCAACACTTCCGCCGTCAATAAAGACGTTGGAGGATTAGGTTCTATCGCATCAGGAAACATCCCTCAAGTAGCTGGCATCACTATCTACAAGTCCAATCACTTACCTTCAACTGACTTGTCAGGTGGAGCAGGAGTTGACGCTGGTGGATCTAACGATGTATTCGGCGCTGGAGGAGTAGGTTATGATGGCGACTTCACCAACTCGCTTGGTATCGTTGCTCACCCTGCTGCTGTAGGTACAGTAAAACTGCTTGATCTTGCTACTGAGTCTGAGTATCAGATTGAGCGTCAAGGAACTTTGTTTGTAGCGAAGTACGCAATGGGCCACGGAATCCTCCGTCCTGAGTGTGCTATCGAATTACAGAAGTAGTTCTTTTCTTGGTTGTGTGGCGGGTGCGTGGTTTTTTCATTCGTTTTACCTCGCACCCGCTCACTTCCTTTATTTAAATATTTTAGTTATGGCACTTACTACAAAGCTTGAAGCAGTAAACACGATGCTCGGAGTCGTTGGAGAATCTCCAGTTAATTCGATTATAACATCTCCTGGTAATAGTCTTCCTGTTTCTGTCGTTACAGCTTTGAATGTGCTTGATGAAGTCAGCCGGGAGATACAGTCGGAAGGCTGGCACTACAACACGGAGCATGAATATCCTCTTGTACGCACGGCTGAGAATAAAATCAATCTCCCAAACAATACATTGAAGGTCGATACTGAGGTTAATAAATATACCGATATAGACGTCGTTCAAAGAGGCACTAAACTATATGATCGCAAGAATCATCGTTATACATTTACTAGCGATCTAGATGTCTCTATCACTTTTGAGTTAGAGTTCGAAGAACTACCCCAACAATTTAGAACATATATTATTACAAGATCTTCCCGTAAGTTTGCTAATCGTTATTTAGGCGCACAGGAGATCGAAGGTTTTACCTTACGCGATGAGATCATAGCCAAAGCTTTAGCGGTTGATAGCGACAGCGAGAACGCCGATAGAACGATCTTTGATAACTACGATGTAAAACGCGTACTTGATCGCTAATGCCTTTAATATCCACATCTGTACCGAATCTTGTACAAGGCGTTTCACAACAGCCTGATAACCTTCGCTACCCTGGTCAAGCTGAAGAACAAATAAACGCCTTTAGTTCGGTAGTGGACGGGCTTAATAAACGCCCCCATCGTGAATTAATAAAGGGGTTAGGTACGACGTTTGAAGACGACGCTCTCATACATTTTGTTGATCGTGATCCGCAGAATAAACACGCGATGATCTTCAACCACAACGGCGGTACAACGAGCGTTAATATCGTAGATGTAACCACAGGTAACGCGATTACTACGAATGTAAGCGCATCCGCTGAACCTTATTTAAACAGTATTACTTCTCCTTTGTCGCAGCTTAGAGCGTTGACTGTAGCGGATTATACCTTTGTTGCTAATACGAATAAAGCAATAGAGATGACAAGCGACGTTTCTGACGCGTTAGAATACGAAGCTTTAGTGTTCGTTAAACTCGGCGATTACAGTAAAGAATATAATATTTTTATTGATGGCGAGAAGTTCACTTATCGAAGCGGTGACGGTACTGGCTCAGGTACAGATTCAACGGGAGGTAGTGCTGCGGATGGTAGTGCTGCAGATACTGAATATATCGCTTCTCAGTTGGATGTTACTTTAGAAACCACAGGCTCCGTTGCAAGCGTTACTGTAACAAACGGAGGTAGCGGCTACACTTCACCGCCTGATGTTACATTTCCTAATCCAGGAGGAGGCGGCCTAAGAGCCGAAGGTTACGCATCTTTAAATGGAGGAGTAGTTAGTGAAGTTGTGATTACTAAAGCAGGATCAGGATATACCTCCGCTACAATCGCGTTAACATTTAGTGGTGGAGGCGGATCAGGAGCGGCAGCTACAGGTAATGTACGATTAGGCAGTATTGCTCAACATGTAATGGTTCGCGGTAATTTACTGAAAGTTAGCCACGCTACCACCGACTTTAACATCAGTGTAACCGACGGTCTATCTGATCAAGGTTTAGGCGTTATTTACAAAGAAGTATCGAGCATAGCCGAGCTTCCTCAAAAGTGTTTTAACGGGTTTAAGGTAAAGATCAAGGGCGATGTAGAACTCGTTCAAGATGACTACTATGTTAAGTTTGTAACGAAGGATAATAAGGATGTTGACGATCACTTTGGTGAAGGCTCATGGGAAGAGGATGTTGGATATGGTGTTAAAACGACATTGGACAACACAACCATGCCGATTCAAATCGTACCTACCTTGGACGCTAATGGTGTAATTACTTCCTATCAAATAGATGTAGCTTCTTGGACAGGTCGATTAGTAGGCGATGATGACACGAATCCTTTACCGTCGTTTGTCACTACCGATCCTTTGATTCCTAAAAAGATAAATGATCTATTCTTCTTTAAGAACCGTCTAGGTATATTGACAGATACAGCGGTTTTATTTTCGGAAGCAGATGAATACTTTAACTTCTTTCGTACCACAACTCTATCTCTTTTAGACTCCGCTCCTATCGACGTTGGGGTCGCACATACCAAGGTATCTAAGTTGACTCATGCATCGGCGTTTCAAGAGAAGTTAATCTTGTTCTCCCCGCAATCGCAGTTTGTATTGAGAGGGTCGGATCTACTGACCGCTAAGACGGTTAACATATCGCCTATTACGGAGTATAATGTCAGCTCACAAGTGCGTCCCTTATCGCTTACTAACTATGTTTACTTCAGTTTCCAACGCGATTCTTACGAGGGTATCTATGAGTTCTTTGTTGATCAAGACAGTCAAGTGTTTGACGCGTCGGAAATAACGCAGCAAGTACCGACCTTCTTACAAGGTAACCTCAGAAGTCTTTCAGGTAGTGCCAGTGAGAATGTCATTGTAGCTTCGTCTGATGACGACCTATCCAAACTCTTTGTATATAAATATTATTGGAGTAATAAGGAGAAGATACAATCTGCTTGGATGCGTTTTGATTTTGATAAAGAGATTGTCGGCATGGGCTTTATTGACTCCGATTTATTCATCGTTACAAAGGACGGTTATCTCGAAAAGATGGCGATGGAGTCGGGCCATAAAGATCCAGGTTATGACTATGCTTTACATTTGGACCGTCGCATAGACAACACTTATAGCGGAGTTACCCTATCGTCGTATGATACTATTAATAGAACGACGACTATAAGCGGAATGCCTTACGATCCTGAAGGTGCGGTCGTTTATACAAAGACAGGAATACGACTACCTATAACGCGTCTTAGTGCGACCTCATTTACGGTTAGATACGATGTTACGGATAAACCGTTTTTTGTTGGCTTTGAATACGAGATGTCTTACACCTTCTCCATACAAACTTTAAAACAACCAACCGAGCGTGGAGGGCGATCATCTAGTAACTTCACGAAACAACTACTAAGAAACGGAGCTATTGACTATTCAGACACAGGACACTTTACGGTGGAAGTAACGCCACTTTATCGTGATACTTATAGCTATGCTTTTAATCCTACTAAGCTTGGGGCAGATGCGGTTATTGGATCTCTTGTGCTTGATAGTGGATCGTTTAGGTTCCCTATACAAGCGCGTCATGACGAGGTGGAAATAAAACTAACATCTACATCTGCATTGCCTATGAAGTTATTGTCGGCAGAGTTTGAGAACTTCGTTCATTCCCGTTCAAAACGATATGGATAATGAATACTATACTTACAAAGATTGCATTGTTGAGCCCGCAAACGGCGATTATGACGCAGATGCTTTGTACGCTGATATGAGAACGTTAGATATGCTTGAGATAATAGGACTAGGCAATCATCCTCGTTTAGCACTTGTTGAATCCTACAAAGTAACCGAGAGACCCTGGACGATATTGACGCGTGATTATCGCATGATAGGCTCGTTTGGAGTCGCTAATTCTACGATTGAAGGCATGGGCGTACCTTGGTTATTAGGCACTCATCGCATGCATTTAATCAAAAGAACTTTTATCGCAAACTCAAAAGAGTGGCTAAGTCGTCTATTTAATGATAAATATGAAGTGTTAACTAATTATATTATGGAAGAAAACACACTATCTATACGCTGGCTAAAATGGCTAGGAGCGTCGTTTAATGACTGCGATGTAGAAGGTTATAAACAATTTACTTTTTATAAGAAATAATCGTTATGTGTGATCCTGTAACATTGACAACAATAGCGGTAGTTTCCGGCGGCGCTCAGTACATTGGACAGCGTCGTATGGCGCGTCAGCAAGCTCGTTATCAAGCGAGAGCGGCAGAAGCCGAGCGTCAACGGGCAATGCAGGAGCAGTCGGCGATGCGGATTCGTCAAGCACAGGAACAAGAAGCAGCGAACAGAGAATTGGCAGATGTATCGTTAAAGAGTCGTGAGGCACTCGCTAAAGCCCGTACAAGTGCGGGAGAAGCGGGAGTAAGCGGAGCATCTGTCGAAGCTTTACTTGACGACTACACCCGCCAGGAGGCTGCTTATAGAATCGGTATTAGTCGTCAGCGGGAACTACAGGATGTGCAGACAGGATTAGCTTTAACGGACGCTGGTTATCGCACACAAATGCGTCAAATAGATATTAACCGTCCTATCAATAAACCGAGCTTCCTGACGGCTGCCGCTTCTACCGCATTAGGTGCTGCGTCGGCTTATCGCACAGGACTTGAATTACAAAAAGGATAATAATGGCTTCTTTAGACGACTTAGTAAAAGCATCGCGTAGTAAACGCGTTCAAGTTGCGGATCTACCGGACGCTCCCAAGCTTCGGCCTACGATTAGAAGCGGCGGTCAATACACGGTAGCTGTACAACAGGCAGGTCGTAATAAGCTGATGGATTTAGCGGACGCTTTATCTAAGGTTAATCCCATCCTAAAGGAATACAAAGGGATTGCGGACATCGAGCTCGAAGAGTATAAACAAGAGTTAGCAAGCCTAAAGCCTGAAGAGTTGCAGGGAATGCTAAAGAAAACCGAAGGCGAGTTTGATAAGATGTCGCGTAAAGGCGGGTTTACTGAATGGTTAGTATCACCTGTTAACGAAGTCAGAAAACGCCGTGCTTTAGGTCGTGCGGCTCATGATCAATTTCAGTTAAAAGTGCTCGACGCTAACAGTCGTTTGTATAAACCTAACGAAGGTGACGACAAGTTAACTACCGCACAAATACTAGAACAGGAATACGATACATTTGTTTCTGAAAACCCCGCACTACAGGGCCAATATGCAGGTGAAGGGTTTCGTGAAGCAGTTAATCCTACCATACTCGCGCTTACTGAACGCTTTGATCAGCGAAAAGCCGAGCAGTCTAAAAGCGATACTTTATTAGGTAATACTTCTGCTATACACAGATTAGCAAAACGAGCACCTTTAGATAGCGAATTAGGCTACAATATCGCAATGGATGAAGCGTCTAAGATTTGGGACGACTTAAATGCGTTTTCTCCTGACAAACAACTTAAAGTAATTGAAAGTATATCGACGAATTTAGCGCGTGAAAAAGGCGGAGAACGTAAGGCGGAACGCTTTTTATTGTGGGCGCAATCCAATTTAAAGGTAGGTAATACGAGTTTTGCTGTGATGGAGGATCAAGTAGATCGTCTTGAAAGCGTGATTAGTGCTACCGCCGAAGCTTCTGAGCGTTTAAATGAAGAAGAACGCAAAGACAAAATGCGAGAAAAGAGTGCTGAGTTTGGGATTTTATTAAATCAGTTAGGACGCAACGGGAGCGTTACATTAAACCCAGGTGAAGAGCCAATTACAACGCGTGAGGCATTACTTGAAAGATTCCAAATAGATGCGGAGCAAGACGAGGATAATATATATACAGGGGAAGTTTCCAGAGAATTTGAAAGAGTAATGGCTTCCGATTTAGATCCTAATCAATTTATTAAAAATAAGATCATTAAAGACTCGTATTCTTATAATGCGTTATACAACAATGTCAGCGTTCAAATGCGAGCTCTTGGTAAAAATGATGATTATAAAAGCTTAGTGATAAACGATCCTGGTGCGTTTATTAAAGTAGAGAGAGATCTTTACAATAAGTTGAAAGCCGAAGCTGACATGGAGTTGGAGAGAATTATAGCTTCAGGTGAGGCGGATAATCCAGCGGAAGCTACTCTTTCTTTGAATACGTTTATAGATAACAAGATGGTCGATTTTCAAAAAGAAGCCATTAATGATTTAGAACAAGTTAAAAGAAGACAGACTGAGGCAGACAAAGCAGAAGCGGAACACACCGAACAAATTGCGGTTGATCCGGGTGAAAATCTTTTAAAGGCCGAAACGGAAAATATATTTGGTGACGATTTAGAGGAGATGGTTAAGAAAACTTCAAAAAATGTGTTAGTGCTAGCTAATAAAAAAACATCTATTGAAGAGCGAGCCAAGGCTTTAGCGTATAATAACGAGTTTGAGAAAAAAGCATTAAAAGAGGCTGCTAAGATTGCGGCAGGAGGGCGTTATAATTTTGAATATAGATTTTACGATGATGCATTGAGAAAAGGTTTAAAAATAATTGATCCCGACAAAAGATATGGGAAAACCAAACAATTAGTACGCGTCCGTACATACGAGCATAGCTATGCAGAAATGGAAAACGCGAGGCAATCGTATATGAAAGTAGCTAGAAGATCTCAAATTTTTACAGATTTAGAAGTTTTAAAATCAGGCATAACTCCTGACGGTTTTGATAAATTTGATGTTAAAGAAGATATAAACTCCGCTTCTTTCGTCCTTATGAAAGCAGATAGACTTAAAGCTATAAAAGATGTAAAAACATTAGAAGAAGTGCCTGACGATGTAAAAGAGATTGCTGACTTAATTGGGGAGTCTGATGACTATTTAAAATTTATACGTAATCAAATAAGGTTGCAGAAAGCGCTATTTGATCCAAACTTTGATAAATAATGGACGAAGAATTAAATAACGAACAAGAAGACGAAAACGAGTTCTTCGATTTATTCGACACTTTAGCCGCGCCTTTTCGGGGTATTGAAGGAGCTTTCCACGGCGTTTATAACCTGGCGGACTATGTTCTTGCGGATTACTTGCCCGATTGGGACGAACGTTGGTTAGGCGAATCTCAGTCTACAGTCGGGTCTCTTGTTGAAAGTGTATCTCAATTCACTGCAGGATTCGGTCCTATCTTCGGTATTGCAGGTAAGGCGGGAGCATTAGCTAAGGCGGGTAAACTTGGATCATTAGCTAAGTCAGGATCGCTTACACAACGGGCATTAAGTAACAATCTTACTCGTGGTACAGGCGCTGCAATCGCATCAGACTTCTCCGTGTTTAACGGGCAAGAAGCTAGGTTATCAAATCTTATTCAACAATACCCTGAACTTCAAAATCCTATTACCGAGTTTTTAGCTTATGAAGAAGGTGAAGGGGAAATAGAGGGTCGTCTTAAAAATGTTCTCGAAGGGCTAGGCTTGGAAGCCGCTACATTCGGCTTAATACGCGGATTAAAGGGAATTAAGAAAGGGAATAAAATACGCTCTGAAGGCGGCGGTCCTTTAGATGTTTATAAAGGTATGGTCAATGAAATGGGTGGAGACCTTACGAAATTATTGCCGGACTTTCTTAAAGGAGGTAAGGAATTAAAAACAGAAACCCCTGAGCAGTTTGAAGCTACTATTGAGTCGCGTCCACCAAGGCAACCTTTTAAGACTAACCTAGAAGCGAAGCGGGGGCTGGAGGGTAGTCGCGGGGCAGATTATATCAAAGGACGTTTAGTAAAGAAGTTTTTACCTGAAGGACTTGATCCTGCTGACGCAAAGGATGTCGAAACATTTATAGACACGATGGGCGAACGCCTATTTAACGATGTGTCTATGTCTGTCACAAACAAGATACAATCAAGAGGTCGTTTTACATTCTCCAATAAATTGGTAGAGATTCGTAAAAGCGTCATAGAAGAGGGCGATTTAAAGCGTCCTATGATTCATGAATTGTGGCATAGCTTAAGTCGTTACTTACCCAAAGCGGATGTAAATAATTTGACTAAGCAGTTTGATGCGGAACGCAGTAAGTTTTTAGACGATCTAAGCACAAGAGCTAAAGATGAAAACTTAAGTGCTAGTGAGCGTTTACGATTAGCTAAAGAATTAAACGAATTTAAAAAAGGTAACTTTAATGAGGCTAATTATCGTTTCTCTGATATAGACGAATACTTCGCAGAAGAAATGACTGATGCGTTTTTAGCGAAGTTAGATAGCGATGCTGCTCTTGCTAAATCAGGAACTTTTAAACGTCTTACGCAAGAAATGGCGATTCTTCTAAAAGATATATTTGCCAGTGTTAAATCTAAGTTAGGAATTGATCAAAGACAGAAGATATTTAATGACTTTGTAAAACAGCGGAATGTAAAGATCCAGCGTCAAGCTCCCTTGGATATGTCAGGAAAAACATACGCTGATATGCCTGAGCTAGATCCGACCATAAAGAAAGCTTGGCAGGAAGCTGAAGTCGATATTGAGACACCTCGTGGTAGACTGCCTAACATTGGTCAGTTAAATAGTACGGATAAGTTTGACCAAGTAAGAATCGCAGGAAGGGATTGGGTAAAAGCGAATATACCTGATCCAGGACCAAAAAGTTACGAAGAGATTACAGAAGAAGCTTTTGCTGATATTGACAATATTTCTCCTGACTTAGCTAAGAACTTTAAAGCCACACAAATCAACTCCTTAGAAAAGGCTAAATCGTTGCGTGACGAAGTAGCGGTAATGAAAATGTTTGGTAAGTCTTTGGCTAAGAAGGTTTTAGATCAAGCCCAAGAATACAAGAGTGCTAAAGGAAGCGATGTAGCTTTAGCTAAATTAAAGAATACATTCCAAGAACTTATTGAGTTTGAAGCTTATTATTCAGCTATTGGTCGTGAGCAGTCTTTAGGTCTTGGAGTCCGTCGTTTTACCGACGAATATAAACCTCGAAAAGTAGGTGTGGATGAAGGGGAAATCATAGCGTCCGACGGTATTCGTAATAAATATTTAAACGAAAGTGGCGGATTAGATCCAGATCAGTTTATTAAGTTAGTTGACGAAGCTACAGACGATGGTGATTTAGAGACGACGCTTACTCGAATGTTAAAGCTGGCGAAGAAAACGCAGGGTAATAAGTTTCTAAACATGACCAAGGAATACTGGATCAATGCCGTTTTGAGTGGTCCTAGAACGCATGTGGTCAATATGTCGGGTAACTTCTTAACCTCGTTCCTATCGACGCTTGAGACCGCTATAGGCGGAGCTTTGACCGGGAACATGGACGTAGCTAAACACGCGTTTGCTTCGTGGGCTGACTGGGAAATGGTAAAGGAGTCCTGGAAGTTTTCTAAGAACGCATGGAAGAAAGGTGAGAACCAACTACTGCCCGATTCCAAAGCGTTTGATGATGGTCGTATTGATTCGATTACACCTGAAAACATGGGTCTAGCTCAAAGCGATAAGCTGTATAAACCGATGCAAAGCCTTGGGCAGTTCTTACGCTTACCTTCTAGGTTGTTATTAACTTCTGACGAATGGTTCAAACAAATGAACTACCGTCGTGCGGCTCGTTTTAAATTAGCGATAGAAGGTCTACAAGGTGCAGGTAAGATAAAAGATCCGTATGCCTTAGCTGCGTTTATCGAAGACGGTATGCAGAATGTTATTACGACAGGGGGGCGATACTATTCAAAAGAAGCTTTTGTAAAACAAGCGACTGCCCAAGCGGACGCTAAAGGTTTAACAGATGGTCAAGAACGCGCAGCCTATATTACTGATTATGTTTCTCAAAACTTCGACGAAAATATTTCCGCTATTGCTGAGTTTGCTAAAGATCAAACCGAGTATCTTACTCATACGCGAGAGCTAGAGAAAGGTACATTTGGATACGGGGTACAGCAATTTACAAAGAATTGGCCAGCAGCTAGTTTTGTTCTTCCGTTTGTTAGGACTCCCACTAATTTGTTGTCGTTTTCTTTTGAAAGGTTTCTTCCGGTCCAAGGTTACAGGGGAGGTAGGGCTTTACTTAGTTCAAAATACCGCAAAGAATTTTTAGCGGAGTTTAAATCTCCTGATCCTATTATTCGAGCTCAAGCTTTGGGTAAGCTAACGACAGGGACAGTGATGACAGGCATGATCGTCGATATGATGTGGAACAATCGTGAATACATCACAGGAGGCGGGCCTAAGGACGAGAATCAAAAGAAAGCCTTAGAAGCCACAGGTTGGCAGCCTTACAGTTTTAAGGTAGGCGATAAGTACATTAGTTACCAACGTCTTGATCCTATCGGAACTGTTATCGGTGTTGTTGCTGATATGGTAGAAACAGGTGTTAAGCATCCAAAAGGTTTTAATCAAAGTCCAATGGAAGGCGTATTCGCCGCTATCGGGATTACCTTCTCACGGAATGTTACTAACAAATCTTACCTATCAGGTGTTCAGATGTGGACAGATGCTTTAAGCGAGCCTGAGCGTTTTGTACCGCGTTTACTACGAAACTATGCTTCGTCCGGTATTCCTATGAGTGGTTTCTTGGGTCAGTCTCAATATGGAGTCGGCGATCAAGAAGCGCGTGAGATCCGTTCGATATGGGAAGCTATGAAGAACAAAACGCCTGGTTTACGCAACTCTCTTGACCCTAAACGGAATATCTTAGGCGAAGCTGTTACAATAGAGAACTTGCCGCTTATAGGCGCGTTAAGTCCGATAGCTACAAGCTCCGTTAAAAACGATCCTGTATTGACGGAAATGGCGAACCTACAACACGCGTTTAGGAATCCTCATTCTACTTACAACGGCGTTATAGATTTATTAGAGTTTTACAACGATAAGGGTCAAACCGCCCATGATCGTCGCTTAGAGAAATTAAATTCTGTTCGTATTGGAGGCCGTACTATGCGTCAAGATCTTGAGCGTTTAATAAACTCTAGGCGTTATCAAAGTATGTCTCCTGTTTCTGAACCAGGCTTTGAGAGTCCTCGAGTCGAAATGCTTAATAAAGTTTTACGAAAGTATCGCAGTAAGGCTTTAGACGAGACCATGCAAGAGTTCCCTGAATTATCGAAATACTACGAGCAAATATCAAAAGCTAGGTACGAACTTAGCATGGGAGCTGATCATTCTGATGTCCTTTCGGTATTGACGGCGCAATAAACCTTGAAACAATCGCAATTAAAAAGTAATAATATAACACAGAAATCATGCCGAACACATACGTAGAATATACTTCCGCTATATCGGATCAAGTTGAGAATGGTTTTGAATTTTCTTTTCCATACTTAAACGACCTAGATGGTACACCTTTAATTGATGTTTATGTCAACGGCACTCAAATATTGTCGAGTCAGTTTTCAATTAGCGCTTCTAAAATCGTTATAACTTCGGGTGTGGTCGCCGTTGGAAACGTCGTTAAAATTACCCGCAATAGTACGACGGCTTCGCCGTTGGTTGATTTCGTTAATGGTTCTGTTCTTACGGAGGAAGCCCTTGATGACGCTTATCTTCACAACTATTATCTATCCCAAGAAGCTGCGGAAGGTGCTGGTGGTGAGCAGTTAACAAAGAAAGGCACGGATCATTACGACGCTGACGGTGCTAAGATAACAGACCTAGGCGATCCAACGGACGCACAAGACGCTGTTACAAAAAGCTACGTTGATACTCAAGACTTTGCAGACCGTGCTTATATCGACGGTTTAGGACTCGACCACTTTGACGGTAGCAACTTATCGGCTAATGTTGATATGAATAACCGTCGTCTGACGAATATAGGTGAAGCACTTAGTCCGTCAGATGTATCATCTAGGTCGTATGTTTCTAATTCAATAGACGAAGCGACGTTAGGCACAGGTGCTACACCCGGAGTTTCCCGTCACACAGGC
>Ga0208792_1000621_pt1 | contig 13097 bp, 17 predicted proteins | sample 14_taG_FD_184087 | JGI IMG/M metagenome (GOLD analysis project Ga0208792, IMG submission 184087) | Marine viral communities from the Subarctic Pacific Ocean - 14_ETSP_OMZ_AT15311 metaG (SPAdes) (version 2) | ecosystem: Environmental > Aquatic > Marine > Oceanic | place: Pacific Ocean | collected...
GCTTGCTGCGTAAGTTCCGCTGGCGTGATGCAGTAGAAGCTAAGGGTGATGAAGCCAGAACACACTTCGGTATCATTGCACAAGACCTGCAAGCAGCATTTGCGACTGAAGGATTAGACGCTGGTGACTACGCCATGTTTATCTCTACAACTTGGTGGGAAACACAGACAGAGGTGCCAGCGGTAGAGGCTGTGGCAGAGGTGCTTGACGAAGAGGGCAACGTAGTCACTGAGGCTGTAGAAGCCGTTGATGCCTACACCCGCACCGATACATATGACACACAAGAAGAAGCGCCAGAGGGTGCTACAGAGCGCACTAGGCTTGGGGTTCGCTACAGCGAGCTACTGGCGTTCATCATAGGAGCTTTATAATGTCTGGATACATAGGCCCCGCACCAGTCCCACAGGCCACGCAAACGCGGCAGACGTTCACGGCCACCTCTGGGCAAACCAGCTTTGCCACAGCGGGCTATACGGCTGGCTTTGTGGATGTCTATATGAACGGCGTGAGGCTGGTCGATGGCACTGACTTTGCGGCTATAAACGGATCTGACGTTGTGCTGACATCTGGCGCTTCCACGGGCGACATCATCGATGTGCTGATGTTTACGGCGGTTGATCTTGCGACTGCGGTTGGCGGGGGCAGATACAAAGGTGAGCGCGGTACGCTTGGCCCTGCGGCGGCGGCTGGTGACATCTTTCGTGTCAATGAGCAAACCTTGAATGCAAATGTAACCATAGACGCGACAGAGAATGCCTCTGCTACTGGCCCACTGGCCGTGGCATCTGGTGTTACGCTGACTGTCACATCAGGGGGGAACCTTTCCATTGTCTGATATTAGAGCAACAACAATAAGCGATGCGGCTGGCACTGGGCCGATTGCGCTGACGAAGCAGAGTGCTGCAAAAGTTTATATTACTTGGAACGGAACAGGCACAGTAGCAATATACGAAAGCTTTGGCGCAAGTAGTTTAGTAGATAATGCTACGGGTAAGTATAATATAAATATGGTATCAAGTATGTCTTCTGCAAATTACACAACTACTGCTGATAGTCTTGCGCAATCAACTGCTGCGACTTACAGAACAGGGTCTAATTATTTTACTAATACGACTTCGCTTTTTGAAATGCGAACAGGTGCTTCTTCAGGATATGTTGACGTAGCTTACAACAGCGCATCAATATTAGGAGACCTAGCATGAGTACGATAAAGGTCACAAACATCCAAGCCACGGGTGAAACAGCTAGTCGTGCGGTGTCAGGGGTTGCTGCGGCTTGGACTTACTTCAAGGGAGATGGAACGGCTGCAATTCAGAATAGCCTCAATACGTCTTCTTTAACAGATGTTTCAACAGGGACATATCAGTTAAATTGGTCTTCTTCGTTCTCAAATGCTTTGTATACGCAGTTGGGAGGGAAACACGCATTATCAACACTAACAGGGAATGGGTTTAACTTCCACTCATCCACTGCATCTGTTAGCAATAGTGGGCAATTTAATGCGATTGAAAACAACACACAAGCAGACTCCGATAAAATCACAACATCACACCACGGAGACCTAGCATGAGTACATTAAACGTTTCCAACATCACCGATGGCACAACAACAGTCGGCACCAGCTATGTGGTCAATGGGTCTGCGAAGGCTTGGATATTCTTCCAAGGCACAGGCACTGTAAATGTTTTAGACAGCTTTAATATAAGCTCTGTAGATGATAACGGAACAGGTAACTACGACTTAAACTACGCAAGTTCTTTTTCTAGTGCAAACATTTCTCCTGTAGGGACAAGCAACTGGCGAGGAGTTCTGACACATGATGCTTATTCAGCAACCGATACAAACCTTGCTACACGAGAAGGTGGTTCCTCTTCAAAAGGCGATAGAGGTAGACTTTCAGTGACTGTCCACGGAGACCTAGCATGACGCACCTCTGGGAACGCCTGTTAGAAGCTAAGTCACGCCTTGCACCAGTGCAGTCTAAGTATCGTGTGCTGTTTGAAGACCCAGCCACACCAGATGAACCAGCAAAGGTGCTTGTGCCTGACCCTAACTTCATGGCTGCGGCTCTTGCTGGCAACGTATTGCCACCTATCGACACCTACCAGCGTGATCGCTTGGTGCCAGATGGACAGCCTAAAGAGCATCCATATGCTGAGCCTATTGGCGCTATGAGCGAAGAAGAAGCCATAGAATACTTAGTAATGAAAGACATAGATCCAGCCGTTTGGCGGGATTACCAAGGCAACCGCACGATCATGAAGATTGTGCCTGTTGAAATGATCCCCAGTGATCGCTCATTTAGAAATGCATGGAGAATTATGCAATGACAACTTACATCAATATCAACGGAGATGTTCGTGAAGCATCTTCTCTGGTCGTACCAGCGGATCGCACCTTTCGTGGCGCTTGGGCATTCAACGGCGATGCTGTTGAGATAGACATGACAGCGGCTAAGGCTATTCACAAGGACAACCTACGGGCAGAACGTGCGCCTCGCTTGGCTGACCTAGATGTAGCCTACATGAAAGCATTGGAAGCTGGCACTGGCGCAGATGCTATTGCTGCACAAAAGGCAACGCTGCGTGACATCACAGACGATGCTCGCATTGATGCTGCGGCAAACCCTGATGCGCTGAAGGCATTGGATCTGGCTACCCTGTTGGGAGAGTAAAATGAGCAAGGCAAGGCAACTAGCCGATCTTGGCAATCAGGTTGATGATGGGGCTATCACTGGCTCCAACATGGTGATTAATGGTGGTATGACCGTGGCACAGCGGGGGACATCAGCCACAAACACCACAGGTGGTGGATTAAAAACTATTGATCGGATGAGGTATACAAGAAGTGGATTTGTACCTAGTCTAAATCACTCTCAGTCTACTGATGCTCCAGATGGATTTAGTTATTCTTACAAAGTAGAAGTAGCCACGGCAGATACAATTGGAACCTCAACGGAATATTCTGTTATTGATTACAATATTGAGGCTCAAGACTTACAGCACCTTAAATATGGGTCTGCCTCTGCAAAAGCGGTAACTCTTTCATTTTGGGTTAAATCAAATGTAACTGGCACATATGCTGTTGGAATTAATCAACACGATAGTAGTCGTGATATATCCTCAACATACACCGTTAATGCTTCTGGGGCTTGGGAGTATAAAACAGTGACTTTTTTGGGTGATGTTTCTGGAACAATAAACAACGATAATGGTATTGGCCTTAACATTGAGTGGCCAATGTCTACTGGTTCTAACTTTACGGGTGGCAGTAACGATGTTTGGGGAACTGCGGATGCAAACAGATGGGCGGGTCATGCCGTGTCTGTCTTTGAAACTAATTCAAACTACTGGCAAATCACAGGCGTCTGCCTGAACGTTGGTGACAGCGCTATCGACTTCCCGCATGAAAGCTACGGGGATACATTGGCGAAGTGCCAGCGGTATTATGAACAATCATATACATCGTTAACTGGGTCTGATGGTAAGTTTTCTGCCGTAGCCTCTACAGGATCAAATTACCTACAAGGGCCAACTTTTAGAGTTACTAAGAGAACACAACCAACTATGTTAGCTCATGACGGAATTTCTGAAATGGATGGGTCTACTAGTAGTTTAACTGCTGGCTCATTCAATCACATAGGGTTAAATGGCGCTTTGCGTCTTTCATTAGGCGGTTCAGGTAGAATTAATGCTCAAGTATATAGATATCACTGGACAGCAGATGCGGAGTTATAGGAAATGAATATTACATCAGCTCAATATATTTTATCTGAAGATGAAAATAATGTTATATTAGCAACTATAGATGAAATAGAAATGACGGTTCCACTCACAGAAGGCAACCGCCACTACGCTGAAATCATGCGGCAGGTTGAGGCTGGCACACTAACGATTGCAGAGGCAGACTGATGTTAGGCTTTAGCCCACTCGCATCTGCGCCACTGGCAGACAGTGGGCTTGCGATTGAAAACTTCGCGCTTACCGCCGACAACATCACGGCTGGCGCTCCAACCGTTGCGGCGGCTACACTTGCAGAAGATTATTCGTTTGCGCCGGTAGACATTGTTACGGGAAGCCCAGTCGTAGGCGTTCCGAGCGTTGCGCAAAACATCGCCTTGGCGGCAGACGGAATAGCTGCGGGCGCTCCAACGATTGCTCAGCCAACGCTTACCAGCGTTCACGCGCTTATCCCGACAGAGATCACGGCTGGCGTTCCGACTACCGCCAGCAGCGCGATCACCGTAAACCATGTGCTTTTGGGCGCAGAGATCACGGCTGGCGCTCCGATTGTTGGCCCAGCGCGATTTAAGTGGCAGGTTGAGCCTGTCGGGCCAGAGACATGGACGGAGCAAGCGGTTGGCGCGGAGACATGGACTGAGCAAGGGTCTACGGCACCGGCTTGGACAGAACAGGAAGCAGCATAGTGTTTGCTGGCAAAATGATATATAGTGCAAAAAAGCGCGAGGCGATTAAATGACGATTAGCATAACCAAACCCACCGTTGGCGGCTCAGAAAATACGTGGGGAACCACGACTAACCAAGCCCTTGATGACATCGTTGACGTTCTAAACGGTGACACTGCCAGCACACCAGATTTGACAGAAGGAAGCTGGAAAGTCGGCGGCACGGCTGTTTCTGCATCAGCGGCAGAGCTTAACAAGATGGACGGGGTTACTGCCACAACGGCAGAGCTTAACTACACCGACGGTGTAAGCAGCAACATCCAGACGCAGTTGAACGCTAAAGCGCCCACATCCAGAACTATCAGCGCGGGCGGTGGCCTCGATGGTGGTGGCAACCTGACTGCTAACCGCACCATCAGTCACTCAAACACCTCTTCTCAAGGCAGCGTGAACAACAGTAACAACACTGTGATCCAAGATATCTCTGTGGATACCTACGGGCATGTCACCAGCATTGGCTCTAAGTCGTTGTCTATTCCAACCGGAAACACTCTTAACACTTCTAGTAAAGCTTGGACGGATGGCTCTGGCGGGCTGCAAATCCGCTATGGTTCATTCTCAAGCAGTACAGATGGCAACCAAACGGTTAGCTTCAATACAGCATTCAGTAACCAATGCTTTGTCTGCATAGTTGGCGGGGAAGTTCATACGGAAAGCGTAAGCCGTACAAGCTTTGTGGTTGACAGAGAAGACAGCTACTCAGGCACCATTGTCTTCCAATACATAGCATTAGGCCGTTAAAAGTGACTTTGGTGCCGCTAGACATCCCCGCAGGCTTCTACCGAAACGGAACAGACCTTGAGCAGTCTGGTCGGTGGCGCGATGGAAGCTTAGTGCGGTGGCGCGATAATAGCTTGCGTCCCATAGGCGGCTGGCAGGAGCGCAAGACATCGTTCTGTACAAACCCTGTGCGCGGGATGCACACATGGGAAGCCAATAACGGCACGGCATATGCGGCTGGCGGTTCATATAACGAACTTAAAGCCATGACGGGCGGTGGCACTGTGTACGACATTGCCCCAACAGATCTGGCGACAGGCCGTAAGGATGCAGAAGTTGAAACGGGATACGGATACGGCTTTTATGGTAGCGGGTTTTATGGAACGCCGATCCAGCAAAACGCTAATGCTGTTCCAGAAGAGGCTACCCAGTGGAACATCCAGAATTGGGGTGAATACCTCGTTGCTATAAATAAAGATGACGGGCGTTTGCTGGAATGGCAATTAAACCCAGCAGTTAAGGCAGCGCCGATTGCGAATGCCCCGACGAACAATCTTGGTTTAGTTGTAACAGAAGAGCGTTTTATCTTTGCCTTGGGCAGTGGCAACAACCCGCGTAAGATTTCGTGGTGTGATCGCGAAAACAACACGGTTTGGACGCCAGCAGCTACAAACGAGGCTGGTGATATTGAGCTTGCCGATAGCGGGCAGATCATGCAGGGCATCAGAACGCGAGGCCAGACGCTTATCCTCACAGATACATCAGCCCACACAGCGCGATACCTTGGCCCGCCTTATGTGTATGGCTTTGAGCGCGTTGGCACATCGTGTGGGGCAATATCCCGCAAGGCTGCGTCTGACGTTGACATGGGCGTATTTTGGATGGGCCAGCGTGGTTTCTTTAGGTTTGACGGCAACAGCGTTCAAGAAATACCCTGCGATGTCTTCGACTATGTTTTTGGCGACTTTAACCCAGCGCAGCAATCAAAGGTTTGGTCGTTTGCAAACGGCCAGTACGGCGAGGTGTGGTGGTTCTATTGCTCTGAAGGCGCTACTGAAATAGACCGCTACGTTGCATATGACTACAAAGAGGGCCATTGGTTGATTGGCAACTTGTCTCGCACGGCTGGCGTTCAGCGCGGCGTTTTTCGTTATCCATTTCTTGCGGGCTATAATTCAGACAGTGACATTTATGAGCATGAAGTGGGCCTTAACGTAGACAGTTCATCAATCTTTGCCGAAAGCGGGCCAATATCTATTGGTGCGGGAGATCAGGTTGCGCGTGTTACTGAACTTATCCCTGATGAAAAAACGCAGGGAGATGTCAACGTCACGTTTAAGACACGGCTTTATCCAAATGGCGCTGAGACAAGTCACGGGCCATTCACGACTGCAAACCCAACTTCAGTAAGGTTTACTGGTCGGCAGGTTCGTATGCGGGTTGATGGAGCGATCTTGTCTGATTTTAGGGTCGGCAATATGCGGATTGATATGAAAGCTGGGGGCCGTAGGTAATGCCGGTTCCAGTATTACCCCCTATTGGTCCAGACTTGCGCCAGTGGGGGCGTCAGCTAACAATATACTTGCAACAAAACCTAGCGAAGCTTGGGTTTAAAACGTCAGACGATAACCCGTCTGAGAACGGCGTTATTTTATGGGACAACGTAAACGCATATCCAGTTGTAAGCAGAAACAACATTTTTGTTGAGATAGTTGTGAAAGTTGGCGTTCCCCCAACTAGCGCGGGTTCGGCGGGCGATAAGGCTGGCCTGATAAGTTGGGATACCAATTATATTTACGTCTGCAACGGGCCTTATGATGGGTCAACAGACATATGGACTAGAACCTCTCATTTAGGGGGTTCTTGGTAAATGGATAAAGAGCTTGAAAGATGCCGCGATTGGATTGAAGCCGCTCTGCAATACTCAGGCGGCACGCATGACTTTATCGACGTTGCCGAGGGTATATACAAAGGTAGCATGCAGCTCTGGCCAACGCCGAGGGGGTGTATAGTAACTGAAATCGTGGTATATCCTAAGAAGAAGGTTTTAAACGTATTTCTTGGCGGCGGTGAATTGGGTCAGATTTTAGATATGCACGAAGATGTGGTAGCATGGGCGAAATCTCAAGGATGCTCTGCATTGACGATGACGGGCCGGTTTGGCTGGAAGAAACCATTGAAGGCGCATGGATGGGTTCCACTGCACGCCTCATATTTGAAGGAGTTTGAATAATGGCAGGCGGCAAGGGCGGCACACAGACGTCAGAGATTACGATACCAGATTACATTGAGGATGCGGCACGCCGCAACTTGGCTAAAGCAGAGGACATCAGCCAGATTGGTTATGTGCCTTATTACGGGCCAGACGTTGCAGCGTTCACGCCAATGCAAGAGGCATCATTCCAGCAAACTGCTGACGTGGCATCTGCGTTTGGCCTTGCCGCGCCTACGACACAAACGGATATTATGGGAGGTATGCCTGCCCCCACCCAATACGCTGGCGGCGTAAGGGGCTACAGCGCAGCGCCAATGTATGAGCAGGCTGTGTCTGAGCTTGCCGCACAGCGCCCAGCGCAAGCTGAATATCTGCAAAGCTTTTTCATTGACCCAATGACCGGCGAAACCATACGCGATTACGGCCAGCCAGCGGTGTCTCCCGTTGCGCCTATGGCCTCACCTGTTGCGGGTGGCGGTGGAAGCTCCGATGACCCCATATACACTGCGCCAACCGGCAACCCATATGCAGATGATTATTTTGGCGAAAGCATTGTGAACTTTGTATCTGGCGGCGGCATCCTTGGCGCGGCGAAGGACGCTATTGCTGGTCTTAGCGATACCCCATCGCAAGGGGTGGCAAGAGACTTGCGCCGTCAAGGAATTGGAGCAAGTGGTGGCGGCGGCGTCTACACTGGCGGGAATAGATAAAGGATAAGATAATGGCTGGACAAGGTGGAAAAGGCGGCGGTCAGGTAGCGCAGCCATTTAACGTAAACCAAGCGGCGGCTGGCGCATTGCAAGGCGCGCTTGGTGGCACGCAGGCAGCAATGACAGGCCCGCTGCAAGTTGGCGCGTTTATGAATCCATACACGCAGCAAGTGATTGATCGCACGCAGCAGGACATTGCTAGGCAGCAGGAGATGGCAATGAACCAGCTTGGCGCTCAAGCAACAGCGGCGCGTGCGTTTGGTGGATCCCGCCAAGGCGTTGCCGAGGGCGTTGCTGCTGGGGAATACGGGCGCATGGCAGGCGATATTGCAGCTCAGCAGCGCCAAACCGGATATGCCACAGCAATGCAGCAGGCAATGGCCGACAGGCAAGCGCGCCTTGGCGCAGCATCACAGCTTGGCGCATTGGGCCAGCAAGCATTTGGCACGGGCCAAGCGATCCAGCAGCAAACTGCGCAGCAGGGCTTATTGCAGCAGGGATTGCAGCAAGCGCTCATTGATGCAGCAAAAGGCCAATACGCTGGATACACAGGCGCACCACAGGCAGCTCTTGCCGCGCCATTGGCTGCGATTGGAGCCTCGCCAGTGCCACAGGCAACAACGCAATCACGTCAGCCCGGTCTGTTTGATTATCTTCGCTTGGGCGCAACAGCTTACGCGGGAATGTAAGGAATGAACGGCATGGAAAACCAAGGTTTAAGCTTCACAGAGCAGGACTTTATCGGTCAGGAAAAGACAGACCGCCGCAAGAATATGGCTGGCGCGCTTGCTGGATGGTTAAACAGCATGTCGATCAACCCTGACCCAAACTTGCCGCAAGTCTTGCAGGCAGCGCAATCAAGGCGCGCAGACAAGATTAAGGGCAACCGCACGGTAAATATGCTTGAGCAGGCTGGCCGGACTGATCTTGCCGACATGGTAAAAGCAGGAACGCTAGACCCGAAGCAAGCAGCAGCGCAGCTATTTGCAGAAGCTGGCGAGCGTCGTGCGTTTGAGCGGCAGAAGGAATTGGCAGACTATAAGTTTGGTTTGGACCAAAAGCTTGCTTCGGCCAAGACCGTTAAGCCTCTTACGCAGCTTGCGAAGATAAAAGCCGACTTTGACGCTGGCCTACTTAGCCCAGAAGATTACAAGATTGCCGTTGAGACATTTGCCAACAAAAACAAAATGGGAGTTAGGGTAGGTCCAGACGGGACAATGGAGTTCGTCCAAGGCGCTGACCTGCCAAAGCTAACAGAGGCTCAAAGCAAAGACATTAATTGGGCTGCTAGGATGACCGGAGCGCTGCAGGCATTTGAGCCTGTCGCAGATGTATTAACATCTCCTACAGATAAATTGTTTGGACTAGACCCAACTGGATTGGCAAGGTACGGCCAAAGCGGAGATTACCAAAAAGCAGAGGTGGCTGGGCTTGAGTTCTTAGCGCCATTGTTGCGTAAAGACACTGGCGCTGCTGTTACGCCAAAAGAGTGGGATTTCTATAGCCGAATCTACATACCGACAGTTGGGGATCAACCAGAAGCTTTGTCCCAGAAAAGAGCTGCCAGAACACGCGCCCTTGAGGCATTGAAGTTAGGCATCCCGCCAGAATACGTCACTAGGGTACAAGCTGTTAATGGCGATCCCGTGCAGGAAGCTATTTCAGAGGGCCTTATCGAAGCGCCAGCGGCGCAGCAGCAGCCAGCGGCGGGTAGCATGTCAGACGATGACCTGCTGGATAAATATAAATAGTTACGGAGACTGAGCGCAGTGGCTACATATGAAGAATATATGAGTGCAGCTAGAAACGCTGATGCTGCTGGGGATCAAGCCGCAGCGCGTCAACTGGTTCAAGCCGCGATAAAGGCCCGTGGGGAGCAGGCCCCTCAAGACCAGATAGACACATTTGGTGAAAAAGCTGAAGATGTCGGTAGGGCTGCTGCCGCTGGCGCTGGGCGAGGGGTAATAGGAACACTTGAGTTGCCCGAGATGGCTGGGCGCGGGTTGCTTAGGCTTGGCCAAGAAGGCTTGCAAGCAATGGGGTATGACGTCGGAGAAGATATACCCGTGCTTGATACCGCTACTGGAAGAGCCTTGCGATCAGGTGTAGGGGCGCTTGGCCTTGAAGATGAGCTTGCGTATCGCGGCCAGACTAGAGGCGCAAGAATACTAGGCACTGCGGCAGAATTTGCTGGTGGTGGTGGCGGCTTAGGCATTGCGGGCAAAGGTTTAAAAACTGCTGGACAGGTTGCAGGCAAACTAGCCCCAAAGGCTGGAGACGTAGCAGAAAGCGTAGGCCAAAAGGTTATTTCTGCCGGAGTTTCGGCCCCAGCAATAACGACAGCAGGGGTTGCTGGCGTTGGCAGCGAGCTTGCTGGGGAGGCAACTGAAGGCACCATATTTGAGCCTTATGCAAGAATAGCAGGCGCACTGGCCACGCCAGCGGCAGCGGCAAAAGCGTTTAACATCGCCGCCAAGCCTTACGACAAGTTGATAAAGCCATCAATGATGGCAAAGCAAATCAACACAGGTAATCGCTCTGTCGATGAAGCGTTAGGAAAAGCGATAGTTCAGCCGAAATACGAAAATCAAGTTATAGCTAAAAACGCGGCTTATAAGGCGGCTGATGAATTAGGCGATGTGTTCACGCCGACAGACATAAGCGGCTTGGCAGAGGGCGCTAGAAACCGACTTTTTTCTGGGGAAAAAGGAACCACAAAATTTAACCCAAAGCACGACAGGCATATAGGTGAAGCACTGGATAGAATTGACGATGCGGCAACCTCAAGTACGGGGTTCATTGGGCTAGATGCACTCAAGCGTGATCTATATTCACTTTACAAAAAGGGTTTAGGTCAAGGCGTGAAGGCGTATGATCCAAGGCTGAAGTCAGTAATTGATGACTTGGATGATCTGATGGCTTCTAAGTCACAAGGCAGTCGCCTTATGAACGCAGCAAGATTGGCAAACAAAAGGCTGAAAAAGTCTGAGCTTCTTAGGGATAAGCTGGAGATAGCGGAGCTTGAGACAGCAGCGGCTGGAACTGGCAGCAACATCTTAAATAAATATAAGCAAGCTATTAACAAAATAATCAAAAGCAAGCGGGATAGCGCATATTTTGATGAAGGCGAGCTTAACGCGATGAAGGCAATAGTTAGCGGCGGCATATCTGATGATATCCTTAGAAAGATCGGCGGCTTATCCCCTACGGGAGATAGAATGAGGTCAGCCATATTTGGCGTGGCTGCAATTATGGAGCCAATGACGCTTACACTATCTGCCGCCGGACTTGGTGGAAAGTTTTTCTCCGATAGTGCAATCAAAAGCCAGCTTGCGGATCTGGATAGACTTTTATCAACAGGCGCTACCCCGACAAGGATAACGCCACCTATGGCTCCAAGAGCGCTTGGACTTGCGGCAGAAGATGAGGAACAATAACATGCAACCACAACCAAAAGATCGCCGCGAGATAGAAAGCATTGTTCAGAATGCGATCAGCGAGGCCGTTGACTTCGTTGAAAGCGAAATCAGCCAAGACCGCATCAAGGCGCAGCGCTACTACGACGGCGAGGTTGATATTGGATATGAAGACGGGCGTAGCAGGGTTGTGGCAACTAAGGTGCGTGACACCATACGTTCAATCAAGCCCAGCCTTATGCGGATCTTTATGTCCAGCGCAAGGCCGGTAGAGTTTATCCCGAAAGGCCCAGAGGATGTTGCATTGGCCGAGCAGGCCACCAGCTACGTCCAGCATGAGTTTACGCGTCTTGATGGATACAGCGTGCTAAATGATGCGTTCCAAGACGCAATGGTGAAGAAGCAGGGCATCGTAAAGGCATATTGGCAGGATTACCCTGTTGCCGAGATATACACGTACACCGATTTATCAGACGATGAATATACGTTCCTGCTGGACGCTGATGACGTTGAGGTGCTTGAGCATACGATGGAGATGTCTATCTCTATGGATGAAATGGGCATGGAAGTTGAGCTTCCCATTCATTCGGTCAAGATCAGCCGCACAGAGATGAAGGGCGAGCTGCGCATGGAAAGCGTGCCGCCAGAAGAGTTCTTCGTTAATCGTGATTGCCGCTCATTTGACGATGCCTATGTCGTAGCGCACCGCACAGATATGCGTGTTGGTGACTTAGTCGAAATGGGCTTTGACTTTGATGTCATATCCAACCTAACGCCAATCGACGGCACAAACGACATGACCGGCGCAGAAGTGCTTGAGCGTCAGGGATATGAAGAAGACTTGTCCGACGAGGACGAGCTAGATCCGGCCATGAAGCTTGTAGGAATTACAGAGGCTTACATGCGTATGGACATAGACGGCACAGGCGTTCCGGTGCTGTATAAGTTCCTATGCGGCGGCACAGCATACGAGCTGCTGGATTACATGCCATGCGACGAGATACCGTTTGCCAAGTTTGAGGTCGATCCAGAGCCGCATAGTTGGTACGGCCATAGCGTATCTGAGCTAATTGAGAATGACCAAGACGCGGCAACATCAATCTTGCGGGGGATCTTGGATAACGTAGCCATGACCAACAACCCGCGCATTGGGATTGTGGACGGCGCGGTAAATATTGATGATGTGCTTAATAACGAGATCGGTGCTTTGGTCAGGATGCGCCAAGCCGGAGCCGTGCAGGATCTGAGCGTACCATTTGTTGCGGGCCAAACCCTATCTGCGCTGACATATATGGATCAGCTTACAGAGCAGAAGACAGGCGTTACAAGCGCCTCTGTGGGGCTGAACCCAGACGCATTGCAGTCTACAACCAAAGCAGCCGTTCAAGCCTCTGTGCAGGCCGCTGCGGGCCAGACAGAGGTAATGGTGCGTAACCTTGCTGGCGGTATGCGTGAGCTATTCGGCATTATGCTGCGCTTGATGAATAAGAACGTAGACGAAGAAAAGATGATGCGTATGAACGGCCAGTTTGTGCCGATTGATCCGCGTGTCTGGGATACGTCTATGGAC
>Ga0208792_1000626_pt1 | contig 13038 bp, 9 predicted proteins | sample 14_taG_FD_184087 | JGI IMG/M metagenome (GOLD analysis project Ga0208792, IMG submission 184087) | Marine viral communities from the Subarctic Pacific Ocean - 14_ETSP_OMZ_AT15311 metaG (SPAdes) (version 2) | ecosystem: Environmental > Aquatic > Marine > Oceanic | place: Pacific Ocean | collected...
GTAACTGCACAAGACGATAACTATGGTGTTATCGTAGCTGGTCAGGACGATGCTGTTGCTTCTGCTGAGCAGATCAACAAAGTTGAGAACTACCGTGACCCAGACAGCTTTGCTGACATCGTGCGTGGTATGCACCTTTACGGACGCAAGATTCTGCGCCCAGAGGCACTTCTCACAGCACGTTACAACGCTGCCTAAATCACTTAGTCTGTCGGGCTGGTCTCTTACGAGGCTGGCCCTTCGGCACACTTAACGGTAGGATAACTCTATGGCTACTTACGTATCGCTAGTTAATGAATTACTAAGACGCATGAATGAAGTCACACTTGATACTGCAGGTGATGGCTTTGACACTGTGCGTAACGTTCAGGCTCTGGCTAAGGATGCAGTTAACAGTAGCATTAGACTTATTCTACAGAACGGTCAAGAGTGGCCCTTCCTCAAGACTACCTACACACAAACACTTACAGCGGGACAGAGACAGTATGACTTCCCTGCAAACTACTCTAGTGCTGACTGGGATACTTTTTACATTAAACAATTAGCCTCTCAGAATAACGGACCACGTAGACTATCACCTATTTCCTATGAGTCATACATTCAGAACTTCCGCACGGGTGATGATACAGGTGATACCGTAAATGGTGATGGCGCTCCTGTAACTGTATATCAAACATTTGAAGAGAAGTTTGGTGTTACTCCTGTGCCTAACGCTGCATACGAGATAGAGTATGTTTATTGGTCTTTCCCTGCTGACCTTATTGTGTATAATGACGTAGCAATTATACCTGATCGCTTCAAGCATGTACTCATTGATGGTGCTATGATGTTTATGATGCGTTTCCGTAGTAATGAGCAGAGTGCTGCAATGCATCAGAATAACTTTGAGGATGGCATTAAGTCTATGCGCCGTGTGTTAATGGATGATGCCATTGCTATTCGCTCTACTGTAGTTACACGAGGTGGTACAACCTCTTTTAGTGGCGGGTACTAATGGCTGACAATCTAGCCTCATTTAAAGTCTTTTGCCAAGGCGGTCTAAACACTAGTCGTGATGTTCTGTCACAGGGTGAGACACAGCCGGGTTCAGCTATTAAGTTAGTTAATTACGAAGCTGCTGTTACAGGTGGCTATAGACGTATCAATGGTTTTAGTAATGACTATGGTACTGTTACGGGTACAGGAAATGTACTTGGTGTATGTGTAGCTAATGGTATTAAGGATGGCTTACTTGCATGTAGAAAGCCCTCTAGTGGAAATGACTATCTACATTATTGGAATGACACTACAGATGCTTGGGTAGCAGTAACAACATCAGGCTCACCCACTATGACTGGTGTAACTAAAGTAAGATTTTCTCGTTATAACTGGGGTAGTCCTAAAGTAATCCTGACAGATGGTGTTAACCCTGCAGCTACTTATGATGGCACTACCTACACTCAGATTACTCACTCTGAAGCTCCTAGCGCACCTAAGTACTCTACGTTATTTAAGAATCACTTATTCCTTGCGGGTAATCCTACAGAAAATACTAACCTATATTTCAGCGCCCCATATAATGAAACTAGTTTTTCTGCAGCAGATGGTGCAGGCGTTATTAATGCAGGCTTTCCTATCGTAGCTATAAAGCCCTTTCGTGACGCACTGTATGTTTTTGGTTCTAACAATATTCGTAAGCTTGTAGGCGACAACATAGCAAACTTTGCGCTTGAGAATGTTACAGATGACCTTGGTTGCATTGCTACAGATAGTGTTATTGAGATAGGCGGTGACCTACTCTTCTTATCACAAGACGGTCTACGTCCTATCAGTGGTACTGATAAAATAGGTGACGTTAACTTAGAAACAGTATCAAAAGATATTCAGTCTGTCTTTACTGACGTAGTATTTGACATTGACTTAGAAGGTCTTAACGCTGTTGTAATAAGACAAAAAACACAGTTCCGTTATTTTTTCGCTGCTTCTGATACACAAGGTATTATTGGTGGCTTTAGGCAGACACCTAATGGCTTACAGTTTGAATATAGTCAAATGTTAGGTATTACAGCTACTTGTGCTGATAGTGGTTACATCGGTCAGAATGAATTTGTGATACATGGAGATAGCTTAGGTAAAGTGCATAGACAAGAAAGAGGCAGTGACTTTGATGGAGAGGGAATATTTAGCTCTTTCCAGACCCCCTACCTTCATATGCAAGACCCAGAACAACGAAAGATATTTTATACAGTAGCTACTTATATGCGCTCTGAAGGTGATAACAGGATTTCTATGTCTGCTGTGTATGACTATGAAGATGTAGATGTACTGAACCCTAATGACTTTCAATTAACTAATGAAGGCGCAGCTGCATACTATAACGAAGCTACTTATGCTGCAGATGACGCAACAAGTGGCGCTATATATGATGGTAATCCATCACCAGTACGTAGAACTAATATATCAGGTTCAGGTAAATCTGTATCGTTTAGATATGTTACTAATGACACAAACCCCTCTCATAGTATTCAGGGTTTAGTAATTACCTTTGGGGTAGGAGATAGGTTATAAAATGGCAGGATATACAAGACAGTCTGACACTACAATTCAACCTAATGAAATTGTAAAAGCAGCACCTATTAACGCTGAATATAATGCTATTCGGGATGCATTTGCTGTAGCTACAGGACACAAACACGATGGTAGCACTTCAGAAGGCGCTTACATTCCTGTTATCTCTGACTCAGATAACTTTAATAAGGTAGTAGTTGATCCAACAAATAACCGTGTAAGTTTTTACATTGAAGTAGGCGGTGCTGCAGTAGAGCAGGTACGAGTACAGGATGGTGCTATTGTTCCTGTAACAGATAACGACATAGATCTAGGTGCATCTGGTCTTAAGTTTAAAAACTTGTATGTTGATGGTATAGGTGAGATTGGCTCCGTTACTATTCTTGGTGGTAGTATAGATGGTGCTGTAATAGGTGGCACTACTCCTGCCGCTGCTGACTTCACTACGATGGACACTACAGGTAATGCATCTGTAGGTGGTACTTTTGCTGTAACAGGTACGTCTACCTTCACAGGTGCTATGTCTGCTGGTAGTCTTACTACAACAGGTAACTCCACCCATGCTACTGTAGACATCAACGGAGGAGCTATAGATGGCGCTATTATTGGTGCTTCTAGTGCTGCCGCTGGTAGCTTTACAACTGTATCGACATCTGGACAAGCCACACTGGCAACTGCTGACATTAATGGCGGTACTATTGATGGTTCAGTTATTGGTGGTACAACTGCACAGGCTATAACAGGCACAACCATTACAGCTAATACAGGGTTCAGTGGTGCGCTTACGGGTAATGTAACGGGCAACGTAGCGGGTAATCTGACGGGTAATGTTACAGGAGATGTAACGGGTGACCTAACAGGTAATGTTACTGCTTCCTCTGGTACAACTACTCTAAATAATCTTGTAGTAGATGGTACAGTAGATTTCACAAGCACGGCACTGCTTAATGTAAGTGACCCCACTTCTGCACAACATGCCGCCACAAAAAACTATGTAGACACAGCGGATGCCCTCAAGCTGGACAAAGCTGGCGGTACGATGAGTGGTGACATCACTATGGGTGGTAACACTGTCACTGGTCTAGCTACGCCCAGCGCATCATCTGATGCCGCCACTAAAGGTTATGTAGACACAGAGGTAGCAGCACTTGTAGATTCAGCTCCTGGTACGCTAGACACACTAAATGAACTAGCTGCAGCTTTGGGTGATGACCCAGACTTTGCTACAACCATAACGGATAGTATTGCTACCAAGCTACCTCTTGCTGGTGGCACTATGACGGGTGATGTTACTCTTGGTGCAAACAAAGCTACATCTACAGCTACACCTGCTACAGACGATACACTTACTCGTAAGGGTTATGTAGACACGCAAGATGCACTCAAGCTTAACCTGTCTGGTGGAACCTTGTCAGGTTCTATCGCTATGGGTACATCTAAGATTACTGGTGTAGGTGATCCCACAGCAGCACAGGATGCAGCAACTAAGGCATATGTTGATACGGCAGATGCAACTAAGTTGAACCTGTCTGGTGGTACTCTCAGTGGCGCTATAGATATGGGCGCTAACAAGATCACTACAACGTATACACCTACTAATAATGCCGATCTGACTACTAAGACTTACGTTGATGGCATTCTGGGTTCAGCTACGAGTGCCGCTACAAGTGCTTCTGCCGCTGCCACATCCGCCACCAATGCCGCAACAAGTGAAACTAATGCAGGTAACTCTGCCGCTGCAGCCGCTGCATCTTATGATAACTTCGATGATCGTTACTTAGGCGCAAAGAGTTCTGCTCCATCTGTAGACAACGATGGCGATGCACTTGTAACGGGTGCTTTGTATTGGAACACTACAGGTAATACTCTGTACGTTTGGACAGGTAGTGCTTGGAATGCTGGAGCTTTTGACACTAGCAACGCATTAGTTTCCACCAACAACCTCTCAGACTTAGACAATGCGGGGACAGCCCGTACTAACTTGGGCTTAGTTATAGGCACAGATGTACAGGCGTTTGATGCAAACAATACCGCTGATTCTAACCTAAACAGCTTCGTTGCCGCAGTTACTCTGCCTACTTCAGACGGTAGTACTGGTCAATTTCTAAAGACAGACGGTGCGGGTACAGTATCCTTTGCAAGCATTCCAACTATTAACACCCTAAATGATGTAGGTAACGTAACGATTACGTCTGCTTCGTCAGGTGAGTTTCTGAAGTGGAGCGGTTCGGCTTGGGTTAACGATAGTATCCCCACAATTAATACACTAAATGATATTTCTAATGTAACTATTACAAGTGTGGCGTCAGGTGAGTTTCTGAAGTGGAGCGGGTCAGCTTGGGTAAATGCTACAGTAGAAGCGTTTGATACACAGACACATACAACTACTGCAACTTCTCAGGTGTCTATTGCAGAATATGCTAAAGCAACGTATGATGGTGTTAAAGCTGTTATCACTGCAGATGATGGGACTAACCGTAGCATTACTGAGATATTGATTACACATAATGGTACAACAGCTATTGCCACAGAATATGCACAACTAAATACTTCAACAGTATTAGCTACCTTTGATGTAGACATCTCAGGCACGGACATTCGTATTTTAGCTACCCCTGCTGCAACCACAAGCACAGGCTTCACGGTTAAAGCTATTACTCTGTAAGATATACTGACAAGGGGAAAGGTGAACCATGTCAAACAATAAAGACTTTAAAGTAAAGAACGGTATTCAACCCACGGTCTATCAGGAGAGCTTGGGTACAGTTGTGTCTGCTGTAGAGGGGTATTCTTTAAGTTCTGCTAGTTATGATAGCAAGAGTTTTGCTACAACCACTGAGGAAAACGCACCTCACGGTATCTCAGTAAAACCAGATGGAACAAAACTTTTTGTGTTAGGTAATGGTGGCGATGATGTGGGTGAGTATACACTAAGTACGCCTTATGATATAAGCACTGCAAGTTTTGTAGATAGTTTTTCTGTTGCTACACAGCTAAGTCTTCCAAGGGGTTTATTCTTTAAGCCTGATGGCACAAAGTTTTATGCTGTTGGGACTTCTACTGATAAAGTATTTCAGTATTCTATGACAACTGCATGGGATGTTTCTACTGCATCTTACGAGAGCAAAGAGTTTTCAGTTGGAACCCAAGAAACAAGCCCTTATGGACTGTCGTTCAAAACAGACGGGACTAAGATGTATATCCTTGGCATGGGCGCTAACTCTGTATTGCAGTATACCCTTAGCACTGCATGGGATGTTTCTACCGCATCTTATGATAGTGTTTCTTACTCTGTATCTAGTCTAGGTACTCTTGCTGTTTGTGTAGTTTTTAATGACACTGGTACTGAGATGTATACAACATCCGCTGTTAATGGAGGGTTTGTGAGAATACACACACTAACAACAGCGTGGGAGGTGAGTACAGCAAGTCATACAGGTTCCTTAGATACGACGGGTGATATGACCGCAAGTCAGATAGGTGGGTTAGTTTTTGCAGACAGTGGTAAAAAGATGTATTTCTCACAACAAGCTAACGACACCATCTACCAATACTCCACAGTCCTAGCTACCAACAGTCTAGACCTATCCACAGGTTCAGTCTTTGAGGTAACACCAACGTCTGACATTCAGGTTAACCTAAGCAACCCTGCTGCTAGTGGGACTGTTAGTCAGGGTACGTTGTTGTTGCGTTTGCCTAGATATGACGTAAGCAATGCAAGTTATGATAGTGTTAATTTTTCTTTTGCTACTCAAGATGGTGTCCCCCTGGGATTTGCATTTAAGCCTGATGGAACTAAACTATATATAGCAGGAAATCAAAACGACAGAATATACCAATACTCCCTAAGTACTGCTTTTGACATTTCTACTATGACTTATGACAATGTTTCAAAATATGTTGGGTCTGAAGAACTATTTCTTGCCGGGGTACGTTTTAACAACGATGGCACTAAGATGTATGTTGTTGGCTATAATACCGATGAAGTGGAGGAATACAACTTATCTACTGCTTGGAACGTTTCTACCGCAACATACAATAGCGTTAACTTTAGTATATCTGATACTAACCCGAGGGAGGTTATTTTCAACAGCGATGGATCTAAGATGTATGTTCTTGGAGATGGTAATCTAAGTATCTATCAATATTCTTTGTCTACAAATTTTGATTTGAGCACAGCTTCATACAACAATGTTAGCCTTTCTGTGTCTGCCCAATCCACAGAACCTACTAGTATGGCTTTTAACAGTGATGGCACTAAGCTTTTTTTGCTTGATCGGGAAACTGTGCTACCCCCGAATGCTGGAGCTGTCTACCAGTATACTTTATCTACAGCTTATGATTTAAGCACAGCTTCTTATGATAGTGTTAGTTTTAGTGTAGCCAGTCAGGATGCTAACGCTTATGGCATAGGCTTCGACAGCGATGGTTCTAAGATGTATGTTCTTGGCTACAATACTGACCTAATATATCAATACACCATAGGCTCAGGTGTAGAATCTACCATAACCTACGACAGCACTATTCAGTTCGGCGGAGGTACAGCCCCAGACAGCCCAGCGGCTAATGAAACAGATGTACTAACATTCAGCACCCGTGACGGTGGTACAACCTATCAAGCGGCTCAAGCAATAGATGGAGCAGTGTGATGGCTAACGATAAAGACTTCATCTTAAAGAACGCCATTGAGATTGGTGGTAGTACTAAGGTTACCATCGGTGATGCACCTGCTAGTGGGAGTAAAGTTGTTGGGTATGACCTCAGTGTTGCTGCTTATGATAGTAAGAGCTTTAGCGTATCTGGACAAGAGACATCCCCACTTAGTGTAAACTTGAGTCTTGATGGCACTAAGATGTTTGTTATGGGTTTTACTGGAGATGATATAAACTTGTATAACTTAGGTACGGCTTTTGATATAGCTACCGCCGTATCTACCTCCACAACTTTACCTTTAGGAAGTCAGGATAATACACCTTGGGCATTTGATATTAAACCAGATGGCACTTCCATATACATGGTAGGTAGTCAGAATCACACAGTCTTCCAGTATAATCTCACTTCAGCTTTTGATATTAGCACTGCTTCTTATGCTAATAAAAGTTTTAGCGTATTAACCCAAGCATCTTCTGCTAGAGGTTTAACATTTAAACCCGATGGCACTAAAATGTATGTACTAGACAATAGCGGGGATGACATTTATCAGTATAGCTTAAGTACAGCATGGGATGTTTCCACTGCAAGTTATGACAGTGTTAGCTTTAATGTAACCTCTCAAGCTACCAGCCCTTATGGTATTACTTTCAATGCAGATGGCACTGAGTTATTCCTAGCTGGTCATACTATCGGCGCTGTATACAAATATGCACTCACAACCGCATATGACATTTCCACAGCATCGTATAGTTCTATATCTTTTGATTTAAGCTCTCAAACAACTACGCCCACAGATGTATTTTTTGCTGATAGCGGTAAAAAGATGTATATAAATTCGTTTGGTGACGATACCATCTACCAATACACCACAGGCTCGACTGTAGCCACAGCAACCTTTGACACATCCACAGGCAACTACTTCACGCACACGCCCAGCGCAGACGCAGAGTATGGCTTTAGCAATGCTGGTGATGCGCAGACGTTCCAGCTTGAGGTGACGGGTAATAGTTCGGGTTATGCGTCTGTATCCGATTGGTCTTATGATAGCGTTGTATTTAGTTTATTAAGTGAAAACAGTCCCCCAAGGGGAATTGCCTTTAATAACGATGGCACGAAGATGTACTCGTGTAGCTCTGGTACGGACACTGTTGTTGAATACGATTTAAGTACCGCATTTGATATTTCAACAGCATCCTACAATAGTGTTAGTTTTAGCCTTTCATCAACGGCTACAGTATCACAAGGCTTGGCCTTTAATGATGTAGGCACTAAGATGTATGTAGTGGGTAATAGTACAGATAAAATCTTTGAGTATAATTTAAGTACAGCTTTTGATTTAAGTACAGCTTCATATAATAGTGTAAATCTTAGCGTGTCTTCGCAAGATACAAACCCTTTTGGCATAAGATTTAAGCCTGATGGAACTAGCTTGTATATGGTTGGGGGTACAAATGATACGGTGTTTCAGTACACCTTAACCACAGCTTTTGATCTTTCAACGGCTTCTTATGCCAGTAAAAGTTTCAGTGTTAGCTCTCAGGAGACTACCCCCGAAGGCATTGCCTTTAACTCTATAGGAACAAAAATGTATGTGGTTGGAGGTGCTGGAGATGATATTAACCAGTACAGTCTTTCTACTGCTTATGATGTTAGTACAGCATCTTTTGACAGTCTTACTTTTAGTGTTTCGGCTCAAGATACAGCGCCAAGAGATATAACTTTTAATGCAGATGGCACAAAGATATATGTTGTTGGGGGTGTCGCTGATAGCGTCTACCAATACTCAACCAGCGAAGCCATCACGATAACATGGGATGCAGACATTGAGTGGGGCGGAGGTGCTGCACCTGATAGCCCTGCTGCTAATGAGAAAGACATATACACAATAACGACAGACGATGGCGGCACAACTTACTTTGGTGTGCAGTCTGGTGACGCATTTAGCTAAGTGGAGATGTGAAGCATGGCTAACGATAAGAACTTTAAAGTAAAGAATGGGCTACAGGCAGGTAGGTACTTACACCAAACCGCTGGACTTTCAGACCCCTACGATGGTGTTACAATACGTCCTGTCTTTCACTACGACATGATAGCTAATGTTTTTACTGCTGACTTGCAGTTAGATGACATTAGCTTTGCTGGTGAATTATATACAAGTAGTGGTCTTGAACCTTGGGACACAACTATAGTTGACACCTCAATAAGCAACTACTCTTCAGCGTCTTGGTTCCCTGTTAATACAGGTAGTATAGCAGGTAGAGTAAACAGAGACAGCGGTGGGACACCTTCAACGGGAACAGGAAGAACTGACTCAGTTAGTAACACCTTTTATTTTTACTTTGAAACAACCAGCCCAGCTAATACTAGTAATTATGATTTTCTTTTAAGGGGAGAAGAGCAGGAACTTAGTGCTGCACCAACCTTCTCTTTTTACGAGGCACGAAATGGTACAAGTTTAGGTAACTTAAATGTTTATGTAGATGTAGTTGAAAGTCCTTGGGATAGTATTCCCGTAGGTTTAACTTCACAGTTACTACAAACAACGGGCGATGTAGATGCGTGGGTACAAAAAACTGTACCAATGGATATGTTCTACCGACCACCCGGCTCAAAGGTTGTTGATTTAAAAATAGCAAACCATTTTACCCACACTCTTACAGGCGACACAACACTTTACTTTGAAAACCCACCAGAGTCAGGTAATGCTGGCAGCTTTGCGTTGGAGGTCACTGGTGCTGATGTGACGGTTGGCTATGACTTGGCTAGTACAGCTTATGATAGTGTCGGTTTTAGTGTACAATCTCAAGATACATCGCCTACAGGTTTATTTTTTAAGCCTGATGGAACTAAAATGTATATATCAGGTGACGCTGGCAATGATATAACTGAATACGATTTAAGCACAGCGTGGGATGTTTCTACTTCTACTTACAATCAGGCGTTTAGCGTAAGCACTCAAGAATCAAGCATAAGAGATGTGTTCTTTAAGCCTGATGGAACTAAGATGTATATTGTTGGATCAAACGGAGATGACATAAACGAGTACAATCTAAGTACAGCTTGGGATGTTTCTACCTCTGTATACTCTCAAAGCTCTTCTGCATATGATGGGCCTTATACTGAAACAAGCCCTACAGGAATACATTTTAAGCCCGATGGGACAAAGGTTTACGTTGTAGGTAAAGGTTTAGATAGAATATATGAATCTAGTTTAAGTACAGCTTGGGACATTTCTACAATAACTTATGTAACACAAGAATATATCAATCCACAAGAAACTGGCCCAGACTCAATACACCTTAACCCAGAAGGAACAAAGCTATACATAATAGGTACTAGTGGCAGAAATGTAGATGAGTACGTTTTGAGTACAGCCTTTGATTTAGATACAGCAACTTTCTCAGTCGCCCACAGTACAATAGAAGCGCAAGAAACAAACCCACAAGGTATGGCTTTTAAGGATGACGGAACTAAAATGTATATTGTAGGTACTACGACTGACACCGTTTACCAATACTCTACGTCATCTTCCACCCCTGCCACAATAACTTACCCTTCCTCAGTCAAGTGGCCCGGTGGCACAACCCCTGACGCACCAGCGGCAGGCGAGAAGGATATATATACATTCGTAACAACCGATGGCGGCACAACGTACTATGGCAAGCAAGCAGGGGACGCAATAGCATGAGCAACTTAGCAATGATGATGGGCTTGAGTAGTGGTGCTGGGGGTGTTGATGTAGCAGACGTGTTTAGCACTGACCTTTATACCTCTGATGGCAATAACCGTGATGTAGTTAATGGTGTAGACTTAGCTGGTGAGGGCGGTTTAGTATGGTTTAAAGTCCGTAACTTATCAGGGGATCACGCTTTATATGACACTGAAAGAGGTGTTTTAAAAACACTATCTTCAAATTCATCGGGTTCAGAAAGCACTCAAAGTAACTCTCTTACAGCATTTAATTCAGACGGTTATTCTATCGGCACTAGCGGTTATGTAAATTATTCTTCAGGTTACGATTATGTTTCTTGGGCATTCAAGAAGCAAACTTCGTTCTTTGATATTGTTACATACTCTGGTACGGGCAACGCGGGCTTAACTATAAATCATGCGCTAGGTAGCGTACCGGGTATGATTATTGTAAAATCTACTGATGACACAAGAGATTGGGCTGTATATCATCGTGGTGTCGATGCCACCAACCCAGAAGATTACGCACTGGTCTTGCAGCAGACTGTTGCTAGAGAAGACAATGTTACTTGGTTTAATGATACAGCGCCTACCGCCACCCAGTTTACCGTGGGCAACAAGCTAGATATAAATCGTAGCGGCAAGAACTACGTTGCTTACCTATTCGCACACAACGAAGACCTAATTCAGTGTGGGAGCTATACTGGTGATGACCTAGATGATGGCCCAGAGATTGACCTCGGATGGAAACCGCAATGGCTGCTAGTTAAAAATGCCTCCTCATCAAGAAACTGGGTTTTAGTTGATAATAAGCGTGGTATCTCAGATGTCAACGCAGGTGATAAACTATTGTTTCCAAACACCACTGCCGCAGAAGACCCTGCTAACGGCATTACTTTGACTTCAACAGGCTTTAAATGTGACACTGGTGGAGATAACTTTAATGGAAGCGGTCACACAATGATTTATGTGGCAATTAAAGCAGAAGACTAAAGGAGAAAACTAAATGTCTTATGTTAAGATAACAAACGGGGCAGTAGCTCGTTACCCATACAATTCGGGCCAGCTACGCCGTGACAATCCAAACGTATCATTCCCTCGTAATGTTCCTATTGAGATCATGCGCAGGTACGGTATGCGCCCTGTCACAATAGAGGCAATGCCTGAGTATGACCCTCTGACACATAAGGTCACAACAGCTACGACACCAACAAGGGGTGTTGTGCGATTGATGACTGAAGAGGATGCGACTGATCCTATCACTGAAGAGGTGAACACTGAGCTTGTGGGTACGCCAATCTACGGTAACGACTGGGTGCTGACACGCACTGTTGTTGAGTTAACTGAAGATGAGGTTGCAGCTAACGCTGCAGAAGCGGCAGAGGTTAACCGTAGTAAGCGGGATGATCTTATTGCAGCTACAGACTTTTATGCTCTCACTGATGTAACTATGGACGCAGCTATGACAACCTATCGTCAAGCTTTGCGTGACATTACAAGCCATTCTAACTGGCCTAACTTAGTAGAGGCTGACTGGCCTACAAAACCTTAAGGAGTAACGCATGGAAAATGTAAAACTTCCTATTGCTCTTGTTGCAGCTATGGCTGTACAGCTTGCGGGTGGAGTATGGTGGGTGTCTCAACAGGCATCTACTATCTCTAGCTTAGAAGAGACTGTCAGTCAGCTTGGGTCACGTATGGCTATTGAGGATAACATTAACCTTAAGCGTGATGTTGAAAGCAATGGCGTAGAGATAGAGTACGTATGGAGTGACGTAGAGGAGTTGTGGGATGAGCTTGCCTCTATGACCTTAGCTATTGGTGAGATTAATAAACTCAAACAACGCATAGCCGTTATGGAGAGTGAACTGCGATACATCAACCGTGACCATAGAGATATGGTAAAGTAAAGTGGTTGATCCCTTTACAGCTATGGCTGCAGCTACTACAGCGTACAACGGTATCAAGAAAGCTGTATCTGTAGGCCGTGAGATTAGTGCTATGACAGGTGCAGTCTCTCAATGGTCTAAGGCTGTAAGTGACCTAGACTTCTTGGAGGACAAAGCTAAGAACCCTCCTATGTACAAGATGTTTAGTGACAACCAGTCTAATGCACTGGAGATATGGTCACAAAAGCAGAAGCTCAAA
>Ga0208792_1000628_pt1 | contig 13029 bp, 14 predicted proteins | sample 14_taG_FD_184087 | JGI IMG/M metagenome (GOLD analysis project Ga0208792, IMG submission 184087) | Marine viral communities from the Subarctic Pacific Ocean - 14_ETSP_OMZ_AT15311 metaG (SPAdes) (version 2) | ecosystem: Environmental > Aquatic > Marine > Oceanic | place: Pacific Ocean | collected...
ACCTCCACCAATGTTAGCAGGGTCTATACGAACATTATCTGTTCCATCATAACCAACCACAAAGTCTACATTAGCTGGGTCGGTTTTTAAAGTGAATTCACTAAATTTTTTATTTGCCATTTTTTTGAGTTTATTCTATTATTATATATTCGTCTTGTTCTGTTTGTAAAAAATCTCCATTCTCTGCTAATATTTCAAAGAAGGGTGTAGGTGTAGGGTCTGTATATGGATAGTATATGTTTCCCCATCCATCTGGAGTTGGTAACCCCCACCAAGTACTATTGTATATTTCGTTTGCCATTATTCTTTTTTTTAGTTAAATACTTTTTCAATTTAACAACGTTTGATTTTTTTGGTTTATAAGTTGCTCTCATTACAGTACCCATCCATTAAATAAATCGTTAGTATCTGGACTTATATCTTCGTTTGTATTACTGTTGTACTCTGGGAAACTATCTTCGTGAAAAGAAATATAATCTATAAATCTTCTTGTATAGTACTCTGCAAAGTTTCTTTCTTTGTTTACTAAATAATCAACTTCCTCTTTTGATACACTTTCTGCATTCTCTGATGTATGTTTACTTATACCACCATTCTTTATCTGATATGCTGCGAAAGGTAAATACTGCATCATAGCATAATGAATTAACATAGGCTGTATGTAATCATTAACTAAAGATAAATAATTGCCACTTAAATTATCAGCTATAATGTCATCACTAATCTTATTGTATAAATCAGTTCCTAAATAATTCTGTATATCTATCTGTTGTGCAATCTTAATGAACTGTATAAATTTATTTGTATCTACATTCCCATCAAGAATACTATTCTTTACTAAATCTGTTCTGCTTATAAATAATGCTGTTGCCATCTATCTTTTTTTATTTACAAATCCATTATTAGGCATATCAGTTGGTCGCATAGCAACTTCCTTTGGATTAACCTCTGGTTTAAAACCCTCTTTTCTTGCCTTGTTTACACTTACCTCTGCGTTTGGATTACCTACATCTGGTTTTAGATTCTTCTTCTTTGCCTTGTATGTTTTACGCATCCAAAAATGATGGCAATCTCCACCACCTTTATAAAGCCAAATATCATAAGTATCTGCACCATTTAATCCCCATCCTGCATTTACTGCTTTTTTACTCATCATCTGTATATCTTCTTTACGATATATCTTTGCTGCTCTTACCATTCGTTTACAGAACTCTCTACTGTTTTCACTAAATGACAAAGGTGCATATTGGTATCTTACTTTAAACTGTAAACCCTCCTCGTTCTCTCCATCTTGACTACTCTTTGCGTTTGGTCTTGCAGTTCCAGTAGTAACAAAATTATACATTTTAGAAAGTACAGATAATTTAGGATTGTTTAATTTATTTAATTCCTCATCTAATTCATCTTCTTTGTCATAATCAACTTTTCTTTCGTCAATTAGTTCCCAATTTTCTAAATCTTCTTCCTCTCCGTATTCTTCTAAATCTGCTGATACTTTACTTAACTTAACCCCAGTTTCTTCTTCTCTTGTTTCCCCATCTACTACATTATCTAACTCTTTAAATTCTAAAGGTTGTAAGGTCTTAAAATATAGATTTAAGCTAATATCATTGTAAGCTAATATATCATCAAAGGCATTTATTAAAAGCGTCTGAAATGGTCTAATAACTGTGTTATCCATTAACAAAGAAGCAGTTTTTAATTCCTCTGCGTTGTTTCCTAATCCACTTGAATCCTTTACACCTAATAACATAGGAGAAACAACTCGGTGTGCTACCATAATTTTACGCATACTTTCATCAGAAAGAAATTGGTATTGGTTATGTGCATCACTTAACTGTATTGGTTCTATACTCGCAGCAGTATTTGCATCATCGTTAAAAGATAATATAAACTTACCACTATTAGAACTACCACTAAATTTCTGATAGATTCTGTTTTCTATTAATTGTCTTTGTTCTGGGTCTGGTGTTCCGTTATTGAAATTGATTAACATACTTGGTGCTAATCCATTCATAATATTATTTATATGATAGTTAGATATTTCCTCCTCTAACTCTGCATATTGTAAACCACCTTGATAATCTACTGGAGAATAATATTTATATCCTGCCTTGTAAGGTTTTATGTAATATATCTGTATTGGTTCATTACCGTAACCAAACGCTTCAATCCTTTTTAAAGTATCATTCTTTTTATAGTTTGCCCAATCTGGGTGCATATAATATGCTTCTATTTCGCCTTTCTCATTACATTTCTCTGCTCGTAATGTTTCAACTGGTATGTGTTCTACTCTTGCAATCGTTTTTCTGTCTTTAGAATAGATTACTTGCATAGCACATTGACCCATTAATTTTAAATCAGAAGATAATCTCCTTACACAATCATCGTGAAACAAGGTTATCATTTGTGCGTAAGCTTCTGGCTTTCTATTACTATCTGTTGCATCTAAACCCCTACCAAATATCATTTCTGACATTCCGTTTATAATAGCATTATTTGTAGCACTTCCATTATACCTATCAATTAAAAACTGAAAGTAGTTATTATCTTCTCCATAAGAAACAAAATTATCTGTCTTTGTTTCCTTTATTTTAGGACTTGTGTATGTTGATAAATTTAATACTCTTAAATCATTCATATTATAAAACTATATAATCATTATTACCATCTTTTGTTACATATTCGTTTTTATTAACTGAATAATAATCGTTGGTATCTTGGTTAATTGTTTGGTCTGTACAAAATACTCTATCTAAATAAATGACATCAGAACCATTTAAAAGTGTTAAATCATAATACCTACCCTCTTTTAAATTAAACGCATAAGACAAGCTTAAATAGTCCTTATCTGTAACAGTATTTACACTTGCAGTAGTTTCTTCGTTGGTACTGTCATCTCTTAATTTTAATGTAACAGATGCAACGTAACTTCTCGGTATTACCTTAATGGTTTGTTGGTTTGTACTCGTACTTAATACTTTCATATTAGTATATAGTAATAAATACTATTTTTTGTGTGTATTGATAAAAAAGCATAGCTTTTAAAATAAAAAAAGGGCATCAATTAAGATACCCCTTTAATATAAAGTAAAATTTAATTATGCAGTTGGGTCAATCTGAACCGCAGAAGCATCAGCAGTAATTACCGAACCAGTAACAAAATAAGGAGGTGCTGTTTCTTGTGCTACAATCGTTAAATTATAACCGCTTACATCTCCCATTGCTGCTCCACTTGTGATAGAACCACCAGTAACCTCTGCTCCGTGTTCTAAACCTACAACAAAATAGTTTCCGTTATAATCTTCGATAGCTACGTGAGGTCTTGCGTGTGCAATTAATTTTAATTCTTCTTGAGTTGCTTTGTCTTGGAAAGTTAAAGCCATTGTCAAGGTACTTTCATAAAAAGTAGTTCCGTTTTCTCTTGATGAGTTGATTGCAGTTTCTAAAGATGATGCACCTTTTACATCAAATTGAAACCAATCTGGAGTTCCTGCAAATCCAGTAATTTCTCCACCCACTATTGTAGACGCTCCTAAAGTTCCATAATCTGCAAAGTAGATAGTTTTAATCCCACCTACTGCCGATTTGCAAGGTACTTTACGTCCAGTTGTTAATGAACAAGCCATATATTTATATTGTTTTAAATAAAAAAGGGTAGATGTGCATTAAGCATACCCACCCTTTTAAATATTGATTAATTAATTATTATGAATAAAGAACGATGTCAGAACCGAATACGTGTTGTACTCCTGCGGTAAACCTCATTATTACTCTTACGTTTTGAGAACCATCGATATCACTCATATCAATTACTTTAACCTCGTTTTGGTCGTTTAAGATACCAGTTCCGAAATATAAGTTAGATTTTTGAGCAGCAACCATAGTGTCATCTCCTAATCCTTTAGCTACAAAGATGTTGATACCATCAAAAGATAATTCCCCACCATTGAACCATTGAGTTCCTTTGTTATCAGAACCAGCGTTTGAAGTTGCAGCTACTGAAAAGCCTCCTAATGCTCTAATGTAAGCACGTGCTACATTTGAAGAAACATAAAGAGTTAAATCTTCTTGTCCGTAAACAGCAGTTGGAATAGCATCTACTACTTTTCCTAATTCAGCAATTACGTTTGCAGAAGTTACAGTAGTTCCTGTTACATCTACAACAGTTGCATCAGCAGTTAATTTTGCAGTAAATCCGTCAAACTCTCCACTATTTGCAGTCGCTCCACTCCAAATGTTTTTCTCTGTCTTGTCAGCTACTTTAGAAGCAACGTGAGCAATTACGAATTCAGCAAAAGATGGTGCTAAAGAATCGTGAGCAGAGTATCCCATTTGTTCAGCTTCCCAAGAGTTATGTAAATCTTTCTTACATAATTGTAGGTTTACTTGGAATTCTTCTGGTTGTAAAACTGCTTCTGTTAAAGTTAAAGTTCCTTGATTAGTTACAAAGTCGCAAGAAGCATCTTTTACGATGTCATCAGTTGCACCCTTTTGGATAACAGATTTAAACTTTACGTTAGGTAGAATTGAAATTGCACCACTATCTAAAGTTGATGCAGATAATAATGCAGCAGCGATATACTTACCACTAAATTCCCCTGCATAAGTTGATGTTAAAGATACACTCATTTTTATTTAATTTATTTATTATTAAAGTTTATTTATTTTACTCATTACTCTATCCAATGTAGACATCTTTCTTCTTGATGCAATATTGAATTTTACTTGTGTTTTAGAAACTTCTGCGTTTGTGTTGATTGGTTCAGCAGCAGGTTCAGATAATTCTTGTGCAACCTCTGTTGGAATTTCATTAACAATCTCTTGAGCAACTTCTGAAAGTTCTACTTCCTCTTTTACTTCTTCTTTTAACTCCTCTTTAGGTTCTTCACTCATTTCTTCTTTAGGTTCTAACATTGCTTTGATTTCTTCAATCATAGATTTAACCTCTGCAAGTTCCTCTTTAGTAGCGTAACCCATTTCTTCTTTTTCTTCTTCTTCTGCTTCCACTTCTATTTCATCTTCCACTTCTTCTTCTTTAGCTTCTTCGTTTTCGGATTTCATTTCTTTTATGATACCCTCTTCTTCGATTACTAAAGTTTGACCATCTTCTAAAACGTATTCGCCAACTGGTAAAGCAACTCTTTCATCTTCCGTTACGATAAAGATTTCATTACCACCCTCAAATTTATCTGCTTCTAAAACAGTTCCGTTTTCTAATTTCATTTGCTCAAGTTTTACCTCAACCCCTAAAAGAGTTTTTACTTGATTTAACATTTCACTTGGTTTCATATAAATATATAGTATTAAAAAAATTAATTTGTATTTTCGTTTACACTGTTGTAGAGGTTTTCCCTATCCCTTGTGCTTGTAAGCTACCATCACAGCATTTTTTAGAGTATGTATTGTCTTTACACAAACACCCTCTTTTACTTGCTCTTGGACTTGTACTACTTGGAATTGTATTGTTATTTTTTCTCATCTTGTTTTATTTTAGATTCTGCCCAAGTTTTTGCCGATTTACCACCCCATAATAAATAAGATATAGTTCCACACGCTTCCGTATCACTACCATCATAAAATTCTTCCGCTCTACTTAAATAAGAAAACATACGTTTTATAGTTTCCATACTTATTGGCTTTCTGTCTGCTAATTGTTTCGCCCTTACCTTACCAACTTGTGTAGCACATTTGTTGTTTACTTTCTTGTTTAGTTCAATGCCTCTTTTAGCATTATTACTTACAGATTGTGGATAGTCAGAAAAACTCTCCATTTCCGTTCTCTTACCTTTTTTAAGTCGTTTATCGTTTTTGATAACTGCCTTTATTTGAGATAACATAAACTCTGCTTCTGCTTCTTCAATTTGAGATAATTCCTCTTGTATAATTTCTTTGTATTTACTTGGTTTATTATGTACCCAACCTTTTTTAGTATATTTATCGTGTTCTTCTTTAGTATTTATTGTAATGCTTTCCCCATTTTTAGGATTATACATAATATGAGGATATTCTTTTAGCCCTTCTTTAGGTCTTTCCATTCTGTCAGCAAAGTATCCCTCAATAGAGAATCCTTTTACCTTTCCAGTTTTTACAAAGTCATTCCAAACCTCATCATTGTTTACCTTAACAGAACCCATCCAAGTTCCGACTGGTACATTCATACCAAACTTTCTTGATTTATCGTGTACTTCATCTTCAACTATCCAACTTTCTACAAGAGTAAGTCCATTAATTTCGTGGTCGTGTTCTAAAGTAGCTTTACTCTGATTACCATTCTGTAAATACATTTGTGAAGCTTTTACAACGGTATCTTTTGAAAAGTATATATAATATTCCTCGTCTCCACTTCTTCTATATATAGGTTTGTTAGGTATTAATAAAGCACCTACAAGTAGTTTCTTTTCTTTATCTGCTTCTGCTAATTCTATAATGTTACTATTTAAGGCAATAAAATCTTCTTCAATAGCAGGATTCTCTACAACGCTAATTGCTTCAATTCCTATTTCATTATTTTCCTCATCTAATATTAACTCAATTATATTCATATTTGTATATAGTTATATTTTTTTTATTTTGCCTTTTATCCAATAGATGCACCCTCTATGATATTTCTATCCATTTCTTGTGCAGTACTAACGTCATTTGATACTACAAATGCTTGTACTGGTTTTTGTGTTTGCCCACCGATTGCTTCTGCTAATTGATTTGTATCACTTGCACCTACTACGTTAAAAGATGGGGGTATTGAGCCACCACCACCGCTACCGCCAGTTGATGGGTTAGGGGATGGAGATGGGGGAGAACCACCTGCTTTTAACCCACTTAATCCTTTTGCAGTTGCAGCTATATTTGTAGCAATACTTATTCCTGCTGCGATTTTATTAGCAGCAACTAATTTTGTAGCAAAGGCAACCGAAGCTCCTGCTGTTGGAATAGCCAATGCAGCACCTTGTGCTATTGTAGCTGCGTTTGATGCTTGTGTTTGTATTATTGTTCTTGCTATTGCTACCGCACTTTCTCCAATTATAGCCGCTGCTTGTAACGCTTTATTATCTCCTGCTATCTTGCCAAGTAATGCAAAACCCCCTGCTATATTATTTAGGTTTGCATCTTGTAATGCTTTCTTTTGTTCTACAAGTATTCTTGCAATTCTTAATTCTTCATCTGCGTTTTCTTTTATTTTTCGTAATCTTTCTTTTTCTGCTTCTTCTAATACCTTTTTTCTTTCAGTATCTTTTTCATCTTGTATCTTCTGTTCTTCTTCTTTTCTTAATTTTTCTTCATCTTCAACAGCTTTTAACCTTGCTTTTTCTTCTCTTTTTGCTGCTACAATTTGAGATGTTACAAGTTTAGCTTTTGTTAATCTTGCAGTTTCTAAATCTATTAATCTTGCTTTTAAATTTGCTTCTTCATCTAAATCTTCTTTTGTTGATTTTGATAATTTGTTTTCTTCGACTTTTGCCTCAAATCTTAACCTTGCTGATTCTATTTCTTTTTTTGTTATATCTTCCTCTATCTTTCCTGCTTCTGTTAAAAATTCAATTCTTTCTTGTGCAGTAAACTTTTCTTTATTAGCTGCCTTGTCAAGTAATTCCGCTCGTTTTCGATTTGCCTCTGCTCTCTCTACAATTAAACTTCTTTCTAATTTATCAGCTTTTGCACGTTGGTCTGCTATTTGCCCTGCTATTCTTGCTTCTTCTTTTAACTCTGTTACAAGTCCTTTAGTTGCTTCTGTTACTTTATTGATACTATCTTCAACACCAGTCAAAGAATCTATATAAGAACTCCCTGCTGACTTTGCATCTTCTAAAGCACCTTTAAAATCTCCACTAAATACTTTTTTAAATGCACTACCTAAAAACCCTAAAGTATCTATAATAGCATTAAACCTATTTGTAATATTTTCTACAATTAAGTTTTTAAAATCTATTAATGCTTGTTTAGGGTTAGTGAATGCATTTATTATTCCCTCGCCTAAATTTGCCAACATATCAACAAGGTTACCAGTAACAGAACCGATAATACCCATCAATTTAGCAAACTTATTTTGTCCCTCCTCCGAACTTGTAAACGCTGCTCTTAAAGAAACTAAAGCAATAAGTAATGCACCAATACCAGTACCGATAATTGCAACCCTTAAAGATTTAAAACCAGTTGTCAATCCTTTTATAGAACTACCAAAGTTCTTAATCTTACTAACTGCACCACCACTAAATTTATCTAAACTATTCGATGCTCCTGCAAGTTCTTCATTAGTTTTCTTAACCTCTTTATTAGTTTTAGAAATCTCTGTGTTTAGTTTTTCAACATTCTTAACACCTTTATTTGATTTTACTTCTAAATCAATTATTACTTTTTCTGCCATTTTATTTCTTGTTTAAGTGCTTTATACCCATCCTTTAAACTAATAGGCAATTTATTCTTGCCTTGTGCAATACGTATATTTTCGGTTTCTCCGTTTGCGTGTTTTAATAATTCTAATATATTTTCTATCATAAATCGTTCAGTAACTCTATGTCAGATTTACCATTTTTTAAATTAGTTTTTATTGAGTTTATTTTGTAGCTATTCCCACCTATTACAAATCTATCTGCCAACGTATAATTAAGTAATATTCTTAAAGGTAAATAAGCGGTAACTTTCGTAATTCTATTTGATTCATTAAAGACACTTTCTATATAATTACTATAATATGCTTGGAATAATGTATTTGTAAATCCAGTATCTGGAGGTGTATTAAAAAAAGCATACTCGTTTTGTTCTGCAAAGAAATTCATATTATATGAACTTGTTGAAGATGATAATGCTACACTATTTGTTGGAATAATATAATTATCTAATTTTTCTTGATTTGTTTCAGAATTTAAAAAAGCAATAGAATCTTGATTTAATTGTCTTATAGCATAAAACAACAAAGGTTTTCCAACATAAGATTCTTGATTGTCATCAACAAACCAACCAACTTGTACAGATGTATGATTGCCAGTATTTTCATCAATTAACCTTTCGTATTTCATCTGTGAAAAAGGAGTTTTAATATCATAAATACCACCATCTAATTTCTTTGAACCAGTGTATTCTGATTTACCCCACGTTTTACCAAATTTCTGTTTATGAAATGCAGCTAAAAATGTTTCAGTATCTTCGTGTTGGAAATTTATTTCTCGGTATGGTAAAGCTATGTTTACTTGACTTTTACTAACATCAATATATTTAGTTATGTCATAAGAAGAACCACCACTGTAAAAACTATCCAATGTCTTTACCACTATTTCATTTGTAATGTCATCAACATAAGCTGTAAGATTAAACATTTTAAACAATCCACTCAAAAAGTCAATCACTTTTATATCTGGTATCTGTTGTGCAATATCAAATTCAAATGAACTTGTATAAGAATAATTGGTTATTGTGTAATTTTTTGTGTATATGATTGGATTTAATGGGTCTGTATTATCATATTTTATTACTTCAAAACGAATATCTGAAAATGTCAAACTAAATTCAGACTGAATAAATGCAGTATAAAGAGCACCTTCTTCTATCTCATCAGATGGTACACTTGTAATAGCTTGTGAGCCAGATGTAATGTCCCCACTATTAGCAACCTCAACACCATTTTTTCTAATTGAAATTCTATAAGGATTTGTACTTGTTGAAGTACTGTTAAGTCTTATATCTGAATAAGTGAATGGAGATGGAGAATATAAAGTTAATTCCAATGCATTGTCAAACATCAAAGAGTTAGTATTCGCATCAGCACCATTTGTAAAACCATCTATTAAACTTTCGTTTAATCCGCTTAAATTTTCTACCTTTCCTTTTTTTCTGTGTAACCACATAAACAAATTATAATAAGGTAAATTTGTAGAAACAAAGAAATCATTGCTAAATGTAATTGAGTATTTTGTTTCAATAACCTCAATAATTTTATGTAAACGAATAGCGTATTTTAAATCCGAATATAATACTCCTTTTACATTCCCATTATCCCAAGCAACATTTCCAGCATCATTTGCTGAACTATGTGAATTATAGGTTAATATTTGTGTGTGTGTAATTAATGGTACTATTATATCGTTTGTAGCTGGGTTTACTTGTAAAGCAGCTTTTACACTTGCTGCATCGTATGTTTTATTCAAAGATGTTGGAAATGGTAAACCAGACAAACTATCATCTCCCACTAAATCTTTTAAGGTAACTGTACTACCAAAGAATGTAATCTTATATGTATGTGGTTTATTATCCTTTAAATCAACTCCCTCTAATTTTACTCTACCATCTGTAAAAGGTAAAGTGTTTAATTCTATGTTAGCAGCAACTCTTACTCTCGCATCAAAACCATCTTGAATGTGATAATTATAATAGTGTTTAAATATTTTGTTGTTTATTTTAGTTGCAGGTAAACTAAACGTTCTTGTAAAGTCAGTAAATATTTTACCGATGTCTTTTAAATTTTTTATCGTTTGAGTAATAACAACGCTTTCATCGTCAAACATATCAACTCTTTGACCCTCTATGTACAACTGTATTTTCTGCATCTATCGAATATCGTTTATTACATTAAAGGAATTATCAAAGTCAAATGTATATTCCACTAACTTGTCATTTAAAGATGTCTTATAAGTGATGTTAGATGTCTTAACATTGATAGGTAAAACTTGTTCTCCATCATCATTTATATTAGTAATCCATACCCTTTCAGATAGCATCATTTGTTTAAATACTTCGTTGTATTCTTCACTTAAAAAACCACTGCTTAATGTAATAGATTCTTTACCTACTACATTAAAATCTCTGTAAACGTGATTATTACTACTATATGTAAATTGATTTAATATATTTGATTTATAAGATTCTTTTTTAACGTTCATTTTCTTAACTAACTTTTTAAAGAAATACATATCTTGTAAAGAACCGAACTTGTTTACGAACGTTACTTTTTTAGGTTCGTATTTACATTCTTGTAAAGCTTCTACATTAATAGTTTGAATACCATTACTATCCGATACAACTATTTTATCTATTGCTCCTACTGAATATTGATTAAAATAAGCCTGTAAACATTTGTTGGTTTCAAAACTTGTACCACCACTTTCTAAAACCCTTTCTTTAAATGAATCCCAATTAGTAGAGTTTCCATATATGGAAACATATTTTATTTGCTCTGAACTTTGATTACTTGCTGTAAATGTTTGAGTAGCCACAATTTCATTGTCTTTTAAGAATGTAACTGTTGGACTTGATTCTGTGTAAATAGGAATTCTAAAAGCATTATCATCTAAAACAAATAGCTTTCTATTTGTAATCATTATAGGGTAAGAAGTACTTGATTCCTCAAAATAATTATATCCATCAAAAGCAATATCAGTTGTACTGTTTGTTCCTAAAACTGCATTAGATGAATTGTAAACAGTTAATGTATGTTTAACCCATACACCTTGACCGCTATAATCCCCATCAAATGTTACATCTAAATAATCTCTTATTAGTTCAGCTGTTTCAAATGTTACTCTCGGTAGTCCGCTTGATGTATCTGCTGATTTTCTTAAAGTATATATAGCTGTTGATGGTACACTTGTTTTATCTCCAGTCCAAATGTATATCTGCATTATACCATAAGATATACCAGAATACGGTAAAGTTTCAAAATGTGGACTTCTTGTTTGTATTGCCATTATTTATTGTTTACTGTTGTTTTTATTAATTGCTCTACATCTAAAGCAAATGATTCTACTAACTCTTTAGGCAAGTTCTTAAATGCTTTCTCAAATGGTTTGGTAAAGAACAAACTTGGTTTAATTCCTTTTTTAAATACAGTATTAGCTATTGCAAACTGTAAACCCTTTCTACTTATAAACCTACCTTTTTTATCTCTTGTCCCTTTTAATCCTTTTCTTATAACCCACTGACTGAATGCACTTGCAGGAGGTTTTTTATTTGTGTATTTAAAAGGTGTATTGTATTTCTTTTCTTTACCACTTACACCCTTGTCTTGAAACACTCCATATTCTTCCATTAGGAAGCTTAATTGAAAGCTATTTTTAGAAACCTTTATATCAGAATCTAAACTGTTATAAAGTTCTTTAGAAGCGTTCTTTTTGCCTTTAGTTAAATTAGTTCTACTTTGTTGTATAACATATTTAGCAAAAGAATTTAGAGCCTTCTGTGTTTCTTTTAAGTGCATATATTAATATCGTTTTGTATAAATACATCAAAGGTACAAGCCCAACCTGCTAACTTGTTTTCAAACCTTTCATAAAATGGCTCACAGTTTGGTGTACCGTCTAATTGGTATAAATCACTATGCAAGTTTCCTTTTCTTAATAACATTGTCAATCTGTTCAGTACTGCTAATTGAGTATTTAAAACATCTTGCTCATTATCATTGCCTCTAAATATATCCGTTGTAGGTTCTTTGCTTTCATCTACAATATCCATTGCCATAACAGTAAGGTTAAAAGATAAATACTGTTCCTCTGTAATTACGTTGTTTACAATAATATGTGATAAAGGAAATATAGTTTGTTTAGATAAATCTATTTCTGTTATATCTCCAGTTGTTACTGTATTGACATTTACATCATTCAGTAATTGGTCTTTTATAGTTTCGGTAAGTTGGTAAAATCCTCTAATCCCTTGCATCTAAAATTTCTTTTTTATTTGTTTTGCTTCTAATTGGTTTTTCTCTTTTTCAAATGTCAAGAACATTAAACATTCGTGCATCTTTAATTTAGTGATATCTTCAAATCGTCTAATATCTGATTTAGCGAGTGCGTAAATACTTGAATACCATCCCCATTTGCTTCCGAATTGAGATGTGCTTGTAAGTCCTGCATCTCCGTATCCCCCAAAGAGTTCATCATAATTCTGCACAAGTCGTTCCCTAAACGATAAAAAAAAAGGATAGAACCTAATACTGCGTCTAATGGCATTGCTTTTAAATGCTCTGTTTCTCCTGCTTCATATTCTTTTATATGGTATCTGTTACCCTTTCTTATTTCTACTGGTCTGTAAAGAACCCCCATT
>Ga0208792_1000629_pt1 | contig 13011 bp, 10 predicted proteins | sample 14_taG_FD_184087 | JGI IMG/M metagenome (GOLD analysis project Ga0208792, IMG submission 184087) | Marine viral communities from the Subarctic Pacific Ocean - 14_ETSP_OMZ_AT15311 metaG (SPAdes) (version 2) | ecosystem: Environmental > Aquatic > Marine > Oceanic | place: Pacific Ocean | collected...
ATATAGTATCAATGATACTTTCTTCATAGTCGTATTTATATTCTACATTATATGTGCAGATTAATTGTCCTAAGTCTTTTTCATTTTGAAACACATATACTTTTTCATACAATACATCATTACAAGTTATGATGATATCCAAGGTATCGTTCAATCTTGGTTTAGAAGTAAAGGTGCATAGTAATTGAGTTTTCATTATTGTTTCTTTCCACTCTTGAAACACTTTTGTAAGTCTGGACTAAATTTTAAGGTATTACTTGTTTTATCAGTAGAACCACCTTTTGAACGATAATGTTTACTACCTATTTCGATTTCCTCTCCTGTTTCTGGATTTACAAAGTATGCAAAAACCTCTTTACCTGTAATATTTCCTTTTTTATCGGTTTGAAGTTTCTCTCTTTCACGAGCTTCAAATCTCTTTTGAAAATCTTTTGAGTTTTTAACTCCAATACATTTTCTTAATTCTTTACCAGTTACTTCAACTCCACCCATATTTTTTTTCACAATTCCCTTTAGACTTTTTGCATTACCTTCTTCATATTGTATTTCATCCATTAAGTATAAAGAAAGCCCTCTAACTGCCTCTTGTGATTCAACATAATCTCCAACGGGTATTGGTGTTCCATCTACTTCAACACTACCCTTTTTATTTAATAGTTCAACTCTCTCCCTTTGTAGATTAACTACCTTCTTTCTCATCTCGGATATATTTTTCTTTACATCTACACCTTTTTGGTCTGGATATTTATCTTGTATAGCTAAACCAAGTTTTTGAACAACTTTTACATCAGATGTGCTTCCTTTACCTGCTGCTACTTTTTTAGTTATCGCCTCTATTTTTTGAGCTGTGGTTAAGTTATCTGGGTCTGCGTCTTTTGGTAGATACTCTTTATATTCTTCCCTCAACTCACCCTTTTTAGAAAACATAGCACTATCTATATTTCCAGTTTTAGGTCGATTTAATGTGTCGTCAAAAGTATCAGCAACCTCCGTTAGTTTGTCAATCCCAACTTCATTAATTAATACATCAGCGATTGGTATAGCTTGCTTTTTATAATTGTCTTCTATTTCAGTAATTTGATTATTAATATCAGTAATTATTTTAACACATTCTTTTTTAGTTTCTTCGGGTAAATCTGATTTTTCTATGTGTTCTTCAAAAGCTTTACCCTCTTTGATTATCGTGGAATTATCTTGTATATTATTAACATCTATTTTGTCAGAATCAAAATGACAAATTACATTACCTTCCTCATCAAAAGTAAAGATTGCAGTATCAGATGCGTTATAACCGTCATTGGGCCCATCTTGAATAAAATCTTTTAAATCATCTGGGTCAACCAATATTGGTGTTTCACTCGGCGGAATAACAACTTGAACTTTTTTACCATTGGCTTTTGCTTTGTCTAATTCATCAGTCATCGCTTTCATTGAATCGTCTGCACCATAAAAATCTTCAACTCTTTCTGTTGTTCCGTAATTACCTGCTTCTTTTGCTTTTTCAGCTGCGTCAACTGCGTTCTTGTGTTTTACTTTTGCTGACCTAGCCGCTATAATACATTTAGAGTATTTAGCTTTTTCTTTCATTGCTTTTTTATAATCGTCAGGAAATTCTGGTTTCTTTTTTGTTCCATTACCTATGGCTTTACTCACCGCATCATTGATATGGTCTGGATAAGCACTTTTCGGTAAAGATGTTTCTGATTGTTCTTCTGCTAATTTGGTCTCACCAAATTGTTGATACATATCCTCTGCTAATTCTTCTGCTGTTTTGTTTTCATTGAACAACATTTTAACACCTTGACCAGAAACTATTTCTCCGAAAGCTGAACCTGCACTACCTTTAGCTGGCTTTTTACCAGTTGCCTCATTGTATCCTTTAAATCCGTGAGTGAGCATATCTTGTTTTACTTTATTATCACCAGAATCTATATCACCAATAACACTATTCTTTTCAATTTCAAATTCTACATTTGATTGTTCTGATTCTCTTACCTCGTCCCACCTTTCTTGATTTTGATTTTTTTCTACTTGTGGTTCTTCTTCACCTTTTGGTTTCTTATCTGTTGGTTCTTCTTCACCTTTTGGTTTCTTATCTGTTGGTTCTTCTTGACCACTTGTTTGTTTTCCACCACCTGACTTGGATATACAACCCGTATTAGCAGTTGTTTGTCCTTGTTGACATTGAGCAGCTTCACAAATAGGACAAGGTCTTTCTTTACCTTGTTCGTCTAATCGTTTAAGTAATTCTACTCGCGCATCAACTGGCCAATTATGTTCTTTTAAGATGTCCCATAATTTCATTAAGTGTTGTTCGTTTCGTAAATCTGGAATACCAGTAGAAACTCTATAACTTAACTCATTGAGTATTTTTTTCCAATTATTTGTCATATTCGATTGTGATACCTTCTACTTCAATTCTACCTGCATTAACGAGTGTTTGTATTTCACCTTTTGTCATAGATACTATGGTAGGTTTTGAAAAGTCATGCTTTTGGTTTGTTGGATGTGCTATACCTTCTTTGTTGGTATAACGAGTAGTGATTTTTGATAAGTTCTTTATATCGCTCATTTAAGTCTCTCCGTTATGTCGTCCATTTCGTGATAGTTAACACCTCTACTGGTTTTAACCGGATACTTCCCACCACTCTCTATGGTTTCTTTTACCATTTTTAAAAACTCTAATCCGTCTTTGGTATCAAAGTCAAATAAAAATGCGTCATAGTTATACAATATTAGTTTACTATTGTATTTCTGTAACTTAGGTTGTAATTCATTCAAAATCTTAATATTGTTTTCTGTTTCCATTAATTGTATCATATAATTGAACAATTTATTAGGATTCATATCTTGTAGATTTTTTCTATGTATTCTTCTACTATAAATATAAGATTCTACAAAATTGTTAGTTTTATAATCATTCCAAAGTAATTTAATATAATCGTTTACTTTTGAGAAAAATGGGTTGTTTGATACCTCATCTGTGATACCTCCGTATAAATATTTAAATGATAATGCCTTTGCTTCATCATAAGGTAATCCATATAGTTTTGCCATATGTTCGTGGACTGATGTTTGTGGGAACTCATAACCGATAATCTCTCCGATTAATCGTAAGTGATAAGCATCAAAGTCCATTTCGACCAGAACTCCATTGTTAAACCGACTAATGAATTGTTTTCTACTTCCGTCTGATTTGTTTAGTGCTGCGAAGTTCATACCACCGAAACGATTACTTGGTCTTCCGGTTGAAGTGTATGGATTATATTCTGAGTATATGATTTTTTCATAAGTCTTTAATCCATTTCTTTCTATTTTGTATAGGTTTTCCAGTATGGTTTGGTCTTGTTGTTCGTATGACTTATATAGTTCTCGTGATATTGGTTCAAAGTATTCTGCGTGTTTCACTAAAGGAACGACATCATTAATGTTTTGTTTATCATAATGTAATCTGTATTGATGATGATGTGCATTGGTTAAGTGTTGTTCGGTATCATATGGTTGGTTAGTTTGTTGGTAGTAAGACCAATTCATATCTTTAATATCTTTACCGAATACTAATGTGTTGTGATGATATTGCTTTAAGTCTTGAACATAAATGGTTTGGTCGGTTTTAATCATTTCTAAGGTGTCTTGGAATTTTTCCGTATGATGAACTGGAACAATATATTGTTCGTCTTGAAAATCAACCCAATAACAACTAACACGATTTTCCTGTGGATGCTTCTGAACATCTGAATACATTTGTAATAATACAAATGGTTTTGATTGTATTTGTTGTTTAAGTTGGTTGAATAGAATATCTGTATTTACTATAACCATTTATTATAAGTATTGATTTATAACATCAAAATGTAATTTATTTATCCGCTTTTGTAAGCTTGACCTTTACTTGAATTAAAATTAAACTCACCTTGAAAATTATTTGACTTTTTACTAAGTTCTGTTTTTTTAACAATGTTAGCTTCTTCGTAACCTTTGTCTCTTGGGTATAAAACCTTTCCACTTTTTAGTCTTACTCCGTCTGTTCTTTTTGTTGTAGGTTCTGTTGTGATGATTGTTTCTTCTACTGGTTGAATTAGTTCTTTTTCCTCAGCTGTTTTGTCTGGTTCGTCTGTTGGTTTTTCAATTACCGTATATTTTCCTTCATTATTAAAATAATAATCACGACCAGCGTCTTGTGCATTTTGTAAAAGTTCTTCGTTGCTTGCTTTTGTAGAAACATTACCACCTCTTTTGGTAATAAGTCCGTCCTCAATCATTTTAACTCTATCTAACTTCATCATAGCAGTAATATCAGTTGTCCACCCACTCATTCCAACTGCGTGAGAAACTTCAGTTATTGTAAAGTATGAATACTTTCTATATAGTTCTGGTAAGTAGTCTGTTTTGAACATATTACCCACTCGTAAACCACCTATCCCGTCTAATGTAAGTGATAATTCTATTGGTATTATGGTTTTGTTTAAATTGTAATGTCCTTCTTGTTTTGGATTTGGACCTAAACTTTTATTTATCGTAGATGAAATCAGTTCTTTAGCTCTTTTTTTCATTCTACCTTTGTTATCGTATATGGAAACTATTTTTTCTTTTTCAACATTATCTTTATTTTTTGTATCGTCAAGATTTTCAAGTTCATTATTTATATCATCTATATTTTTTAAAACTTCCGATACACCAGAAAAGTCTACACCTTTACCCTCTATGTTATCCTTTATCTTACCTGTTTGACCTGTTTTGTTTCCGTGTTCAGTAACTGCACCTGAACCAACTCTATCTGTTCCACCAACAAAAGTATGTAAATCATTCACAACTAAGTTTTTCAATTTTTGCTCTCGTTCTACTTGTTCTTTTGTTAGATTATAAGCATCCGCAATTTCTTTGTTTGCTGATTTATCAGGACCACTTTGTAGTGCGGTTGCTTGAGCAAAAGATTCAATACCTATATCATAATGATATGTCGGACTTTTACCATCTGTTCCGAAATTAGAGCCAAGTGCAGCCATAGATGCTGCTTTGTCTGTTAGTTTTAAACCAACTGAGAAACTTCTAACAATAGAGTTTTTTGTATAAACTGGTAAGAAAAACATTTTGTTTGATAATGCTTTTTCATCTGCGAACTCTTCTGCTTGTGATTGTTTTTTTGAACTTAATAAATCTTTTGCATTTTCTATTGGATTTTGATATTTGGTGTCTGTAATTCCTACTCTTCCGTCATCAGATAAGTCTTGTGTTATTTGAAATCCATTGTAATCAAACATATCGGTTTTTACTTTTGCCCAGAAATCTCGTAATCCTTGTTTTAAATTTGTAATGTCTTTAAAACTATCCTGTAAATACTTTACATCAAAAACTAAATTTCTAATGTATCCACTTTCCATACTATCATCAACTTTAAAGTTTGGAAATACCTTATTAATCTCTTGATATAATTGTCTTACAACTTGCTGGTCAATATTTTCATTTCTTTTTACGAATAAATAAGTTGCACCTGCCGTCAAACTAAGTGGATTTGCTGTACCAATAGCAGTTCCAAGAAATGTTCCAAATGCTATTAGAAGTTGTCCTGCGTCCAGCTGTTGGTCTGGAGTTGGTTCTACTTGACTTCCACTAACCACTACTTCTTCATAGAATTTATTAGTTTGTCCTGGTATCACAACACTATCTAATCCAATACTTTGTAATGAAGGACTATTTGCACAACGATTACTTACAAAATACTCAAAGTCTGAAACTACTGACATTTTGTCATTAGCTTCAATTAATCTTTGTGCATTTTGAAATTCCTCTTCAGTTGAAGCTTCATTTCCTTCCTCTTGTGATTCTCTTTCTACTTTCAAAGCTTCATTGTAGGATTTAGTTTGTCTATTACTTTGAGATTCTTTTTTTCCTTCTTCTGTATTGTATTGTTCTACTTCATAGTTGTAAGGTAAATGAACACTACGAATTTGTTGTAGTGTTTGAGTTCCATTACTTGTTGATGCTTGAACTTGAAAAAATGAATTTAGTATGTGGTCTTCAAACCAACCCCAAGTAACTAAGTGTGTAGATTTTTCTTGTTTGTCATTTATTTCACTTTCAAATAATTCTTCCCCTGCCATTTTTCCTACTTTAAGGAGTGCTCTAACACCAGTACCGATTGCAGCTCCAGTAGCAAGTATTGGAGAAAATACTGCAGTTCCTAAAAGTTTTACTCCACCCCAAGTTCTCATCCAAAATGTTTCTTTACTATCTACTAATTCACCACCAGCTTGTTTAACTTCTTCATATAACTTTGTAACTACTGGTCCAAACCAAACGTCGTCGTCAGGATTTATATCATAACCTGCTCCAAAAAAGTAGTTCATCGCACCATTTTTATAATGGTAATTTAACTTTCTTGCTGGTGGTATAACAGCGTCTTTCTTACCTTTATTGTCTTTCGTAATACTAACTCCCACGAGCGGAGCTTGTTTTACATACGCATCTACAACTTCTGGTAGTGCTTCAATAACTGCTTTAAAGTGAACTTCTGTATTGGAAAACTTTTCTTTTAATTCTTTTTCAGTTGCACTTGTTCCCTCTTCATTGTCCGTAGAACTATCTTTCTTTTCTTTTTCAATTTTTTCTTTTAGTTTCTTTTTATAATCATTTACTCCGAGTTCTGCTGATGTTGAAGTGGATGTTTGTTGTGTTGCTTTTTGGATTGGTGTTTCTAATATGTTTTTTCCTTTTGAAGATAAAGTTATAGTTCCGGAATATCCACCATAGTCGGTAATCTTAAAATCATACTTGGTTACCAATCCTCTAAAAACTTGATACTTGTCTGGGTGAGCTGAATTTAATAATAGTATTTCTCTATCAAGTTTTTCTAAGGTCTTTGTTCCTATTTGTGATAGTTGTTCAAACTCATCGGAGCTGTTTACACCAAATCCAAACTCTACAAAAATCATTCTTCCGTGTTTTAAAAATATAGGTTGTATTCTTTTTTCAAAATCCATAGGGTCTGGACAAATCCAGTTGATAGTTATCTCGTTCATAAAATAACTTTTTTGTGCTATCGATACACTTTGTACACCAGTATCTCCACGATATGAATTAGAGTCTGGGTTTATCTTATCTTTGAATGATATAGGTCTGTTTGCTTGTGTTGCTTCTCCTTTACCACCTGGTCCACCCGTAATATAACTTGAGAAGTTCATTATATCTTTGGTACTTGTATCAACTACATCGGCACTAACTTTACAAAAAGCACTACGAATTATTTGTTGTTCGTAGGGATTTTTATCTCCAACGATATCCTGTGGTAAAAATGCTTGACCTGTTGCTAATGAATCTTTTAAATTTTGTGCTGAACCAACACCTGGACTTTCTACACCATTAGGAACTAACCTATTGACTGCCAACATTCTTCTGAATAGTGCTTGTTGGACCTTTGCGTGTATTTGAGAACTTTCAAATGCACTCATTATCTATTCAACTCCTCGAAGTCCTCTATGATACGAGAAAGATTTTGTGGAATACGATATTCTTTACCTGGAACCATATAACTGGAACCATCAACTTGTCCGTTTGCTCTGGCAATTATCCACCATAATTCTACATTACCATAATACTTGTGTGCTAAGTTTTCAAGTCGTTGTCCATATAGTCCAGTAATTATAACATCACTATCACTAATTTCAATCTTCGGATATTGTATTCTATTTAGATAACGAACTCCGTTTTCATTTCTAAATACTTTTGATTTATCATATCTACCCATAACTTATTGCTCCCCTGCTTGATTGGTTGAAGCCGTTTCTGTTTTCTTTTCTGGTATAAATATATCTTTATTATCTGTAAAATCTTGACTACCATAATTTGGACTATCTATTGTTGGTGTTACATTACCTATGTGTATGAAACTTAAAGAAACATCACATATAACTGGTAGTTGTGTTCCTTCTTCTGTTTCCCAAGTATTACTTGCTTGTGGTATCGTTACACTAATAGAGTCAAAGTATCCAACTGTATTTTTAAATACATCACCAATCGTTAATGAAACCATAGGTGCGGTTGGTCTTGTAAATACATCAGTTTCTGATTGTTTTGTTGTTGGATTTATAGTGGTTAAAAATGGTTTATATGCTGGTTGTGCTAATCCTTTTAATCTATCTATTTTTTTCCAAATCAACTTAATATCATCTTTGTTGGTTGCTACGACTTTAAATCCAATACTAAATGAACGCTTAGTATTTTTATAAATATGAACAGCGTCTGGTCTACCAACATAATTTATTTCTTCATAACTTGCTTGTGAATTATCCACAATATCTGATGTTAAGAAAGCAGGAAATATTATCCACTTTCCATTTACCAAATCTCTAATTCTAAATTTAATAAAATCTTTTGGTAATTTTGTTTCATCGAACTCACCATACTCAACTTGTAATTTTTTCTTTCCTTTTTGTTGAAAGTAAGTTACTGAATCTACAACATTTTCATATTTTGTTCCAAATTTATCTCCTTTTGTTTTGATAAATTTTATATATTGGTTATCGGCATCTCCACCGATTAATTGTTGTGCTATACCACTCAATGATAATCCTTCAGAAAATAAATCTTCATTAACGTGTCGTTGGAAATGTGCTATTGAAGGTAGATTTTTTAAAATTGATGTTGGGTCATAAATGTTTGCATTTCTTTGTTTGTTTTGATTTTGTAAAACGGATTGTTTTAATGTAAACAAAGCTCCTTTTGGTGAAAATAAAAACTTACCAATTCTTTTTGTATCTTCAATGGTTCGTTCTGCTTGTAATCCTGCTCCACCACGAACAAATCCCCCGTCCAATTTAGTTGAGTTGTATCCGTCTCCAATCTCTCTATGGATTAGTTGGTCCTCGTCTGGTCTAAACTTTCTGTGGTTTAGTTTTGCATTATCCCTTTTGGATTCTTCTAAACTTTGTTTATTGTAATCTGGGTCTGATGCTAAGTTTGATTTTAATTCAATAAGTGCCATAATTTATCCTATAAGAAATCCCCAAACATACCACCTGAACTATCAGCTGATTTTTTACCTAAGTTGTCTAATGATTCTTTGTTTCCTGTAAATCCGTCAATTAAAATTTGATTTGTTTTTTTCTGTTCTTTTAATTCTGGTGTATCTTCGTTATCTATCGCTTCACCACGAGCAATCTTTGTTAATTCTGCTACACTAATACCAAGTGCAGTTGCGATAGAATCTTTTTGAATAACATTCATTGCTTGTAGATTACCTAATCCACCAACTTGTTGTTGTATTTCTTGTGTTAATGTTGCGAAATCTCCTTGAAGTGCAGCTTCTCTTGCTTTTTCAAGGTTTAGTGCTTTACCCGTTAAGACTTGTGCTTCAAATTCTGCTGTGATACTGGATTCAAAATTTAATAGTGCGTCTGCCATTTTAACAACCTCACCTAAGTTTGAACCAATTTTAGCTGCTTCAACTGCGGCTTGAGCCATACCCATAGCACCCTCAGTAGAGAATCTTGCAAACGCTTCCATATTACTTGATATATCTTTTATTACTGCACCTGCAGCTACACCAGCTCCTGATGCCATACTACCAACTGCTCTAACAACATCATTGGCAACATCCATTGATGCTCCCGTTACATCTGAAAATCCTTTTTGGAATTTAATTAAGTCGTCTGTTGCGACACCAAATCTTGTGGACATTTGTCCTATTTTTTTAATGTTATTAGAGGTAACATTATCTATTGTTCCAAAATTTTCTATAAGTTGTTTTGATATATCTTTTGCACTTTTACCTGTTCCGAAAAGTGCTATATCTGCTTTTGTAATTGCACCCTGTAATTTAAATGATTGTCCGAATGCTATGTTGGCTTCACCAGCAAAATCTCTTGCTCGTTTTGTCATTCCGATTAATGCTGCGGCAGCCGCTACTAAAAGTCCAATCAATAAACTAATTCCTGCTGTTGCTATGTGAATACTCGTTCCCATCATATTGATAGGTGGAATTGTTCCTAAAAATCCTTTTTGAATTCCTTTTGTTCCTTTTCCAGCTGCAAAAATCTGATTAACTAATTGTTCTTTTATCTTACCAGTAGCTACTGATAAACCTTTATCGAGTGCTCCTGATATCATTGGGCCCAATACTGGTATTTCTTTAAGTGGTTTTATAATTTCGTTACCTAAGTCCGTAATTCCTGTCATAGTTTTTTCAACATTTTCCATAGACAAGGAAGTGTATTCAGCGTAATCTGCTATGGTATCAAATGTTTTTAAGTCTTCTTTACTCGCACCTTTCCTTTCAAGTTCTAATCTTTTTTTATCACTCGCCTCTCTATCAAAAGATTTAAAGTCATCTGTTCCAGCTTTTCCTATGTTTTCCAACATACCACCTATTGATGTAGTTATATTTTTTCCTAAATCATCATTTTCAAAGTCAGTTTGTTCAATCATATTTAAAGCTGTTTCTGCTACAAGATTTCCTAAATCTCCAAACGATGCTGCAAACTTTTGAATTCCTGGAAGAGAACTTTTCATCATATCTTCAGCTGCGAATTTATTTTTTCTAGCGTCATCTGCAGCTACTTTGTCTTCTTTTGCTTGCTTTTCTTTTTCTTCTGCTTGTTTTTTTTCTAATTTTACTTTATCTTCAAGAATCTTTAATTCTTTTTTAGCAAGTTCGTTTTTTTCTTTTGTTAGTTTAGATGCTTTTGTTGAGTCTGTGCTGGAATTAGACAGTTGATTATTTATACCATCAAGTTTATCGGCTATGATATCAAGTTTTTTTCCAAACTTATCCATAGAACCGAATACCTGATTTAAATTTTCCTGTCTTGTTTTAGCCATATTTTATATGTTGTGTGTGAAATTGAATTATTAAAAAAACTACTTACTGACCTAATAAATCTTTTAACTCTTGTGCATTTTTTTCAAAGCTTGATAGAGATTTTTGAATTTTTGGGTTACTCTTCTGAAGAGGTTGCTTAATGTTTTGCTAGCCTTTTTGCTTAAAAACATTTGAAGTGCTTTACCGATAAATTCGTTGATTTTTTGTTCGTTTGTAAGTTTGTTTTTCATCAATAATAAATATCAAGTTTTAAGATTTTTGGTAACTTGGAGGTTGACTTTTTCCTCGTTGAACATCTTTGATTAGTTCAGATTCTTTTTTCTTTGCGTCTATTAGTTTTTGAGCATAGAACTTTCTCAAGAATACTGGCATATTGTATAGTTCGTCGTGGTTAAATCCATTACCATAATAGGCAATGTTAAAAAGTTCTTCGTGTATGGCCGCCCTATTACTCGGCGGCTGGCCAAAAAAATTCTACATTTATTGGTAAATCAACTTTATGTTTTTTACCAGTCTGACTTGTATAGTCAAACACCATTTCGACATCTGGGTTTAGTTTATCTCGATATAATCTGAATGCTCTTGAATCTAATGCTAAGAATTCGTTATCAACAAACTTGTCTATTTCTTTTTGGTCTGTTTTTCCGTCTATTGATACGATTTGATATTTCATTCTATTTGTCATAGAGTGGTCAATACCTGTTATCTTTTTTGCATTTTCATAGGTTTCATTTATTTCTTGAAGTTTCTTTTCGTCTCCGTGAGTTAGAACTTTAAATTCTAATACTCTTTTAGAGTTTGGTAATTCAAAACTAAATAGATTTCCATTTTCAAATGATTTTTCATCTATTGATTTGTGTTGTATTGTAGATAAATCTATTGTATGTTCTACTTGTTCCTCTGTATCTGGGTCTGTAATGGTACATCTATAATCTTTACCATACCCCAAAATACGAGTTCCTAATAGAAGTGCATTTTTATCACCGACAAGTAGGTCATCTAATTTGATACCTTTGTCTGCGATTACACTTTCCAATAATCTATCTAAAACTACACCTTGTTGAATTAAGTTAGCGGAAGTTAAGATATCTTCCTCTTTTGCTGTCATATATTTGACATCTATGGTTCCATTACGCAAAGGACTATCTTCGGGATATAACAATCCCTGTGAAGGTAAAGATAGAACTTCAGTAGGAAATCCGTACTGACTTTCAGCCATTATTTACTCCTTGGTTAATACTGAATTAATAACTTATTTTTTGCCCATAATCTTTTCAGCACCTGCGATACCGAAAGACCCTAATGTTATGAATACAAATGAATTGTATACCATATCATTAATGACCAAATCTTTTCCAATGATTCCTGTTGCTAAATCAACTACTGCAAATATTGTCATTACTGCGAATGCTGCAAATCCAATTATTGATTTTTCATTATAATCATTGTCATCTTTAAATATTGCCCACATAACTATTCTCCTTAGAATTGTAATACGGCGTAGTCGTATCTTAAAGTTAGTGTGATGTCTGCTATGTTAGCTGCATCAAATCCGAAGTCACTAAAGTTAGCACTCTTAATAAATGCTCCTTTTAATGTCCACTCTTCAACTTTATCACCGACTGGCCCTAATACATTAAATGTAACATCTTTTTTATAGAAGTCTGAATATCCATCACGACCTGTTACTGATTCGTGATGTAGTCTTACCCACTCCATAACTGCTTGTGCTCCACTTGGAACGATTGGGTCATATAGTTTTACTTCCACATCTGACCAAGTTGGTCTACCTTTTACATATCTTTTTGTATTGATATGTGGAATTACTATTTCTTCAAACTCAATGTTTGGTCTTGCGAAAGATTGCACCATAAATGATGGTATTCCGTCAATTTCCATAATGAACCTATTTGATAATTTTGGTTCAAATGGTGTAAAAAATATTTCGTTTGGGTCTATAAAATCAGCCACTTTAATTCTCCTATAAAGATTTCTTTTCTATTACATTAATAAATATAACGAAATGAAAAAAAGTGATTTCTTAAAAGAACTTATTTTAATATAATTATTAGAAGTTTTTTAGAAGTTTTTACTTGACATTGTCATTTATTCATTGTATATTATAGTATGATTGATGAGATAATATGTGAAGAGTGTGGTGTTGAAACCGGTGGCTTTTTCCTTTGTGATGATTG
>Ga0208792_1000630_pt1 | contig 12975 bp, 22 predicted proteins | sample 14_taG_FD_184087 | JGI IMG/M metagenome (GOLD analysis project Ga0208792, IMG submission 184087) | Marine viral communities from the Subarctic Pacific Ocean - 14_ETSP_OMZ_AT15311 metaG (SPAdes) (version 2) | ecosystem: Environmental > Aquatic > Marine > Oceanic | place: Pacific Ocean | collected...
ATCTTTGCTTTAAAGTGTATGTATCCTGCGGTTATAAAACCGGCGATTATTCCGGCCCACGCGGGGTCTCTTAAATAGTCTTCAAACTCCATTTAATAGTACCCAACTTTTTTTGCACGGGTCTCTGATGCATCTGGAAATAAAACACCTTCTTCTTCCTGCTGCGGTTGTGGGTATGGTTGTTGTTTAGTATTAATAGTTTTAAATTCGTTATCGAATGGTGAAGTTTGTTCTGGTTCCATTACCTGTTCCATTGAGGCTTCCATAGATTGTTCCATTGGGGTTTCCATAGATTGTTCCATTGGGGTTTCCATAGATTGTTCCATTGGGGTTTCCATAGATTGTTCAGCATCGAATGGTTCTTCTGACGTTTCCTCTTCATACCCATCAATAAGGTCAGGGTCTTCAGAATCACCAACTTCAGCTTGATCGAGATCTAAATCCTGTCCCTCGTGTGTTTGAGACATATACGTTTGTAAAATCTGTTGTACGGGTATAAGTTCTTTTACGGATGTTTCGATACATACACAAAAACGCTCGTATAATTTATCGTTTCTCGCGTGTTCGTTTTGCGTTTCGTGATAAATGTATGGGTCTCTATATAGATCTTTGGCTGCGTTGTTATAACACGTTTGAATGAAAACTTCATTCGTTGGAAGTTTCAATGAGATTTTCTTATTATCTTTATTCAATCGAACCGCGGATAAAATTTTAACACAACTTACAAAAACAGCAGCTAACAGGTCGTTAAACCACGCACATCTATTTGATATATTATCCGTGTGTTGTTTAGACATAGCATCACTCCAATTGGGGACTTCTTTCAGAAGTTTTTGGTACATTACGAGAACCTTTCTACCTTTTGTAAGTTTATATGCTTCCTCATACATGGTTTCATACGTTTCGATCATAACTGGACACATAAGTAAACATAATTGTCCTATGTATTCACGTTTTGCCTCGACGAGTATATTTAAAGGGTCACTCATATTTGTAATATATTTACATATTTAAACTTTAAGTCTCACGCATCAATTATTTTCCCCTGTATTTATTTGCTGCTTTTTTAAGGTTTACGAGTGTGGGGAAATCCTCTGTGTCTTCTGGATGTTCGTGTTGTTCATTTTTTCGTGATTTTTTATTCGGTTTCCATGAAATACATAATTCGTATTCGCCTATAATCTGGACTGTAAATCCACCTATTTCAAATTGTCGTTTTATATACTGTAGCGCTTTTGCTCTGTTAAAATGAGGGTACCCCATAACAAAAGAAGGTATCTGACAAAACAAATATTTATGGCCTAAATCTACCGACTGACGTATCTTCTTTGAAATCTGTTCGTAAATTTTAGTATACGTTTCCTTTTTCAAATGATTCCTCTTTTCAGTTATACGTGATATTTCATCAATACTGATCATTATAATTATTTTAGAGTTTTAAATGTTAATTTTACCGTACATCGAGTTTGAGTCATGTATAACCTTATCTATTATTTTTGTATTTTTAACCATATCAAGTTCACTCCGTCTAACTTCTGTATAATCTTCGAATTCTTTACCCTTTATAGATTTTTGATAAATACTTGGGTCTGAAAGGGGTTTATCGTCGATGGGTTGTGTTGTCACGTTTAATACGATAGCTTTTCCATCAATGATTCGTAAATCAGACGTAACGGAAAACCCTAATGCAAAACCTTTATGTTTCACCGACATAAACATACATCTATATTTTTCCTGATTACTTTTCTTATTTACATATTTTTTTACAGATAATGTTTCGATAATATACGTACAAAGACCAGTTTTTTTAGAAACTTCTTTATTTGTTGCGAGAACCATCTCTTGCATGAGATCATTTGATATCTCAAGTTCTTCACCTGATTCTTCATAATCAGATAATTCCGTATTAGAACCTTTCAATAATACTGGGTTTTCTGGTTTAATTTCCACCCTGGACATGGTCACAAATACAATGAGTACAACGAGTATTAATAATATCAATAGTATGATATTCATTATTTAATATTAATAATTATTTTTATTTATACTATTAATCTTTAAAATCTTTGTCAATAAAAGTGATTAGTAAAAAGAAAAATTATATTTGAAATCGAACATCCTTCTCAAGGAGATACTTTGTATATATTAAAAGTTTTTTTTTCTTAGTAATCACTAAAAGTGACAAAGATTTTATTTATTCCCTATATCTTACGTGTATAAGAAAATGTATAAAAATGTGTTTTTTTCGATAAAAAAAAGTAAACTCTATTTTAAGATATGTCCCTTCTAATTTATAGTCCACAGTGTAATCATAGTTTGGATATAATTGATTATATTAATAAACATGAACAACTCAAACAAATTGTTAAATATCATAATATTAATAAATTGGGTATACCACCCCAATATAAAAATAAAATTACACGCGTTCCAACCATGCTTACCAAAAATGGTAAGCTTTTAGTCGGTAATGAAATACGAAATTGGTTAGAATCTCTCTTACCTGTAAAAGAATTAGAGACGTGTAACTTTGGTGGTTGTTCAACAACATCTTTAGAAGGAGATGGAGAAGGTTCAGGAGACTTGTTTGGTTTAGATGATTATGGTAGAAGTTTACAACCGGCCATGACCAAAGAACTCGAAGATAAGATTAGTCAGAGTGTATCAGATGCATATAATAAGAATATAAAGAATTAAAACTTATATATTTTAGATATGAAATTGGCAACAATTCAGGCGAGTGCCATAAAATCAACCTTTGAAGTACTCAAAGATATACTCAATGACGTAAATATATACTTTAAACCTGATGGTATATACATCGTAACTCTCGATACAGCTCGTACATCCCTGGTTGACATGTATCTCTCATCGGATAATTTCGAAGAATATACATGTGAAACCGATATAATTGCGGGTATAAATGTCGCGAACACATTCAAACTTCTTAAATCCATTACAAATAACGATGTTCTTGTAATGAGTATAAATTGTAAAGAGTTTATGAATATTGAAATTCATAACGAATCAAAGAAAACATGTACTAAATTTGCTTTGAAATTACTCGATATAAATGAAAACCAAATTGAAGTACCAGATATGATCATGACAACAATTACACCAATGGCATCAATGGATTTTCAGAGAATATGCAGAGATATGCACAATATAGGTAATATTATAGAGATAACCAGGGAAGGTACACAACTCAAACTACAATGTATGGGTGATTTTGCAAACCAGGAAACAGATATTGAATGTACGGAAGAAAGTCCCAAAATTTCGGGTGAATATTCCCTTCGATACATGAATATATTTACAAAAGCTACGAGTATGTGTTCTACAGTACAAATTATGCAGGAAGAACAGAATAGATTTTTGATATTAAAGTATAACGTTGCTAATCTGGGTGAATTAAAATTTTACTTAGCAACTAAGGTACCCGAAGATCAGTAATATACCCGTCTACCGTGCTTACGACTTTAGTCATACCAAACGCATTTTTTATTTTTATTTTTGGGAATTCATTTTCAAGTGTGTCTATATCATAATATAACATATCCCTTATTTTAACTTTTTCGTTATGGAAATCTTTACGTGGACCCGCGTATCGTTTAATCTTGTTTAAAAGATCCTTAACTGGTTTATCATCCGAATCGAGCAAAACAGCTGAAACGCTTGGTATGTTAAATACAACCCCACTTTTACGTGGAGGTGGCCATGGGTGATCCATATCATACGTTAAATATTTGTACAACGTGTTATTGTACCAATATTTAACACGAACCACCGTTTTAGTAACATTTTTAGGAATTGTGGTCTCTTTATAATTGGAATAGTTTAATGTTTTGAAAACACTTTCTGTCTCATCATCCCATTCATTACGCTCATTGTACCAGAATTCATCGAGATCTTCTGGTAAAGGTGTTTTTGTGTAATCTAAAAAATATTCCATAGACGAATCCGCAATTCTATAGTCTGGGGTGGAAAATACTGATTTTAATGTCGCGTACACCCATAAAATAACGTTAGTTAAAAGATTACCGAGCATTATATTTAATTATTATGGAAGGTAATTTTTTAAGTAGATATACCAATAAAGTAGAAACATGGGAAAAGTCTATTCGGGACGACCCCATTAATAAATCGAAATATGAATACGAAATGTCACAGTATATAATTCAGTGTATGCCGTATCTGGAATTGTATACAGATGAACTTAAAAAAGAAGTAAGTACCAATAATGTTTTCAACTGTAAAGAAACATCCGGACTACAGAGGAAAGATATATTTAATGATTACCTAATAGACGTAGAAAAGTTAAATAATATAGATAGACCTATAGAAAAGAAACGTGAAGTGTGCCCCACGTGTCCAGAAAGTAACGTGTTTCATTTTACAGATACAAGTGACCTCGTGTGTGATAATTGTGGTGCGATTTTAGCAACACTTATAAGTGAAGAGTTGACATATAGAGAAGAACAGGAAACGTCGGAAAAGATAGTCAATTATTCGTATAAACGTGAAAATCATTTTAATGAATGGTTATCACAATTTCAAGCTCAAGAGACGACAACTATACCCCCCGAGGTAATAGAACAACTACGTAACGAACTCAAAAAAATAAAGGTAAAAGTTTTAGATGAGATTACACACGCACGCGTTCGTACACTCTTGAAAAAATTGAAACTAAATAAGTTCTATGAACACGTCCCTTATATAACCAATATCATAAGTGGAGTAAAACCACCTTCCATGCCTCAAGAGCTCGAAGAACGTCTGCGTATAATGTTCAAGGATATTCAAAAACCGTTTGATGATAACTGTCCACCAGAAAGAAAAAACTTTTTGAGTTATTCGTATGTACTCTATAAGTTTTGCGAACTTTTGAGTGAAGATAAGTACTTGAAATATTTTCCACTTTTGAAATCGAAGGAAAAGTTATACCAACAGGACGTTATATGGAAAAAGATATGTGAGGTCCTTCATTGGGAATATATACCAACGATTTAAAATCTAAATATATACTAAAATGGCCTTCCCAGTGCGTAATAACAATTCTAAAAAGTTACAAAAGGAAACGAATAATAAATTCCCAAACTCCCCAAAACCAAAATCTAAAACAAAATCGAATGCGAAAAAGAACCCATTGCGTCAAGGTGTTGTATATAACAGTTTGAGTAACATGCTCAAAAACTTTGCAGTAAAAAAGAGAAACACACCAGAACTCTTTAAAAATACTAGAAACAAGGTTAAAAAATAAAGATTTAATATAGGTAATGAACAACGATCCATATTACAATTTCTGTTTAGAAGAAATCAAGTTCTACACAGAAAAGATAAACGAAATTATAAAAGAGGGTCTTAAAGACCCTAAAAAGTATTACGAAGAATCCAAAGGTGAGTGGAAAAAGATTTACCAAATGATCCCAGTTATGTACATGATGAATCAGATAGAAGATCCAGAGTTACATACCTAACCTCTAAATCGGTGTTAAGTGATGTAGGAAAATTAATAAGGTACCCTTCCGTGAACCCCGTCAAGCGTAGATAGTTCTGGGCTTGTGTGACCATGACGTCATTCATAGTTTTAACCGATTTGAGTTCGACTACGGTTTTATTATTTAAAATTAAATCGGCGCGAAGATTCCCTATTGTGTGTCCTTCAAACACAATAGGAACTATTCTCTCCGTTTCGTAATGTATCCCATTTTTCCGTAAGACAACTTCCATTGCATTGTGATACACACGCTCACTATAACCGGGGCCAAGTATTTTATATACGTGTTGTGCATATTGTTGTATCATTTATTTAAGTATTACTTATATTTTTAAGTAAATGCTTCGTACATATTGAGGTAAGTTGCAAAGCTTGTCCATAAAGCTAATGGAATCATGGCATTTCTCGATTTTTTAGGTAAAATTCTTACTAAGTGCCACGACAATAATGCGGTGGATAAAAGTATAAAAGATGCAGATTTTTTATTTTTTTTACATGAATAAATATATAACCATAAACAACACAAAGCTGTTATCATTGAAAATAAATAATCCTTTTTACTAGAAGACCACGCGAACCCCGTTGTAAAATAAAGTATAGGCCATACGACACCAAAAACCCACCCGGGTGGTCTAAAGGGTACGTTTGTTCCTGAACTAACTAAAGATCCACATTGTTTTGTGATTAATAAATTTGACAATATTATAAAAAATGCAGGTGTGTATAGTCTAAAATTATACATATTTGTATTATAGTAACATTTTATTCTAAAATTGTTTCTAACCCATTTTTTTCATCCCCGGTTTCTTTTTTACCTTTAAAATCTCTTATAAGTTCTGTATATTGTTTATTATATCGTATAAGAGCTTCAGATAATTTCATCATAACTTTACCCATTTTATCGAAATGCCCAATTTCCATTGATACGGAAATATGTTCTTGATATTTTCTAGAAATATCTTCAATCATATCCATGAATTCGTTTGAAAAGTGTATACCTTCCTGTATATACTTTTTTACGTCTTCACCCATTTTTTTTTATATTATTATACTATTACTTTTAAATAGGAAACATAGAGTATAATATAAAAATCTTTGTCAATAAAAGTGATTAGTAAAAAGAAAAATTATATTTGAAATCGAACACCCTTCTCAAGGAGATACTTTGTATATATTAAAAGTTTTTTTTTCTTGGTAATCACTAAAAGTGACAAAGATTTTAAATATTTACTTATATAAATGTGGATGCTCTTGTGTCGACCTATTACAATACCAGTAACTAAAGTTTCTGACCAAACTATGATCAGTACCGATAAGTGTAGAATCGTAACAGTATCTCCCACAGATAATGAAAGTAGGTATGTTATAGATATAGTTGATGATGCACCCGAAATTCTTATAAAACCAGATAAGGAATAAATGTAAGTATATATAAATGCCGTCAACACCTTTCGTCAATAGTAGTATACGGTCAACTATACCTAACCCGTGTGAAGGTATTCAACAGATACTCATTAAGGTAATATATGAAAATGAACGTGGTAGAGGACCGGTACAAAGTATAGAAGCATACGCGTCCCCTATATTTTCGTTCAATTATAACGCATCGTACCTTAACCGTAACGATACGTTACCTACACCCGAGGATGGTACTATCAGACCAATATCCATGTTTAATTATAATAAGGGATTATGGAGTGATACCCAAAATGTACTCGTCATTAAAGATTATATTTTTAGACACGACTCTGTCTGCTCACCCACCACTTATTATACACGATTACGGGATTTCTTAACACACATTCGCGAAATATACAATTACGACGGGGAAATTACGGGAACGGATTGGTTATGTCGACCCCCTTTGACACCGGAACCTACATACGATAGAGATATAACATTACGAAGTGTTTCAAGAACCGTAATGGAACTTATTGATAAAAACTCAGAAAATTTACCTGAAGGTGATTATTTGAAGATGTGTGATGAACTTAAAAAGATACGTGATTTATAGAGTAGTATGATATGTCGGCTCTCAATAGTCTTAAGAAATATCTAAAAGGTAAGGGGTGGGAAATAAACGATGAATGGTATGTCAAAATAGAAACGCGAAAATCTGGTAAATCTATGGGTATGACCGATAACTATTACTTTTCACCGGAAGGTAAACGATTCCGGTCCATGATTGAGGTGTATAGATTTCTAAGCACGGGTGATAAATTTGAACGCGATGAAAAAACGAAATGTTTGAAAATTAATAAAGAAAATAACGATGAAATAATGGATGATTTATGTGAACTTGTATCGGATATGTACATAAATGATAACATTAAAAATCTACACGATACAAATTCATGTATGTTTCGAAAATTGAAAAAAGATTCGATTAATTTTATAGATTGTAAATTACAAAAAACAAAAATTCAAAATATGAGTGAGAAATATAGTATTACAATTCCAAAGGATACACCGGAAGAGAATATAATACACTATTCGAAAGCGAATGCCGCCAATTTAGTAAAAAACTTTTTTAGGAGTGCACCCTCGTGTTTGGGGTGTGGTGCGAAGAAAAATGAAATACAAAGTGGAGGTAAAAAATGTATTTTGACACATGCACACACAATCAAATCTCGACCCGAAATTTTAAAAATGGCCGTCTCGGAATCACGAAGTGAAGAAGGATATAAAACACATGTGATAATGAGGAAGTTTATAGAGTTACATAAACAGTACCCCGTGGCAACATTGTGTTGGGAGTGTCATCATATTCTTGGTTAAATTAAAATATCATTATTTAAAATAGGTTTTGATACGTAAAGTAGTAAAGTATTTTTATTAAAAGTTATATGTTATATACACCCGGATAAAATTTGGTCAACCACCAAACGACCCATTTCCCATCTGTTCCCAAAGCCAATCTTTTAGGATTTTTATTCGATAAACCCCAATGACGTGCGATAAGATCACTTGAAGTATGTTTCCTGAGTTCATTTATATTTTTACCCGAATGTGGCCTTGGTACCCACCCATCGAGGTGTGATCTCGTAAAAACTTCGAGTTCGAAATATCTTTGGTCGTTTTCGAAAACTTTATAGCCATACTCTTTTTCACCATTATCCGACCCAGATTCGGATTCAGAATCCTCAGACGCATACGTTCCGTTTTTAGTATTACAATTCCATGGTAGATCGGTTCGTGTAAACTTAGATTCGTAGTGTAAACGATACAATTCGAGACTTTCTATGTTTGCAAAAATAACCGTTTCTCCCGTATCATCGTACCCACACGCGCGACCCGGTAAACCCTGAGTTTGCGCAGAATCGTTGAAACGTTTTACGTTTCGTTCGTATAAAACACCCACGTATTTCTTGTTAATCGTGTCGGCGCATCTGCACAACTCCATAATAAAAAGACACGTATGTTTTGTTGGTTTGATATTCAAAATCTCGTCGATATCTTCTTCTTCGGACATACCGTTATACGTTTTATATTTGAAATGTTCGCCGTATATTTCTTTGATATTGCTCATCATAACCCGACCAGATTCTCCGGTGGGAGTTCGGATTATATGATACTTCGCATTATCAGAACCGTACCTTCCGAATATAAATTTTCCGAGCTCCACAATATTTTTCTTAGCCACGTCTTGTGTATCTTCTTCCTCCTTCTTACTATATCCCGATAATTCTTCACATTGAAACACGCGCCCTTCATCGAGGAAATCAAAAACACCTTTATATCCAACACCCGGTTCTCCAATAACCATTTCCGCAGCAACGTCCCAATTTTGCCTGTCTTTTAAAACACCATCAGGGGTAGCTGAAAATTCAACGACCTTTATATTTTTCTCGTACATGTTTTGTCTGTTTGCAAAACACAACTCATCGAAGGTCGTATGCATAGTTTGCTTCTTTTGAGCTGCGATCTGAACCTCGTCGATAATCACAAGGGAATCATTTTTAGACATAACATCCAAGGTAAATTTATCCGTTAAGTCGTTACGATGGTAAATTTGGGTTTCCAAAATATCCGGAAAACGTTTTTTGACCTGATTTATCCACGACTTCGAACTCAAACCGGTGATAATATATATGTTCGTGATGGGTATTTCGTATCGATCTACATACTGTTCGATCAGTGAAATCATTGCCCCAGTTTTACCGACCTGCATTTGCGCGATACCCATGACGAACAAAGTAGTTGGATCATCGAACAAATCACAAATAGTTTTTGCAAACTCCAAGTGATTAGCGAAAAGAGGGGAAATTCCGCTACGTTGCTTTTTTCTGATTTGCGACTTAATAATATTACGGTCGTCTATAAAGTCTGCCTTTTCTATATCGAAAAGCGGGAAATTTTGTCGTCTTGAAAGTGTAAGCATTTTGTGTTTATTGATCTTAGATCTATTTATTTAAGTAATGATCTATTTAGATCTAACTTAGGTTTAAATTGTTTGATCTATACTCGATTGAAATAGTTTCAAAAAAAAAAGTTATATATAATATATAAAAATGACAAATTATATTTTAACTGGAAATCTTAATGTAGAAGGAAATATGGTAATTTTAGGCACTGTATATGATATTAAAAGTCTTGGTACTTTGGTAAAAAAATTAGAAGAAGGGGGGTATAAAAATATGATGGAATTAACTGGTAATGACAGGACAATTTATTCTGATTTGGAAGTTAGTGGAGATCTTATATTGGTAACATTTGATTGTTCTATAACATCTAAATTATGTACACATGGAACAATGTCAATGCTTGATACACAAGTATTAGAATAATAACACTATTAAATTAAAATATCATTATTTAAAATAGGTTTTGATACGTGTCGAGTATATACTTTCTCAATACGAACCATCTCTATATATGGTGACGTCCAAAACGGTTTGTAACGTTTTGGATTATTACATCTTCTACACAACGGTACAATGTAATTACCTTTATCGTTTTCGCACGTTACATGTGCAGCAACTTCGAACCATCTATTACACTCGTAACGGGAACATTTTTGTTTTTTCGATAATTTCTTTTTGAGTTGTCTTTTCTTATCACCGATTATATACAGTGGATGTTTAGGATTACCAGTTCCAGGAGTATTCCTGATAACTGTGTACCCACCTTTATCCGGTGTATATACATCACGTCCCAGTTTAGCTGTTCGTTTGTATTTAGATTTACGTAATTGGTTTCGTGTTTTGACCATATTTCTATAAACTATTAAAGAAAAGAAGCACGACTTAGGTATATACTAATGACTACCTACAACCAAAAACCATGTGAATTTAAATACAAAATCGACTCGTGTTCGAAAGTCGTTGACGGTGATACCGTCGACGTTCTTATCGATTTGGGGTTCGACGTACTCATTCGCCAACGCGTGCGATTGCTCGGTATCGATACCGAAGAATCGCGAACGCGTGATTTGACCGAAAAGGTTTACGGGAAACACGCCAAGAAGAAGCTTGCCGGATGGGTAACGAAAGCTGTCGAGTGTGATAAGGACGATATCGAGATCGAATTGAGATGCCCCGAACGCGATTCGGTAGGTAAATACGGGCGCGCACTCGGTGAGCTTTGGGTTCACGAAGATGGGATTTGGACGAACGTGAATAAATGGATGTGTGAACAAGGCTACGCTGTACCATACGTCGGACAAAACAAGAACGATGTTAAGGAACACCACATGTTACACCGAAAAATGTTAGCCGAACGCGGTGAACTCATCATTGACGAAAATGGGAAGTTTTTATCATCTTAAATTAAAATCGGTTTAAAAATACTAATCAATAAGAGAGGAGAATATGACGACGAATGAATACTATAACGTCGTTATAAACCCGGGTGATATACCTGTATTAGGTATAGATGATACGGCTGAAAGACCTCTACCATTACCTGATCCGGAACCCGAACCGGAACGAAATCACGTGAGAAATATAGATGTAAGAAGTGTTAAAATACGTGGTGTGTATAAATTTATGCATTTTATTATGCTTTTTATAACAATAATGAGTACTATTATGGTATCGGATAATTATCAGTCACTTGTAGATACATTTTTATCTGCAATAACATACATTTCGGTTCTAGAAAATAATGTTAACATTTTATTTTACGTTGTGTTTTACTTTGCGTTGTGCTTTAGTTTGGCGACGTATAATTTATATTTCGAATATACCGCGTATTATTTTATATACAGTCTTTTAAATATATCTACAATTGTACATTTATCCTTAGATAGACGCGATTATTATATAAGTCAGTTAATATCTGTATTTCCTAATCCATAAATTACAGACCCATTTTTCACCCGATTTAACGGGTGCGCCACCATGTAACGCTTTTTTAGTTATACATTCGTAATTGTTTAACGTATTAAAGAACAAAGCGTCACCCTTTTCTAAACGGTATCGTCTCTTTATATTTGGAAATTCTGTTTCACCACCTTCATACTCGTCATTCAAGGCAATTATGAATGTGTACATACGTTTATTTTTAACATCGGGAAACGTGTCTTGATGTGGTTTATAAAAACCACCGGGTTTATATTTAAGAACTTGTAAATCTTCACAATTATGTAAAGGGCGGTCTGTCATAGAAACACATTTACGTATAAGTTTATCAACAACTGGATCTTCGGATGCTTTTAGCCATGCCGTTTGACTTTTACGCACATTTTCATCTATATCACGATCCATAGATACTGTAGATGTCTGTAACTTTTTAGACGAAATGTCTCGTATATGTTTACACTCATCTTCAGTTAATACATTTTTTATTACTCTGGGTTTTTCATATATGGGTATGAAAAACCATATAATAACTAAAAATGATGTAAATAATATAATTCTATTCATTTTCTACTATACGTTAAGAATATTATTCTTCAATAAATATTGGGGTGGACACAAAAGTAAGTTTACTATTATATCGGTGTATTTTCCATATATAGTATCATAATGAATAATAAATGCTATCATCCAGAAGTACAATGAAACGATATATTGTAATTTAGGTATACCAAATGTACTTTTAATCACACCTATCATCAGGTTTACATCCATATAATTTTTATCATCTGTATTCGATTTATAAATGATAACAATGGATAAAAAATTAAATATAAGTTCCATATAATCGAAACTACCTTTTAATACATATCCTAATCGTAGTAGATCTACATGTCTGGATATATAAACGAGTTTATACATAAATTCATTTTTATGTATATGATAAAATACACTGGTTATACTACCAAGATTCTCTAAAATCATAAATGGAAAAAGTGATGTAATTGCCGAAGCTAATTCTATTAATTTCATTTATGATGTAAACGACTCTCTTCTTAAAGTGCACGTAAAAATATATAATAAGGTATCGAACAATTATACCTATTTCGTATTTTTGTTATGACATTATTCGAATAATCCGCTAATGCGTGAACAGTGCGCATTATATCTTTAGTT
>Ga0208792_1000636_pt1 | contig 12870 bp, 20 predicted proteins | sample 14_taG_FD_184087 | JGI IMG/M metagenome (GOLD analysis project Ga0208792, IMG submission 184087) | Marine viral communities from the Subarctic Pacific Ocean - 14_ETSP_OMZ_AT15311 metaG (SPAdes) (version 2) | ecosystem: Environmental > Aquatic > Marine > Oceanic | place: Pacific Ocean | collected...
GAAGCAATGGAAATTTTTGAAAAATGGTTAGCAGAAGATTCTAAAAAGATTAAAAAAGTAGTTGGTATCTATGGTGGTAGATATCAACCATTTGGTCCACATCACAAAAAAACTTTTGAATGGTTAAAGAAACAAGTAGATGACGCATATATTACGACTTCTAATATAAAGAAACCACCCAAACACCCTATGAATTATAAAGAAAAACTTCGTCATATAACTAAAATGGGTATTTCATCGGGTGAAGTTGTAAATGAAAGAGTTCCATTGGTAGCAAATAAAGTGCTAAAAAAATACGACCCTGACACTACTGCCGTGATATATATATTCGGTGAGAAGGATGCCGGAAGATTAGCTGGTGGAAAGAAGAAAAGTGGTGGTTTATCATATTTTCAAGATTATAAGAAGAATAAGAACAATTTAAAAGGATATGAAGAACACGGATATTTTATGACTGCACCGCACGTTTCTAAAAGGGTTGGTGGAAAAGAAGTTAGTGGAACGGTAATGAGAGAATTACTCGGTTCACAGAAATTTTCAGACGAAGAAAGACGGAAGTTATTTAAAGATGCATTCGGTTATTTTGACGAGGGTGTTTATTTAATGATGCATAATAAGTTTAAGAAGTTATTTAAATGGACGGAAGAAGGAATTACTGAAGCAACTGGTGGAAAACTGATAGCAGCTCGAAATAAAGGTCACCTTAAAAATTCAGGAGAAACTGCATTAGACGCGAACGGAATAATTTCAAAATTTAAAGGTAGGGGGGACATTTCGGACGCATTTAGTTTTGCCGTAAAGGATTTAGAGAAGGCAATAGGTGGATTATCTGATAAACAACGAAATAAGATTTTTATGAATGGTAAGGCTTGGATGAATTTAGAGGTTATGTGGCCTAAGTCAGCAAATGTGATTAATTATGATAAAGCGGAGATAGTATTTCATGGAGCACTTGAATATGATGATAGTGGAAATGCTGTGGGAGAGGCAAAAGATAGTGCAAGAATGTTAGCCGGTATGATTAAACAAGTAAATAAGAATATACAGAAACATTATAAGATTGGAAAACCAAATTTCCTTACAGTTCCTAAACATCAGGATTTTGACAAGAAGAAAAAGTATTTTTTGAATAAATTATCCAAATTACAAAGAGAATATAAATTAAAAGACAATGATACATTAGCACTTTACCATCAGAAGTTTTGGGAAGATTTTATTAAACAAGGTGAAGGTATGTATACATCTGGAATCCCCAAGAAAGTGCAGAAAAAACTTGTTAAACGGTGGGCATTTTTTGATAAGAGTTATAAGATAGCCACAATCAAAAAAGATTTAGAAAAATACCCGGCATTTTTAGAATGGGTTTTAGGTGTTGATAAAGATAACCATGCAGCAATAGTTAAAGCAAATATGAAACCATTTGAGGAGTTATTTTTTGAGGTAGGAGCAGAAATAATGAAAAATGTGAGTGGTTGGTTAGCAGCAAGTCCAGATTCTACGGTTCAACGAGTGAAAAAACAATTAGATACGGCCATTAAGAATGTTAGAAGTGGTGGAGACTTGAAAAAACTTAATACATTAAAATTACAATTAGATAAATTGAATTCAATAGGTGGATTAGACTCAATAGTTCCAAGTGAGGGAATAGTTTTCAAATATAATGGAAAAACATTTAAATTTACGGGCGCATTTGCTCCAATCAATCAAATAACAGGACTTATGACATTCTAATGGAAGATTTCGAAGATTTTCAAGAAATTTTTAAGATGAAAAAGATGAATAATATTAAATTTATTATTAATATTATTGGTTTGGTGGGTGCATTAGGTGGTGGATGGTACAAATTAGAAAATAGGGTATCTAATTTGGAAGAAGAAATTAATAAACAGAGTGAAATTAAAAATATACAAGCAGAAATAGAATTAATGAAAAGGGATCAAGAACTTGAAGATTTAAAATTCAAGATGAAACTTGATTCGTTACAAAGGAGTTAGTTTATGAACGAACATCAAAGACACGTTAAGGCAAGACAAGATATTATGAAGGGTAATACACCCGAAAAACGAATTTTTGTCCATATGGAAGATTTAGAAGCAAAAAAGAAACGACAGGATGAAGTAAAGGCGGATAGAGAGAAAAGAAATGACCGAATGGACGTTTTAAAGGATGCAAAAATACCTTGGTTTTGTCCAGAATGTAATAAAGTGATGAAACAGAGGCTGGATGATAAAATGTACAGATTACATAATCATTGTTTTGATTGTCAAATAAAATTTGAGAATAAACTTCGCATTGAGGGTAAATATGAAGAATGGGAAGAAAAAAAGGTGTTAAATAATCAACTTTCTTATATAAAAGATCAAATTAATAGTATAGATGATTGGAAAGATGAGACTTCGAAACCTTTAGAAGTTTTTGATCAGGTAGGAGTTCAAGATGTAGAATTACATACTGAAAAATGGAGTCAAAATAAGGAAAAGGTTGAGGAAATGTCTAACGAAGCTCTCGAAGAATTAAATAAAATGAAAGAAGATGTTGAAGAAAAACTGAATAGTTTTGAAATTTAATATTTATAAGTGTGTCAGTGTATATTGGAGAAAATGAATGATTAAATTAAAAGATATGATGAGTGAAGCTGATGAAGATAGTGTATCGACCGCGGATGAAAAACAGGCTAAACGGCTTAAGAAGCCATTAACAAACGCCATTGCAGGAATTGGAAGGTCAATCGATAACATCAACAAAATGATGTCAGATTTTAATTCTCCTGGTTTGAAGCATGCATTTATAGATGCAATCAAAATTGGTGTAAAACGTCAGGGTAAATTTGATGAACGAGCAGCTTACAAACGTTTTGAAGATTATTACAAAAGATAATGATTAAAATGAAAGAATTAATAAAAGAGGGTAAATTATCCGATAAAGAAGCCGGAAAGATTTTAGATGAATTAGTTAAATTATTTAAAAGTAATAAACATGGTGATTCATTAAAATATTTATTTACAGATAGAACTTATAGAAGATATGCTATAAGAGCAATTAGGAGCTCACTTTTATGATCAAAATGAAGAAATTATTGGAAGAAAAAGTAGATATTGATGATATTTCTTGGAATCACCAAAAATTATTAAAAGTTGGTGGAGATTATATTCATAAGACTCGTGATGGACGACTTTGGTATGAACTTGATGATGATATTAAAAAGAGTAAGAATAGAACTTTAATAAAATACTTTAAGGAGTATGATAAAGCTCGTCTTAAACTTCAACATGCCGGTGCAATGTTGACAAGGGCATTTAATTTGGAAAAAAGATGATTAAATTAAAAGACATACTAATAAATGAAACAGCATCTACCCGTGCAATGAGAGATTCTGAAGATGGGGCTTCAAAACAATTTCTTAAAGATTTTGATAAGGCATTTAAGAAGAAATCTAAAGAATTGGGATATGGTAAGTTAAGTAAAACGGTCAAGTCTTATAATGTTCAAGTATCTAAACCTGCTGGATTTAATAAACCAATAACATTTGATAAGAGAAAAGGTATTGAGGTGGATTATCAAATTGGTGATTTCGTTAGACCTGGTAGAGAATTGAGCACTTATAAATTAAAAGATTTTATTAAAGATATGAAAAGAGGATTTAGTGGATATAAGATAGAAAAGACAGGTGTAAAAACTCATTTTTATTTATCAAAAGGTGGAAATACATATCACTTATCATACACACCAACAATTGCAACGTCTCATGTGATGGGAAGTTCGAGAGTATAATGAGAGATTATTTAAAAGAATTTAGTGGTGATGTCATAGGTGATTTTTTAGTTGAGAATGATATTAGTGATATTTTAAAAGAAGGAACTGCAGGTAGAAATGCACCTACTGATGATGGACCACCTACATTCTACAAAACTTTAACAGACTATAAACAAGAATCTAAGGGTTGGGTAGAATCATTACAAAATGAATTAGGATGGAAAGTAGTTCAGTATATTTTGGGTAAAGGAGCAATGGATCCAGAAGAAGATTATACAATGTCATATAGAGCAGTAAATCCTATATCTTATGGTAAGATAAAACCCTATAAGAAGGCTTTACGAGATGTAATGGATAATTTAGGTTGGACTGTAATTAAATGGATGGGAGTTGATAAAGACCAACAAATGGCCGGGGCACCAATTCCTTCAGGTATTGATGCAGATGGTAGAATAGGGGATGAAACACGAAATACTTCAATGCAAGAAAAGGGTTTAACTGTTGATGGTGAAGATAAACCAAATCCAAAATTTAGTGGTAAGAAGAAACGACCAAGACTTCATGTTGAAAAATATGAACCATTAACAAAAGATTGGTGGAGTGATGAACTTAGAGAATTGATTACAGAGGGTGGAGCATACGGACATATGGCACATCCTTTTGATGATAAAGATTTGACATTTAAAGATTTAAAAAATATCATAGAAATGGGATTGGGTGGAGAGTTAAATCGTGAAGATAATGTAACGGAAAAACTTGATGGACAAAACCTTATGATAAGTTGGAAAGTATAGTGAATATATTAGAACAGAAATTATGGAATTTAATTAATGAAGCTTCCCCAACAGGTACTAATAGTGGTTTAGGTATAATTACAGGTGATGCCTGGCCAGATGGATTATACACCAAACGAGGTGAAAGACGATATGTAGGACCTGCAAGTTTGACTCGTGGAATGCAACAAGTTGATTTTCCAGCAGCAGATAATATTTATGGTGGACCAGACAGTTTAAATAATGAAAGACGGGCAAAAAGAGATGCAGGAAAACTTTATAAATATTTAAGTGATCCCGATGGTAATTCAGAAGTTAAAGCAAATGAGTTAAGAGATGATACACCACCATTATCACCAAAACAGAGAATGTATGGAATACATGGTTTTCATAGAAAACAAGAATATACTATTCCACCAGAATCAGCAAATTTTTGGTCAACATCAGAAACTTTGGTCAAACCTACTACACCACCCGAAGGAAGTAAAAGTGGTGGAATACCAGCAACTCCCGAACCAGGATCTAAGGAAATGGGAAGTGCAAGTGGATATAGACAAGTAAATCCAAGTGGTCAAAAAGTTTTTGCAAGTAATAAAAAATTATGGAATCAATGGAAAGACCACAGAATAATGGGTAAGGTTAAAGGTAGAGAATGGAAAGGTAACAAGTTAGTTGATTTACTACCAAAAGGAGTTAAATAATGGCAATTACAATAGACGTTAAAAAAGGTGATACTATACTTGTAGGAAAATTTAAAAACAAGAAAATGGTAATAAAAGATATAGGTGTAGATAAACACGGAATGCCGACTATAAATGGAAGAAAGGCTACTACATTTAGAATACACAAAAAAGTCAATATTTTTGATAAAGGTTTTGATGAAAAAATTGATAGGGATGCGGAAGGATATGGAAAATATGATGATACTGATGATAGTGATTTTGATGAACCTTCAAAAACTAAACAGTTAGAGAGTAAGTCTACTTATAAAAAAATAATGGAGATGAAATAATGGAGTGGTTAAAGAAGTTAGTAGTTGCAATTTTAGGACTTTTTGGTTTAAGTACACTTTTAAGTGCTAATAAATCAAAAGAAGTAAAGGAATTAGGGAAGGTAATCAAAGAAAATAAGAAAAAAACAAAAGAAGTAGTTAAAAAAATAGAAAAATTACAAGAACATAAAAATAAAAATAAAAAAGAAATAACAAATTTAAAAAGAAAATTGACCAGAACAAAAAATGAGGTCAAAAAGATGGAAACGGCCTATGAAAATGATGAAGTAGAAGATGCAGCAGATTTTTTAAGGAAGTTTTCAAAGAGTAAATAATTATATATATGTATATAAGGAGAAAATAAAATGGCTATTGGAGATAGAACACCACCTGCAGTAAGAGGTAACCTTGGTAAATATAATAATGTTCACCTTGTTGGTAATAGTACAACCTTTTTTGCAACAGGTTCAAATGAAGCCGCTGCATTCGTAGTAGCTGGAACTAGATCACAGATTACATTAACATTTTCGGGTGGAGGAACATCCGCTGGTGATGTTTTTGATGCTGGTGTCGTTCATGAAATTGGAGTTCAAAAAGCTGTAACTGGTGCCGGAAGCACAGTTTATCTACTTAGATAAGGAGTGAATATGAAATATCTTTGGATATTATTGATATCCATCCCACTATTCGGACAGACAACATTTACACAAGAAGAAGCGCTGGAAATGATTAAACAACGAGATGCTCAATGGGAAGGTAAAATTGAAAAGGCTGATTTGTTGATAGCATCACAGAAAGTGGTAATCACAGACCAAGAAAAATTAATTAATGAGTTAGAATCACAGTCCAATCTTGATTCTTTAATAATAGTGGCAAAGGGTAAACAAATAGAATCTTTGAAGGCACAAAATGTGGCCAATGAAAAAATGGCAAAGTTAGCAAAACCAAGTTGGTATGAAAATAAGTGGCTATATTTTGGATATGGAGCGGCCGCAATAATTATTCCAACTTATTTTGGAATTCAAATAGCGGACTTAGCAAAATAATGAGTGACATAAAAGCAGTCATCAAAGCAGAATATCTAAAATGTGCACAGGACCCTGTGTATTTTCTAAAGAAGTATGCTGTTATACAACATCCAATACAGGGTAAAATTCCATTTGCATTATATAAATTTCAAGAAAGTACAATATATGATTTTGAAAAACACAATTACAATGTTATTCTGAAAGCCCGTCAGTTAGGTATATCCACACTTACCGCTGGATACGCATTATGGATGATGACTTTTCAGAGTGATAAGAACATATTGGTTATTGCAACTAAACAAGATACCGCTAAAAACTTGGTTACGAAAATCCGAGTTATGCACGCAAACTTACCAAGTTGGGTTAAGTCAAAGTGTGTTGAGGACAACAAATTGTCGTTACGATATTCAAATGGTTCACAAGTAAAGGCGATATCAAGTACTGAGGACGCAGGTCGTTCAGAGGCTCTGTCATTATTGATACTTGATGAGGCAGCATTCATTGACAAGATTGATACAATATGGACTGCTGCACAAAGTACTCTATCAACTGGTGGACAATGTATAGCACTTTCAACACCAAATGGTATAGGTAATTGGTTTCACAAAACTTGGGTAGGAGCTGAAGAAGGTGATAATGATTGGAATTTTATTAAATTACATTGGACTTTACATCCAGACAGAGAACAAGAATGGAGAGATGAACAAGATAAGTTGTTAGGTCCTTCAATGGCAGCACAAGAATGTGATTGTGACTTCATCACTTCAGGTCAAACTGTAATTGATGGTGTTATTTTAGAAGAATATAGAAATACACAAATTGAAGATCCAGTTGAAAAGAGGGGAATGGATAGTAATTTATGGATTTGGAGACAACCTGATTATACTAAGAATTATGTAGTTGCTGCTGACGTTGCTCGTGGTGATGCATCAGACTTTTCTGCATTTCATGTAATAGAAATAGAGAGTATGGAACAAGTAGCAGAATATAAGGGAAAAATACCTACCAAAGATTTTGGTAATTTATGTATGAACACTGCTGTGGAGTATAACAACGCATTACTTGTGATTGAGAACTCAAGTATTGGTTGGGCTACTATACAACAAGTTATTGATAGAGAGTATGATAACCTATTTTATACAAGTAAAGATTTACAGTTTGTAGATGTCGCAAGACAAATAACAAACAGATACAGACAAAAAGATAGACAAATGATTCCTGGTTTTAGTATGACAACTAAAACAAGACCATTAGTGATAGCAAAATTAGAAGAATATTTTAGAGAAAAATCAGTTATCGTTCATTCTGATAGACTGATTGATGAATTATTTGTGTTTATATGGCACAACAACAAAGCCCAGGCAATGGAAGGATACAATGATGACCTTCCAATGAGTTTGGCGATAGGATTGTGGGTAAGAGATACTGCACTTAGGTTGAATGCAGAGGGAATTGCCCTACAAAAAACAGTCCTAAATAAAATGTTAGATTATGAACCAGTTTACACTCCCCAAGAAGAAGCAGCCGAAGGTTGGGATTGGGAAGTACAAGGTGAAAGAGAAGATCTAACTTGGTTAATAAAATAATAAGAGGATAAAATGGCACAAACAAATTTAAGAGCTAGACTACAACGATTATTTTCCACGAATGTCATTGTAAGACATGCAGGTGGTAGAAAGTTAAAAATTGCCGATACGGATAGAGTTCAAAGTGCACAGAGAAATAGTCTTGTAGATAGATGGTCAAGATTACATACTAATATGACGACTGGTGGATATGGACATTCACAGGCGATTAGTTTTCAGGCACAACGATTGGCTCTATTTAGAGATTATGAAGAAATGGATAATGATGCAATTATTTCAAGTGCACTTGATGTTTATTCAGACGAATCCACAATGAAAAATGAATATGGTAAGATATTAGAAATCAATTCAGAAAATGAAAATATTCATGATATTCTACATAATCTTTTTTATGACATATTGAATATAGAATTCAATTTATGGCCGTGGGTTCGTAACCTATGTAAATATGGAGATTTTTATCTCTATTTAGACATCAAAGAAAAGTATGGTATTACAAATGTAGTTCCACTTTCAGCATATGATGTTACTCGTATTGAAGGTGAAGATCCAGAGAATCCATATATGGTTCAGTTTATGGTTGAAGAAGGTGATACAAGACATTCAGGTCGTATGGCAGGAAATAAAGAATTAGAAAACTATGAAGTAGCACATTTCAGATTACTTTCAGATGCAAATTTCATACCATATGGAAAGGGTATGATTGAAGGAGCCCGTAAGATTTGGAAACAATTAAGTCTTATGGAAGATGCTATGTTAATACATCGTATAATGAGAGCACCTGAAAAGAGAGTGTTCAAGATTGATATTGGTAACATTCCACCTGCAGAAGTTGAAAACTTTATGCAAAAGATTATAAATAAGATGAAAAAGGCTCCTGTTATGGATGAAAATACGGGCGATTACAATTTAAAATATAATATACAAAATCTCACAGAGGATTTCTTCTTACCAGTTCGTGGTGGAGATAGTGGAACTCAAATTGATAGTCTCGCAGGATTAACATACGAAGCAGTAGAAGATATTGAGTATCTAAGAAATAAGTTAATGGCAGCATTAAAAATACCAAAGGCATTTCTTGGATACGATGAGGCAGTTGGTAGTAAGGCAACTTTAGCGGCAGAAGATGTTAGATTTGCACGAACAATCGAAAGAATACAGAGAATTGTTACGAGTGAATTAACAAAGATTGCTATTGTTCATTTATACGCACAAGGATATACAGATGCAGACCTTGTTAATTTTGAATTAGATTTAAAGAATCCATCTACAATATATGAAGAAGAAAAGATTGAGTTGTGGAACAATAAACAAAGTCTTGCTTCAAGTCTTATGGACGCTAAAATAACAGATACGGAGTGGATTTATGATAATGTATTTAAGTTTACAGAAGAAGAGAAAAAAGAGGTTAGACTTGGACTAATTAAAGACCAAAAACGGAAGTTTAGGTGGTCTCAGATTGAAATGGAAGGTAATGACCCAGTTCAGAGTGAAGAAGCAGTCGGAACACAAGGAGCGATGGCAGATGGTGGAGGTGGAGAAGCACCTCCAGGTGGAGCACCTCCTGGAATGGGAAGAACAAGTCGAGAATTAGAAATGGATATGCCAGAAGATGGCTGGCCGGGAAGTGGTCGTCCAAAAGAAGGACCTAAACACGGAAAAGACTCAAGTATAAGGGGTCGAGATCCACTTGGTAGTCATGATAAACGAAAAGGTGGTAGTGGTAGTCCAAAATATGGAATTGCATTAGCACATTATGACGCATTAAAGAAAAGTTTAGGAAAAGTAAGTCGAGCAGAACAAAAAATACTTGTTGAGACGACTGATGTAGAAGAAGAATATAAAAATGAGGTATCTTCATCTTTAAGTGATACTTAAACGATGAATTATTAGAAGTTTTTATATTTATAGATGAAGAAATATACTTATTTAGGAGCATAGATTATGGCCCAGCGTGTAAAACACTCGAAAATAAAGAATACGGGAATTCTTTTTGAATTATTGTCCCGTCAGATCACAGTTGATGTGATGAATGGTGATGATAAAAGTAAATCTGTAGAGGTGTTAAAAAAATACTTTAATGAAAAGACAGAACTTGGTAAAGAAAATCAACTATATCAAGTTTTGTTAAAAGAAAATTATAATTCGTCTCGTAAGGCAGAAAAATTGGTCGATGCCGTATTAAGGGCCAGAGAAAAATTACAAAATAAAAAACTTCGTAATGAAAAATATAATCTTATTAAAGAGATTAAAAAGAATTACGTTGTGGAAGATTTTTTCAGAGCACGAATCCCTAACTATAAAGTATATGCTTCTATTTATAAAACATTTTTATCAGAAACTACTCCTGTATTTGATCCAAAAGAAGAAGTAGAAAGTACTTTTTCTATTATAGAACATATTACTCGTAATAAAATTAAATCACGAGGTGCAGACAGTAAAGTAATTTCTGAATTCAAGAATGAAGATAAAGATTTAAGATTACTTTCTTATCAATTAATGGTAGATAACTTTAATGGTAAGTATAAGAAGTTAAATTCTATGCAGAGAAATTTATTGAAAGAATATGTTAATAATATTTCTAATACTAATTCATTAAGAGAATTTATAAATGATGAAGTTAAAAAAGTAAAAGAAATTCTTAATAAAATTTTACCACGAGTTAAAGATGATGTTACAAAAATTAAATTAACAGAAGCAATTAAACAAACAGATACTTTATCAAAAGGTAAAATAGTTAAAGATAAGCAGGTTGTGTCATTAATGAGGTATTACGAACTCATCAAGGAACTTCACAATGTCACGGGTTAAAGAAAATTTAATTCGTAAACTTGTTAGAGAATTAATCAAACAAGAATTAGACGAAGCCAATTCTACTTCAAGTGTAGGTGGTAGTTACAATACACCACATGCATTTGGTGGTAGTAACAAAAAGGGTAAAGGTAAGGGCAAGTCCGGTTACACAGGAGGTCATGATGAACCAACTGATGGAACTGGTCATTTTATTGCAAATGACCCTAAGTTGAGGAAAGAGTCAGTAGTAAATGAAGGTAGATATCACGCTTGGAGAAATGATGATAGTTTAAGTCCTAAGCAAAAAATTGGTATAGCCATGAGAGAAACTCGTGATTCTTTAAAAGAATTAGAACGAGTTGTTAGGTATAATGTTAAATTAAAAAATGAGTTAAAAGTGGATTCACGAGATTATTGGAAGAATACACACAAGGCTCTAAATAAAATTAGTGAGAGATTAGTTAAATTAGCGAATAAGGTCGGTCAGTTACACTAATATTAAATATGACCTTCCAAGAGAACAAAAAATCCTATATGGATTCGCTGTTTAGTATATCTACACTTTTAAAGAGATGGCATACCGAGACGCAACGAAAAGATGTAAATAAAAATTATATGATTAAACATTTAACTATGTGGATTAAGAAGTTAGAAGAACTTAGACACGAAATAATGATGAGGAAAGATAGATGAAAAAACATATATTAAAAGAGAATTATGATAGACTTTTTGGTAAGAGGGAATTTGGTGATCCATTACCTACACTTAAAGGTGTGATGGAAAAATACAAAATAAATGAACAACATGCATTATTTCCTATACGGATTGATATGAAAGTTGATTATACAGATAATGAAACCACCGAGGAAAGTTTCGTAGAAGATATTGAAAAGGCCATTCAAGGAGTGATTGATACAAGTGGTGTTAATGTTGAATGGACGGTAAACGATGATTCTATGGGTTAAATAATGATTAAACTTAAAGATTTATTACTCGAAAGGGGTCTTTCAGATGAAATGAGAGAATTGAAACTTCATATCGACAATGACGCCGGTTTATATCGTCAAAGGTATATGCCAATATTGAAGAATTTGTCGAGTAAGAAGAAACAAGGAAAATATCGTAAACCTTTAGCTCAAAAAGCTTTCATGTACTTGATAGATGATGGAGCAAAACGATATGTTCGGTCTTATGGTGGAAATCACTTAGATGTATTTCCAAAAAGACAGAGAAAAGATTTAGCAAAAGATTATGTTGAAGAATTTGAACAAATTTTTAAAGATCAAGAATTTGATTTTATGAGATAGGGGAATAAAATGGCAAAATTAAGAGATTTAATAACTGAAAGTAAGTTTCTCAAACGAGAGTTTGGTGAACCACTTCCTACTTTTAATGGTGTAATGAAACAACATCAAGTTAATAAATTAAAAGAAGGTTGGTGGGATAATATGAGTGATAAAGCCCAGGCCGCGTATATTAAAAAATATGGTGAGGCTCCAGACGCAAATGGTGATGATGAACCGAAAGTACCAGCTCCAGATAGTAAGAGTGATACGGGTAAACCTCGTGTAAGTGCAAATCCATATGACGATAACTATGGTCAGGAAGTTGATGACGAAGATGATTACGATATGGGAGAAGTACCAGGTTCCCGGGGTACTGGTCCTTGGACTCCAGAAGATGACCCTGATTTTGAGCACGGCCCAACTCTTACGAGTGCTCCTGGTAGAGTTCCTGACGAAGAGGACGAAGAATCATCTGGAAGAACTGGAAAAGAATTAAACCAAGAAACTCTTACAATAGATGGAAAACAGTTTCGTAGAATTAGTGAAGGTGTAGAAAAACAACCAAAACCAAAATATGAATTCTCAGAGTTTTACCAAAGATTTAAGAGATAGGAGTGAAAATATGGCAAGACAATTAATAGTAGATTATTTACCGTTTGA
>Ga0208792_1000640_pt1 | contig 12836 bp, 16 predicted proteins | sample 14_taG_FD_184087 | JGI IMG/M metagenome (GOLD analysis project Ga0208792, IMG submission 184087) | Marine viral communities from the Subarctic Pacific Ocean - 14_ETSP_OMZ_AT15311 metaG (SPAdes) (version 2) | ecosystem: Environmental > Aquatic > Marine > Oceanic | place: Pacific Ocean | collected...
CACAGTAATGCATACGATGTAGTTGCAAAACCTTTCAGAACGTTACTTAATGAAATAACAGCAGCAACAAATGATGGCGATACAATTTTAAAAGGATTCACAGCCGGTATAGAAGAAGCAAGTAAAGAATTAGCAGCACCTTTTGTAGATGAATCTATTTGGACAGAGGCTGCAACAGATTTAACTCTTAGAGGTGGTAGAACAAGAGAAGGTAAAGTTTTATATACAGATCAAACTCCAAGTGGAGATGTGGCACAAATTAGATTTAGACATTTAATGGAAGCATTATTACCACAATACAAACCTTACATAAGAATAGCACAAGCAGCTACAGGTAAGCCAAATAAACTCGGAGAAGTTTTAGGATTAAATGATCAAATAGCTGGACTAGCAGGATTTAGACCTACTAAAGTTGATCCACTAAAAGCTATGGGATTTAAAATATCTCAATACCAAACAGGTATAAGAAATGCTAGAAGAGAATTTACAGGTGGTTTCTTTGGACTATTAAGAGGTGGACCAATTAATCCTAATGATATTGTTACAAGATTTTATGAATCTAACAAAGCAAGATTTAATGTACAAAAAGAAATGTTTAAAAATATTAATGCTGCAGAAACTTTAGGTGTTAATTCAAATTCATTAAGACAAACATTTCAAGATAGACAACTTACAACACAAACTTTTAGTAATTTAAGAAGAGGAAAGTATGAACCTTATTTTCCATCAGATGATATTAGAGAAAGGTTCAGAGAAATTGCACAGAACTTAGGTACGTTCGATGTATACAGAGAAGCGCTACCTTATCTAAGAGCTATGAGATCACAAATGAAATTTTTAAATCTTGCAGATACTTTTGATATTGACTTAGATGATTTTTCTTTAGAGACAGTCGATACACCTAACTTACCGGCAACACCTATGCCTGTAAATGTTCAGCCAAATATAACTAATCAAGCACAAGCAGTGGATCCAAATACTAACTTGACATCAAACGAGATGGCATTACTATCTCCTGAAGAACAAATAATTCGTGAGAGGTTAAGAAGAACATAATGGCTAAAAAATCTGCACTACAAAAAATAGAACATCATGAAAAACTGTGTCGTATTATGCAGAAACAAACGTTTGAACAAATAAAAGAAATGAGAGAACGTATTAAAAGAATTGAATATATGATTGTTGCTGGAATGGGGTCAATAATTCTAGCTTTACTCATGAACTACATGAAATAAAAATGGAACTTACACGTAATTTTACTCTTCAAGAGCTAATTAAATCGGATACTGCCATACGTAAAGGTATCAATAATAATCCTAACGCAGAACAAATAGAAAAATTAAAAACACTTTGTGAAAAAATTTTACAACCGGTAAGAGATCATTTCGGTAGAGTCAAAGTCACGTCAGGGTTCCGTTCTCCGCAGCTTTGTCAAGCCATCGGTAGCTCGATCAACAGCCAGCACTCGCGTGCAGAAGCGGCGGATTTTGAATGTGTAGGAGTTGACAATGCTGAACTTGCAGATTGGATACATAGAGAGCTTGACTGGGATCAGCTGATCGTCGAGTATTATGTTCCTGGAGAACCTAACTCGGGATGGATACATTGTAGTGTAACAGAAGGCACACCAAGAAAACAATTTCTACATGCATACAGAGAAGAAAATAAAACTAAATACAAACCAATTTTAGGTAAAGCTAAAGATATTGTATGATTCATCATATCCATCGTGTTCCTAATTTTAAGGAACATAAAGATAAATTAATAAGTTTAATAAATAAAATTCCAGAAACTTCTTTTAACAACCAAAAACAAAAAATATCACATACGGATTGGGAAATTCCAAAAACAACGAAAAGAGAGTATCGTGAATATTTTTTAAAAAAAATCTTTGAAGATTTTGCAAAAAATCTTTGTTGTAAATTTGACTCGCAATCAATTGAGGTAGTTAATATGTGGTTTCAAATTTATAAAAAGGGAGATTTTCATAATTTACATAGACATCAAGATTCTCATTTTACAAATGTTTTTTTTATTAATTTACCAAATAAAAATCTTAAAACTAAAATATATAGTCTAGAAAAAAATATTATAGATGTTAGTATTGAAGAAGGAGATATTTTAACTTTTCCTGGTTTTTTAAAACATGAGTCTATAATTAACGATTATGAGGATGAAAAGATTATAATCTCTTTTAATATTAACCTAATTTAAATCCATTCTTTTAATTCTTCACCCATAACTTGACTAGCAATATCAATTTTACTTCGTAGAGCTTCTACAATTTTTTCATCAATTGTATCTTCTGCGATAATATCAATATAGGTTACATTTTTCTTTTGGCCAATACGGTGAGCTCTATCTTCTGATTGAAGTCTTTTCTCTAAATCATAACCATTAGAATAATAGACAACAGTATTAGCTTGAGTAAGTGTAATACCATAACCACCTGTTTGAGGTGTACCTATAATAAATCTACACTTAGGGTCGTTTTGAAACTTACGAATATAGTCTTGTCTATCTTCTTGAGGAGTTAGTCCATAGTAATGAACATAAGAATCTGGACCATATACTTTAGTTATCTTCTGTATAATATCACTTACACTGAATTGATAGTTAGCCCATATAATAACTTTACCTTCAGTTTCTTCAAGCACAGACATTAATTCATTGAGTCTGTTGCTCTCAACTTCTTGTATGGTTCCGTCATCTGCTGTTACATAACCACATGTAATTTGATGAAGTCTCATTAGCTGTGTCAACACAGTTACTGTTGTAGTAACTTTTTTATTTAACATAGCGATTGCATGTTTTTTCATTTGTTCGTAAATTCTTTTTTGATCTGCTGTTAATGTAATGTGACGTTTAACAAAGTTTTTTGGTGGTAGGTCTAAACAATCTTCTTTTAATACTCTGTAAGAAAAATCTTTTACCTTATCTGATAGCTCTCCTAGATTTTGAAAGCCAGCAACAACTTGAATAGATCGTCCTCTAAGATGCATTGTTTTCATTTCAGCATATCTGTTTCTAAACGCGTAGTATGAAGCAAAGTCCAATAACCACGGATCAAGAAACTCACATTGTGTATACAAATCTAATGGATTTTTTGTAATAGGAGAACCAGTCATAATTCTTTTATACTTAGCGTTTACTCCCATCTTAATAATATTTTTAGTACGTCTAGCTGTAGGAGTTTTTATTGTAGTAGACTCATCAATGGCCATTAAAGTTTTGTGTGAGTTAATAAATTTACTTGCAAACTTCACACCTTTATCTGTAGACAAAGCTTCAACATTCATAACTAAAATATGTAAAGCAGTTTCTATTTCAAACAAAGATTCTAATTTTTCTTGTTGTCCTTTTGTAATATTAGCTTGCCACAATACAGACACATTCTCTATATGATCAGGTAAGTGTGTAGGTAATTCTTGTTCGTACCAAGTTTTAACAACACCCTTTGGTGCAATAATTAAAGCACCATCAATCTTGCCTTTGTCATATAACATAGCAACATTATCTATTAATACTTTTGTTTTACCTGTACCCATTTCCATAAAATAGGCAAAGTTTTCTTTGTTCCACGATTTTTCCAATGCAGTTAATTGATGTGCATAAGGTTTAGTTTTAAATTTATAATTCATATTCTCTTTCTATGTAAGCGGGTCCAGGGGCGTATTAGAAGAAGGTACAAGCCACAACTTCAGAAAGATACGCCTAGGAAGATCGTCATTCACTCCTAACCCATTGAAAAGTTTTTAATAAAGTTGACTAAAAATTATTTACTAACTTTCTATTGACAATATAGTGATTGCACATTATATGTCAAGTCATAATGTTAGAAAGAAAAGTTTACGTAATACAAGAAATACCAGGAAGCAAAGCAGGTACTCCTAAAATAAATATTATGGGTGCAGCTGCTTATTCTACAACTAATGATTTTATTTTTTTATTACCAGAGTTTTCTCAAATGATTTTTTCTCCTGGTCCATTAATTTTTAAATTAAGAAAAGGTTTAAGAAATTATAAACCAGAAGATTATTTATTGTTGACAGGAGATCCTGCAATCATTGGTGTTGCATGTTCTATTGTATCTGATATTACAAACGGTAAATACAATGTATTGAAGTGGGATAAACAAGAAAGAAAATATTATCCTATTGAGATTAATCTATACGAGAAAGGAGAAATAGATGACAATTGATTTTGAAAAGGATCAACAAGATGCAATGAGTAAAACTGAAAATATTCAGTCTCTTGCAGATCAAGTTGCAATGTTGGAGGGCTTACATAAAAGAATAGAGACAAGTGAGAACAACATTAAAGATTTAAAAAAAGAATACCAACGTATATCAGGTGAGGTTATACCCACTATGATGTCCGAAATGGGTTTAGCAGAATTAAAACTTTCAGATGGATCACATCTTAAAGTTTCAACGTCGTATCGTGCTACTATTACAGAAGCAAATAAAGAAGCGGCGTTTAACTGGCTTCGGGACAATGGACTAGGTGATATTATTAAGAACGAGATCTTGGTATCATTTGGTCGTAACGAGGATAACAAGGCAGCAACTTATGCTGAACTTGCGAAGGGTCAAGGGTTTCAACCGACACAAAAGATGAAGGTTGAGCCCATGACTCTGAAAGCGCTAGTCCGTGAGCGTATTGAGGCAGGTCAAGAAATGCCAACGGAAATCTTTGGGGTATTCTCAGAGAATAAAACAACTATAAAAAGGAACAAGTAACATGAACGATGTAACAACTAAAAAAGAAGGAGCGTTAGCTACAAATTTATTTGAAGCTGATGCACAACAAGGAGCCCAGAATATTTCGCAAGAAGACCTTGCGTTACCATTCTTAAAAATTTTGGGTCAACTATCTCCAGAGGTAAACAAAAGAGATGGTAAATATGTCGAAGGCGCAGAACCTGGCAAGATAATGAACACAGTAACAAATCAATTGTACGATTCAATAGAGGTTGTACCGTGTCATTACAAAAGACAATATGTTGAATGGCAAGATAGAGGTACCAGTACCGGTGCACCTGTTGCAATTCATGATGCAGATAGTGATATCGTTAGTCAAACGACTAGAGATAAATCATACAAAGATAGATTATCTAATGGTAACTATTTAGAAAATACTGCTAATCATTTTGTACTTGTAGTAGGCGATAGCCCAGAATCTGCATTGATTTCTATGAAGTCTACTCAACTTAAAGTTAGTAGAAAATGGAACTCAATGATGATGGGTTTAAAACTACAAGGTGCTAACGGTTTATTTACACCGCCAACTTATAGCCACATTTATAAACTATCTACAGTTCAAATGTCTAATGACAAAGGAACTTGGTTTGGTTGGGATGTTTCTAAAGTTGGTCCTGTCAAAGATAAATCTATCTATGATATGGCTAAAAGCTTTGCAGTCAGTGTTGGCAAAGGCGAAGTAGAAGCTAAACCTGAAACTAAAGAAGCTAAAAAAGAATTTAGTTTATAATTTCCTGCAGGATGGGCGGAGAAGCGAGAGTGGATACCGCCCACTCTAAATTAATAAAAATATTAAATGAATAAAGAACCTATAAATTATATAGATTGGTTAGAGTTGGGAAGGGTAATTATACCCTGTCTCAAGGGTACTCCTAAAGTAAAGAAGTATACCGACCCAAATTTTAAAATAGAGAAAGATATATGGAACAGGGATCACGAAACAGCAGAGATAGCATTAAGATTAGATCACGATGTCGATTTAGACATAGATAACGAATTTGTAAAAAGATTTATTAATTATTACGTCAAAGATTGTGGTGCAATTTTTGGACGAGAAGGTAATCCAACAAGTCATTACCTTTGGACTAACAGAAATCAAATACCTTTTAAACAATTTAAATTACCAGATGAATTTGAAAAAGACTTTAAAGATTTTCCACATGGTTCAATGATATGTGAACTACGTACTGAAAAAAAAAGATACACTATAGTTCCAGGTTCTTTGCATAGTAAATCAAAAACAAATGTAAGATGGGAAAAGTTTGAAGAGATAAGAGAATATCAAGGAAACTTATCTATAGATGTAGGTAAAGTTGCTTTATCTGCGGCACTTACAATTATATATCCTAGCACAGGAGCTAGAGATGATTATTGCACTGCGATTGCAGGAATTTTAGTTAAACATTCAGATTGGACGGACGAAGAAATAAATAATTTTGTATCTCGGATCGCGGAACACGCAGACGATGAAGACTTAGCAAAAAGATTAAAGAAAGGAAGTTCAAGTAGAAGCACAGCTAAAAAATTTGGAATAAATAAAATTCACGAAATTACAGGTTACAGTCATAAAAACATAACAGGTTTATTTAATTGGATAGGTCTATTTAAAGATGCATCTTTACAGGTATCAAAAGATACTATTGAAAAAATAGAAGAGTATGGAGCAAACAGATATTACGTACATTTAAATGTACCAGAAAAAAATGTAGATGGAGTTGGTTTAAAAACAATTAAAAAAAAGATTTGGATTGATGGTGAATCACTTATGAATTTAAAATTGTTTTGTGACATTGCTATGAGTCAAGCAAAGGTATGGATACCTAAAATGACACCAAAAGAATTTGAAGAAATAATGATGGCTAAATTTTATAACAGAGAACAATCAAAAGAATATGTAAAAGAAGCAGAAGAAGACTCACAGTTTAAAATGTTTTTTTTAGATTATTTAGATACGAAAGGTGTTTATACAGATAAGGAACAGTTAGCTGTTTACAAATTACCTTATTATAATCAAGAAAAGAGAACAATAGAATTTGATTTAAATAACTTTGAAAAAGAATTAATTAAAAATAGAATAAATCTAAAAAGACCTGATCTTGTTCAGAAAGTTCAAACTATTTTAAAAGGTACAAGAGATAGAGGTAAATACAAAAGTAAATCTTGTGTTGCCTGGGTAATAAAAGGAGAAGAAATAGAAGATAATAAATTAATATGGGAAGGAGAATCTGTCTATATTGGAGACAGTGCAGGTGATGAATAGTTTAAAGATTCCAAATTTTATTCCAGGTCCTCCTGGTACAGGTAAAACTCACAAATGGTTAAAAAACAAATATGCTGGTTTTTTAAAACAATATCCTTGGGATAGAATTGTAATTTTATCTCATACAAACACAGCAGCTGATGAAATTATAAAAGCCGTAAACAAATTACCAGAACTGGAGAATATACCAGACACAAATTTACAAGATCAAATATGTACAATTCACTCTTATTTTAAAGGAGAATATTTAAATATAAAAAAATATGAGCGGGAAGACCACAAAGCTTTTTGTAAAGATAATTCAGGAATGAATATTGTAAAAAAAAGTACTCCTTGGGATAAACATCCTCTTTATGAGTTTATTTCTCACGCTCATGGTAAAGGTTATGATTTAACTTCCGAAGAAGAACTTGAAAAGTATTGGGCTCTTTGTGAAAGGTCTCGTTATCAAAACTACCGTCTTCAAGGACCAGGTGGACTTTTAAAGTTAAAAGAAAAATATGATGAATACAGAAATGATCCGGAACATAAAAGAATATCTTTTGTAGACATGATAGATAATTTTAGATTTAGTGCAGCTATACCTACTGATATAGATGTTTTGATAGTAGATGAAGCACAAGACTGTAGTAAACCTCAGATAGCTGCTTTACAAAAAGCAGCCACACATGCGAAAGAATTTATTTTTATAGGTGATGCTGATCAAACTATTCACGAATATGCAGGATCAGATCCTGAATATTTCTATCAATTAGCTAACACAGAACAAGCAAAGGCTAATGAACTTACTGAAGGTTTAAGATGTGGTCAAACGATTAACAAAATATGTAGAAATATTATTGCACCTGTGTGGGAAGCATACGGTCGATTCTCAGAAAGAACTTGGACTCCAACTGATGTTGTTGGAAAATCATATTATATACCTGGATTAAATCAAGGGTGTAAAGCAAAAGATGTTTTAATTAATAAAATTTTAAATACAGATGAAACATTTTTATTTACCTACAGAGGTAAGCCTACTCATGAACGTATAAATGAATTTCTTCAAAATAATGGAATAGATTATAAAATGGTATCGGGTAGTGCTCATGTATCTAGAGAACATTTTAGTTGTTTTAAAAATTGGAATACTTTTATGAATGATAAAGTTTCTAAACAACAGATAAAAGAATACTGGAAGTTAATGGGATCAAAAGTAAAAGTTAATGGTCAAGGTGATGTCGATAAACTTAAACCTTTAATTGATAGAGAATATAATGTTCAGGAACTTATACATGCAGGTTATTTAAAACCAGAAGTAAAACAATTTGAAAGATTCTCTCAACTTTTAAACCATGAAGCTCTTTCTAAAAATGAAAAATTAATTGGAAAGATACCTTACATTAATAAAGTTTTAACTAATGGCATGGACACAACTAAAAAACCAAGAGTACAACACGATACAATACATAAAGTGAAAGGATTAACTTTTGATAATATAATAGTAGATTTATCAACATACCATTCAGAAGCTAAAGGCTTTGAAGCAACAAGACTAGCTTATGTTGCTTATAGTAGAGGGAGAATAGATTGTTGGACTATAGGATCATCTGCTCCTTATTCTTTAGCAAAAATACAAAAAAATTGGAGAGAAATTTTAGAACTTTAAAAGGAGGAAACATGACAGACAAAAGTATATTTAAAGGAATGGGTTATAAATCACTAGACAAGCAGCACGGCGGGAATCACTACAAACAATTTAGCATACAACCTGCAGAGTTTATAAATGAAAATAAATTTTTATTTGCAGAAGGTAACGCTATAAAGTATATTTGTAGGCATTCTATGAAAGGAAAAGAAGAAGATATTAAGAAAGCAATACACTATTTAGAAATGATATTAGAAAGGGATTACAATGTGTAAACATCCAATTGATCTAGACTTAGAAGGTGTAGATACAGTAGCTATTGATATAGAAACTTACGATCCAAATCTTAAAACAAAAGGTCTAGGTGCAATTAGACAAGATGGTTTTATTACAGGGGTAGCTGTAGCTACCGGTAAAGACACAGTTTATTTTTCTTTAAAACATAGTGACGATAATAATACAGAAGAAGAATTAGAGGAGTTTTGGAATCAAATGAATACAAAACTTTTACAAAACGATAAGATTGCAAAGGTATTTCATAACGCAATCTATGATGTTTGTTGGTTAAGAGCAACAACAGGCAAGATGTTAAAAGGAAGATTGTTGGATACAATGGTAGCTGCTTCTGTAATTGATGAAAACAGATTTAAATATGGATTAGATGCTTTGGCTAAAGATTTTCTTGGTGAAAACAAATACAAGTATGACTTACAAGAAAAAACTTTTGATTGGTCTGGTGGTTTTCAAAAAGATCCAATGTCTAACATGCACAAACTACCTTCTAGTGTAGTAAAAGATTATGCAAAACAAGACGTAGACTTAACTTTAAAATTGTGGAATTTATTTAATAAAAAATTAGATGAAGTATTATACATAAAACCAGAAGACAATAAAGAGTATACATGTAGAAATATATTTGAATTAGAAACAAGATTGTTTCCTTGTCTAGTTGACATGAAATTTACAGGAGTTAGGATAGATACCCAAAAACTTGAACACTTTGGTAAAAGATTAAAAAGATGTAGAGATAAAATAATTAAATTTATTAAAACAAAAACAGGTGTTGAAGTACAGTTGTGGGCAGCAACTTCTATAAAACAATTACTAGATAATAGAAAGATAACAAACTTTGAAAAGACTGCTAAGTCAGGAATGCCTAAACTTCCAAAAGATTATTTGAGAACTCACGAAGATAGATTTTTAAGATTAGTATCTAAAGCAAGAGAGTATGACAAAGCTTTGAATACTTTTGTAGAGGGTTTAAAAGGTTATGTTCATGAAGGTAGAATTCATGCAGATATAAATCAAATTAGAGGAGATGGCGGAGGGACTGTAACCGGCAGATTCTCAATGAGTAACCCTAACTTACAACAGATACCTTCTAAAGGTTTTATAGGAAAGAAGATGAGGGAGCTATTTATCCCTGAGGAAGGCCATAGATGGGGTAGTTTTGACTATTCTCAGCAAGAACCGAGGATTGTGGTACATTACGCAATAAAGAAGATAATGAACGAAAAAGAGGGTGAAGAATTAAAAAAACAATTTGATGATTCTGAAGCAGACTTTCACCAGATAGTAGCTGATATGGCTAATATATCTAGAAAACAAGCTAAGACAATTAACTTAGGTTTATTCTATGGTATGGGTAAAGGTAAACTAGCAGCAGAGTTAAATTTAGATACAGCTCAAGCAAAAACTTTGTTTGATACTTACCATAGAAAAGTCCCTTTTGTTAAAAAGTTATCAGATGGTTTGATGGAGTTTGCTAAAAATAATAAATTAATTTTTACTCTTGAAGATAGGTTTTGTAGATTTGATAAATATGAAAGTGTTAATAAAAGATGGAACAATAAGATACGTAAGTTTGAAGAATGGGATCCTAAAGCTAAAGAAATAAAACAAGAAGATGGTACAATTAAATATGAGGGAGAACATGTTACTCCTAAATTACTATCAAAAAAAGAAGCTTGGGATAGATTTAAATTACAATTTAATGAAAAATCTGAAAAGAAAATTGAACAGTTTACAGAAAAAGAAAGACAGTTTTGGTTTAGAGAATATTTTACTCCTGCTTTTACTTACAAAGCTTTGAATAGATTGATACAGGGATCAGCTGCAGATATGACAAAAAAGGCAATGGTCTTGTTATATGAAAAAGGTATAGTTCCTCACATCCAGATACACGATGAGCTTTGTGTATCAATCAAGGACCAAGCAACACGGACCACGGTTCAAAAAACAATGGAGACAGCAATACCTTTAATGGTCAAGAACAAGGTAGACTATGAATCTGGACCAAACTGGGGTAATATAGATGAGGAATAATTATGGCTTATTTAAATGCAAACATACCGGCAACTTATGCACAAATAAAAAGAGAATATTTATATGATTGTAAAAAACATCATGGAGAAGTTGAAGACTGCATTGTGTTTGGTCTTAGCGCTCTTACAGGTCGCAGTATATTATTTCATGCTATTATGGAAAACGGTGCAATATTTTATCGCCTACCAATTAGCGCGTTTATTCAACAGGGATTTGAACCATCCAGAGTGCCCGCAAGACGACTTGATGAACTACAGCTCTGGAATTGTTTTTCTTATTATCCTTCTGTCCATCGTTGGGATATACTAGACGGACAGGCCGGAAAGTATATAGGAAAAGACAAAAAATGGCACCCAGGTAAATACTTATTTACGGTTGACTTTGCACATCCAGAGTCTAATATACTTGACACTGATCATTCAGAGATTCCGCACGAACATAAGTGCGCACACATAATTGCCTTAGATGATGGTAATTTTGCAGCACAACCTAACAACAGATGTATATGGGATATACCTTCTTTCACAGTGAAAGATAATATTCCTGACTGGAAGGTGCAGACTTCTGAATGGAATGTAGAAGATAGTAGAGCATGGCGGACAGAAGATACCGACAAGTTTTTCTATGAAATCGAGGAGAAAAAAAATGATTGATAAAATAAAAAACATGGCTAACAAATGCTGGAGTAATCACAAAGTATGTACGATTATAATTGCAGTTCTTGTAGTAGCTTATATCGTTAAATAGAATTATGGAGATGGCCAGGATGAATTATTATGCAACAGGTTTATTGATTGTAATGTTAGTTGTCCTGGCTCTCTGCGGAGGTCCCAGTGTCCAATAAACCACTGAACATCGGAGACGAGGCACGCGTGCAGATGCCGATGAAAACCGTAGCCTCTTTGATAGTGCTCGTTGCAATGGGCGTCTTCGCTTATACGGAGCTGACCTCGAGGTTAGTATCATTAGAAACATCAAGAGAATTATTTGAAAATGATTTACTTAAAAAATCTGAACAAGTCCCCGTGGACCAGGAGCAACATTTTTTATTGGAAGATCTTTATAAAAGTGTAGAGCAAATTGAAACACGGATCGAGGATATGATGCACAACAAAGTTAATATATCTTTTATACAAAAACAAACTGAAAAGCTTTTAGTTGATGTAGAAGAATTAAAAGATAAAGTAAGAGCAAACGGAAACGGTACACACTGATGACAGAGTTAATTATTGCCCTTCTTATGATTGTCAACGGAGAGATCAAGGAACACAGAATACAAGAATCGATGTCTCAATGCTTAAAGGGTAAACGTGTCGCGATGAGAACTAATAAAAACAATAACATAAATTACACTTGCATAAAGTCGATGGCCGAACTTGAAAAAAATATAGATGGATCTTTATCAATTAAAAAGTTAATATTAGAATAATGAAAAAATGTAAACAATGTAAAAAAGAGTTTGAACCCAAGGACGAATTAGATATATTTTGCAGTCAGGACTGCAAAGAAGAAGCACTCGCAGAGCTTGACAATGACAGCGATGAGTGTTTAAGTTGTCAATAATGAAAGTATCAGCAGAAGTAGTAAAAGGTAAGTGTCCAACGTGTGATGAACATACTATGTTGGTTGGAATTACAAATGAATTATATAGATGTATGAATTGTGGTTCTGATCTACAACAACACATTAATGGTAAAATAACTTATCTACCAATTTTAAGTTGTCCAGAAGATAAAACAGCAGTAGTTAAACAGTGGGAAGATGGCTAGACAAAGTTTTAAATTCTTTACACCCCGTGATAAGCCCAAGAAACGTGGACCACGGCAACATAAAAAAAATAAAAATAAGCAGGAAAAACGTC
>Ga0208792_1000643_pt1 | contig 12794 bp, 22 predicted proteins | sample 14_taG_FD_184087 | JGI IMG/M metagenome (GOLD analysis project Ga0208792, IMG submission 184087) | Marine viral communities from the Subarctic Pacific Ocean - 14_ETSP_OMZ_AT15311 metaG (SPAdes) (version 2) | ecosystem: Environmental > Aquatic > Marine > Oceanic | place: Pacific Ocean | collected...
CTCTATTACTCCACCGATTCTAGCTCCTACGCGACCCAGACGTAAGAACTCAAAAATGTTTTTAAGTCCTACGTTTCTCATCGGGACTAGTCTACAAACTGTTCTGCGAAAATAACGGACGTTCCGCCGATACCAAAAAAGGAAGCGTTAGCTGCTGCGTTCTTGCTCAGGACAATCATTCCTTGTTCTTTTACAAGAAGATGACCATGAGAAGCACTTGCTGCTGTTCCGTCAAAACTAACCATTACGTTGTTATCTTGAACATCAATAATCACGTAATCAGTATCAATGTGAATATTAGAAAGAGATACTGCACTGCTAGTAGTGGCGGAAAGTCTTTGAAACTTAGGAGATGCGTTAGGGTTTATATTCCCTACATATAGATTTGAGGTGCGTGAGTTCATTTATCGTGCTTGTTGAGATACATAGGTTTTAAAGCGTTTGCCTACGGTGTTGTTGTTGGCTACTTGCTGTGGGTTGTCCATTTCCTCTTCCAGATACCTTTCGGCTATCTGATCTTCCAATACAGCCTTTTGGTGTTGTCCATCCAGTCGAAGAAAGTCGGCATATGTGGCATGAGCCATAAAATAGAAAAATTCTTGAGGCACTTCTGTCAGACCGCTATCTGCCGTATCTAGGCTAGTTAGCTGTGTTAGCCTCTTCTTGTATGTAACAAAAACCTCAGAGGCATCTGCCGTAGTGAGGTTGAGTATGTGTGCGCCATCGCTCTGAACATAAAATTCATACTCGATCGCCGAATTGCGAACAAAGGGATCGGTGCGATGTATGCGTAAAAATTCCCCTATTGGGGTGTACCCGGAGGTTTCCTCAAAGTTTACAATGGAACTTGCTACCGGACGAGATTCACCCGTAACCAAATACCTAACCCAGTAAGGAGTGCGGTTGTACGCCTCATACATTCGACGATTGGCCAATGCGAACAAATGGCCCACTTCCGCAGGAGTGAAATCGGATGTACCCGCTAGTGCAGATATTAAATCGTAGAGGTCTTTGTTCGCTTTTAGCTGCATTAGGCATTATTGGGGGACAAGTCCCCATGCTTCTTATTGTAATACTGCAAAAATTCTTTTGAATGCACGGCATCGTGGCCATACTTCTTTGTCAGTCTAAAGAAATCCCGGTGAGGAATCACCGCTACTGGCTTTCCTAAAACAGGATGGGTAGTTCCTTTAAGCTCTTGAGCTTCCTTCCTAGCTACATTGGTCCGAGCTTCCTCAAGCTTTTTTTCACGCTCGAAGCCAGTGCGTATTTCACGCATAAATGCACGGTCAATTTCGCCGTCGCTATATTTAGGAACTGAAGTGATGAGGTTCATAAAAAAAAAGGGGAGGCCAGAACTGGCCCAGCCTCCCCTATTATACTAAAAGTAAATCAGTAAAACTTACTGTTCCACCTTACCATGCGCACCTGGGTGGTGTACTGCGAGAGTAAGCGCGCAGTCAACGTACCCACGATCACCGCCACCCAAGTTGGGGAGGACAGTGCTTCCAACAGGAATAAGTTCAGCAATGCTGGCATATTCTGGGTTGAGGAAGTAACCACGGTTTTTGTTCGTGGTGTCGGGTGAACAATCAGGGTTCATGTTTACGATGGAAACAATACCGTGATCAGACTGGTAAAGCTCAACGCTCAGTTTGATCGAAGCAGATTCTCCATTGTAGTTAACATTACGGATGGACGTTCCAGCTCCATCACCGTCTGGGTCAAGACGAGCAAAGTCGCTGATGATGCGGCGGAGAGCCGTATCAGCAACTAACGTCAGACCATCCATAGCACCGCTAACACGGTAGATGGAGGTGATGATGTTGTTCATCGCAGTTTCCGTGAACGCACCAGAAGTGCTGATGTCGTAAACGCTATCAGAAGGAGTGCGGTAGGCCGCAGGAACCGGGTTGGTAGCTTGCGCACCGCTCTGGATCCACTTGCCGAGTCCACGCAACTTGTATGGATTCGATCCACTTCCATCTTCAACGTCTTGTTCGTTGTCAGACAGGAGAGTGGCCTCGATGTCGCGTTTTAGTTCACGAAGAGCTTTAGACTCTGCTTGAGCGAACTTAGCGGGACCGACTGAGTCTACTGCTTCCTGAAGATCAGAAACCTGGTAAGCTCTGCGGAACTTCTGAGTGTAGTTTCCAAGACGGACGCGATCGGTGAACTCGTCAGAATAGCTGCTTACGTCAACGCCTTCAGAGATACCTGCGGTGCTAACTGCTGCTAGTTTGTCTACGGTCCACTCGTACTGTACGGCGGTGGCTCGTGTTTTTGCCAGCGAACTAAGGACAGGTGTTTCCTCTGGGGCCAAAATAGTGAGAATATCGCTAAGGTCTTCCCGGTTGGAAACATTTGCCGATGGGCTGGCTTCGTATGTGTTTGATAGTGCCATTATATTTTCGGGTATTTAAGTGTTTGCGAGACGACGCGACCATCGCGCCTCTCTAAGTTTTTGGAAGTCGTCTTTAGTTCCAGACTCCTTAAACCGTTTCGTTAGATCTTTCAGTGCCTTGGACGAATTGTCCTCGGTTTTGTCGGACTTGGCCAATGCTGGTGACGGACTCTTTGGCGGTGTCGGCTTGAATGCTTCCCCGGCATTAGTTTGCTTAGGGGCTTTTGAAGACCCTCCAAACATGCTATTGACCGAATGAGCTAATAGGTATGGCAGTTGCCAACTTAAATCAGGGTTTTGCTCGTAAGCTTTCTTGAGTGCTGGTTGGCTGGCTAGCTGCACAAACTGCTTAGTCTGCTCGCTTTCTTTGTCGCCTAGCCACTTGAACTCCTTGATCGCTTTCTTGCCATATTCCTGACGTAGCTTAGTAGCATCCTCCACTTTCTTTACCTTTTGGAATTGATCCGGTAGGTATTTATCGCGAGATTTCCTGGCTTGTTTCAGCGCTTCACGCACCTGAGCTTTGGTCATAGCCTGCCCATTTGATTCGGTAACCTGTTCATCAGGGCCATAATCAGCAGACTCAAATAGAACATCCTCCGCCCATTCGATCACATCATTGATCTCCTTGGCTTTGTTCTGGATGTCCGGGACACTTTTCAGGTCGTCGTAGGGATTGTTCTCGATTTCGGAAGTGGCAGAAAGCACCTGCTCTTGCTGGGCTTTCATACTATCCTCAAGCTCTTTCGCCTTCTCTTCCGCAGCCTTAGCCCTTGCGGTGAGTTGACCAAAACGATCAACAGCCCGGCTGGACAACGACTCGGAGAGTTGTTTGAGTTCGTCCTCAGACAAATTGTCTAAGTCGATATTTGAAAGAACATTTGATTGATCTTGGACCTCTTCTTCTTGAGGTTGGGACTCTGTCTCAACTTCTTCAGAAATAGACTCCTCGATCTCCGGTTCAGGTGTGGGAGGGGCCATAGCCTCTTCCATTTGCCTGGCGCGTCTAAGTTGATACTCAGATGCGGATATATTAGTGTTTTCCGCTGTGTTTTCAGAGGCATCAGCGATCGCCTCGACTACTTCACTCATGTGTTTTGTTGTTTCCGCTTATTACGCCTAGCGATGGCGAGCCGTGATTATATCACAGGAAACAACTTATTCCACATAGTCGGTCCACTTTTTCAACAAAACCTCGTAGTCGCAATCTTGGAGGATGTCATCGTATGCAGAAATCTCTCCAGAGATTTGCATCACCTCTTCTGGCGAGGATCCACGTAGGCGAGCTATCGAGGACTCCCTACGTTGCTTAACGATGTTAATGAAGCGAGCAAACTGCTCATACTTCGAAAGAAAAGCTATATCATTCTCCAGACTCGGAATCATATGCTTTTACTAGTTGTTTGTGGTATTTCTTGGAAAGATCTACACGCCTATCGCGGTGAGGTTTTCCTGGACGAAGAAATATTTCCATAAACTTATCACTTACAAATTCTGGATCATCAGACTGGAATGCCTCTCTGAGTTTCTTGGCATTGCCTGCACCAAGAACATTCTGCTTTTTCCCGTATATGTTTTCGTAAACATACCTCACTTGATTATCCGTGTTATCCGGCAAGCCTTCTTCTTCCAGATACTCTCTGTAATAAGGTTTGTGGAAATCAAATTGGAAAACACCATATCCTCCGCCACCACCATATTGCTTTTGGTTGTATGCAAAGCTGTTCCCAGTCTCTACGCCCGAGTTGCCATACATGGCTGCTTCTATTGCAGGATTTTTTCCAAAATACTTTCTAACGGACTTAGCCAGCCTGTTTAAGTTTAGAAAGTGTTCTCGGTCTTTTCCGTATTGAGATGTACTTTTATTATCTGGCATATCAACAAATAGTATGGAGGCAAATAACAGAGCTATCACTGCTGCATGCCTTGAGTTTGTACCTCACCCATCTGGGCTGGTTGTGTCCCGATACGCCCTATTTGGGCGTTTTGAGCTTGCTGCATAGCGAACTGATACTGTCCAGCATACTTCTGAAGACGAGCCGCAAACGCTTCATCTTGTTGCAAACGCTGCTGAATATCCGGCTGCTCCGTATATTGCTGAATGATTTGAAGAGCCGATTGAGAGCCATTCGGGCGTGCTGGTACTTCGATTCCTGCATAAATTTTAGATAGGTCATCTGTGATATGTTTTAGCATCTGGTCCTTGGCTTCCTCCAATGGTCTCATCACACCATCCGCCAATACAGGATCGATGGAAGATGCTATCACAGAAAGGAGCTTATCCATATCTATGCGGCCATTGCGGTCCATTTGAACCAATGAAAGTAGTTGGTTTAGTTTGGCCTCCTGCTTGTCTCCATCAGAATTAAGAACGTCGAAGCTAATAGTAACGTCGAAGTTTTCATCTGGGTTTCCCTTACTAAACATTTGGGGATCGGGTACTCCAGTCACATTAAAGAAGATGCGATCGGGACCAAACCTTTGGAAGTTGCGGTAGCACAAAGCAATCACCTCAGACATGTGCTGCAAATATTTGTCCACCAAGAATTGGCGGCGGATGCCAGATAGTGGAGACTGTTCATCCAGTCCCACCATGCGATCGGCCTGCTCCTGGAGGTTATTCTCCATCTCAACGGATCCGGGATTGAAACCCGGTCCTTGCATAAACCTAATTTCTCCAGCCCTCACTTCGGGGATAAATCGACCAGGACCTATCTCCTCGGGTTTACGTCCCTTCGGGTGCGTAACGGCTGGAAGAGTGGAAAGACTATTGCTATCAATGCGACTGTCGCGTTCCACCTTCACTTGGTTCTGTATACCACGCAAAAGACCCGGAACAGTGGCAGTGTCATATAGCCGCTTATTATCCTCGCTGAAACGGGTAACTACCACTGGGTAGTCCTCATATCCGTTTAGTAGTTCAAACTTGGCGTAACCAGGGATGTCTAGCCCCTCGTCGCCGGAAAATGATTCGTGGAACACGGTCTCGTAGATCCCTTCCGACCCGTCGGTCTCGTCGATCAGTCTCTGGTATCCGTGTATTATTTCTACTAGTTCCTCGGCCTCGTAAGCATCGTCAGTTAGTGATATGCTACGCCTTCCCTCCTGTTCCCTCTCCAAGGAGTTTATGTTCACTCCAGAGTATTTAGAGATAACGTGTTCCACGAAATTGGGGTCCCAACCATCTGTCTGTACCTTGTTCTCCAGCTCTTGGGCTGTGTAATACGTCCGCCAGAAACAATAAGGCGCACGTTGGGGGTCAGTGACATATGCGGGAAAAATGAAATCGCCATCGGGACCAAGGGTTTTAACCTCTGGTGCATTTACCTGACGCCGGACGGTAGGCACTTCAGCCATGCCAAACTTACGCAAATCTTTTAATGCCTTCCTTGCGTTCTCCTTTGTCACCTTAATGACCGCCTGCATCTGAACTACCACCTCATCGTCTTGGGTGCCGTCCAGTATCATCTGGGACAGGTTGGGGTCAGCAGCAGCGATTTGCTGCATATCAAACTTTTGCTTGAAGGTGCGATCTTCCATGACCCACCCACAATATGTAATCATAATACCACGCTCTAGGAAGTAGTTGGCAGCTAGCTCTGCTTCACGCTTGAAGCGTGGAATGTAGCCAGACTTGGTCATCCACTTCAAGAAGTTGCTGACCACCTTCGCTCTCGGGACATCGGCCACCTCAACAGGGAAAGCCTGGATGTTTGCCCGGTTTAGGGCGGACATAAACAGAGATACTAGACGGGTAACACGCTCATCAATAACATGACTTTCCAAGTCGGACGCACCATCCCATGGGAAAGCATCAGCTCCATGCTTACGCAGGTCCCGACTCTTCCCCGGCCACCAGTTACGCCTGTCGTCATAAGAGGTGCGGCATACATCGTAATAGGCAGAAAGCTCATTGCTGGTGGTCTGATATGCCTGACGTAATACATCTACGTCTGGAGACTTCCCCAAGTAGGTGATAGCCTTGGAATAGTTTTGGTTTTCCATGTTACTGCTCTTCTATTTTCTTGCGAACACGATCCACCAAAACATGGGGATAGTTCTTGTTGATACCTATCTTATCACAAAAATCCTCCAATTCCATAACGGCACCCCAATTTCCAGTAGAAAATACTCTAAACACTTCCCATCCCAGAAATCGATCCACTTGCTCTAGTTGCCATTTTCTGGAGGAAATAAGCATATCTAGCTCACGTTCTTCTGTATCTGTAAGAGATTCCACTAACATCTTCTATGGCTTCTATGAGGACAGTTTTCCCTACTAGCTTTCGGGCCAGCTTCTTGGGTACCAATACCGGAACCTTCAACTGCCTGTCCCTAATATAAGCATATACATACTTCTTGTTAGGAGCCACCTTGATGACATAAGCCTTATAGTGGGCCGGAGTGGCTTCTGGGACATCCATGGCATCGGCCAATATGTCCTGACCCTCTTCACTGATCCAGGTGTTCTTACCCACACCAGTAATCATGTCGGAAGACAGCTTCTCCTTGGCCAAGCTCAATAGCTCATCCCATTCATAATGGCCTTGCTGGGCCAACGCACTTAGTCTTATCTTCATTTAATATCCTCCCATAGCTCGACGAGTTACGGCTAAGTCGCGAGCGGTTACGTGGACAGGACCTTCTCCACCATTCGCCATTCTCAAATAGCGAATGACATCAAAGAAGTCCTTAAGGGGTTCGTCCATTTTCCCCTTTGAGTTGTAGTTGATGAGGCTATCAATCAAATTGCGACAGCTCTCGTGAATGTAGCACCTCGGGCGGTTGGCAGCATCGATCGGCTCATTTGGGTTATAATTAAACCACTCATCCAATGCAGACAATCCCACCTCCTCCATCCGGCCATCGGATGGAACAAATACAAATCCATACTCCTCGAAGGACATAAACAGGTCCTCGTTATTCTCATTCTCCTTTGCAAAGAACCTGGAGTCGCCGATTCGCTCAAAAACTTCTACCCCCAGTTCATCCTCCACCTCTTCAAACAACTCGCAGTAGCCATGGACACTTAGCCCTATCTTCTTGGAAGCAGGACCATACCTCCACTTCGGATCCCCGAAATCGGCCCATTCCCCATATGTATCCCAATCGGGCCATTCCCGGCAGATGTAAACATTATCCCTCTCATCCACAGCAGCCCATATCGAGACGTAGTTTCTGGCACCCGCAGGATCCACCACCTGATAAATGGTATACCTAGCCTTGTTGGACACATCGGGAAATTTCATCCCATACTTGTTTTCCTTCTCATCACTCAACACGTTCACCTCAGTGTTGAAAAGAGGAAGGAGAGAGGTCATACTTTTGACCGGAACACCATACGCCCGGACGAGTATCTCCTCCTCCGGCCTACCCCTCAAGTCTTTCGCTATACGCTCGTACCCCCCGAATGGGTTTTCATCGGAATGAAGGTAGACCACAGAAGCATCCCTAGAGGGGCTGTACTGCCGCACAGGGACTTCTCGACCCCTAATGAGGGCTGCATCCCTAGTTTCCAGTGTTTCGACGTTCTTGAGGTAATCAGAGATGAAAGGTGTGTAGCCATCTATAGGTGTAAACCCCACACCCATCACCGCATCTCTGGTGGCTAAACGAAACCTCAACGTGTTTACTAGCGTAGCGTCACCCAAATATTCATCCAACCAAGCACCAATATTGATGCCATCAGGATCCGGAAACCCATATTCGAAACCTTCAAGGATGGTTTGGTTGTTGCTAAACTGAGTGTATGTCTTGAAATCAACCCTAGTTCGGGTATCTGGAAAGATGAAGCTTTTACCAGTGAAGCCATTTTGCATGGAGAAGTTGATGTAACCATCCATGCTTTTGGTCTTCTTCTTCATCTCCCGAGGCATCATCTCCCATATCGCAGCTTGCTGCACCTTAATGGAGGTGTCCTCATTCTGGCTAAAGCATACAACATGGCCATCCCTACTTTCCGTAACGGCCTCCATCACTATCTTAGCAAAACCAGTGGTCTTACCAGACCTGTTTCCCCCGAGAGCCAAACACTCGTTGTGGGTGTTCAATCCATCGCGGATGCGTTCCCAACCCGGCAGGTCAAACCCGTAACGGATGGGATCGTTTACACTTGCATCTATACGTCCCTCATGTGCCTTGTGAAGCTGTTTTAGTAGTGGGAGGTTATGATCGTATAACCAAACTATCTCCTCCGCTGTAGGGGCTTCTAGGAAGGGATGTTCTGTAAAACTAATCATCTATCCAATCAATGTTCTGCAACTCTTGTTGAGACTTCTTCGCAACAAGGGCTAATAACACTGCTAGGTTTTCTTGGAAATGTTCACTATCCACTTTGTTAAAAATGTCATATTCAAATCCATTGTCAGTGATGGAAGCCACCATCACAGTTTCCCATTCCGGAACAATGGTGTCCAAGGACTTCTCAACAAGCTGCATGTTTTTGTTCATATTACTCAATGATCCTTCTTATCCCATGTCTAATTGGAGTCACCCGAAATGGTCTACGCTCAATGGTGGAGGAAGTGGGAATTGCACCCACGTCCGGAAAGGACACTGCCTCTTCCGTCGAATCTATGTTTCCCCCGAAAATACGCTCCCAGCCCCGATCGTATGCATCCCGATCGGTGGTTCTGTCGCTGTCACCCTTACCGTTCATCAATCACCTCCGCAGGTATAGCCTCATCAGCCATCTGGCTACGAGCTTGTTCCATGAGCTTTTTGTAGTCGTCGTCCGTCCATACCTTCTCTTCCCGGCTAATACTCGTTGCCTCCCCCCGAGCCAGCATAGCTTCGCGGCTACTATTGGCCTTAGCAATGGAGATGTCCTTGATGTCCTTGAAGGTGGGCTTTAGCTCACCACTATCCATACCATCACGCACACTCTCAATCATGTCCTCCTCCAGGCTAGTTATGTTGAGGTAGGAGTAGGAGGCTAGCTTACCCCCGAGTTCACGCCATTTACCCAACTGGTCCGCATAGGTGGAGATGATGCGTATCACCGTAGCCCTGTCATACTTGTACTTCTTGACCAAGCAGGTTTGGGACTTCCCCTGAGAATGGAGGAATAGAATGTGGGCAGCCTTCTGCGGATCGTACCGCTCCAAGAGCTTGACGTGTGGAGGAGCAGCAGCCTCAGCTCGACGAAGTTCTTCTTCAATGGATGCTAACAACTCGTGCTTTATGGCTGCTTTGTCTTCCTCCACTTTGACAGGGTACTTGATTGGAGCCATGAAGTCAACAAATTTTCGAAGGTCAGTTTATGAGTAGTAGTACCAGTGTGATGCGGGAGTTGACTCCCCCCCCCATTGTTTGTTTGGCTCGTAACTGTGGTCAATGTGAGGGGTGCATCCTAGCTGCAAGATCCCCGCACAGTTGAGAGCGGAGCGATCGCTGCTATGGATTCCGACGCAGCGAGCGAAGCGTAGACTGCGGCGGCGGTTTTTTGGGGACACGGGAAAGCCGGAAGCGGTCGCGCGTGGGTGGCGCTTTCGCTTCCGGCTGGGGGATGGGTTCCGGCGTGGCTAGTAGCCGAGCAAGACAAGAATCAGGAAGAGGACCGGGGCTGCGATCAGGCAAAAACCGACCAGCAGTGCGGCGGCCTCGAGTTCCTCCGGTGTCCGTCTCATAGCCAAGCCTCCCGGATAGCGATCCAAACAATGGCTTGCAACTCGAACCCGGCCAGCCCGGCATTTTCGGCGGCGGCCAAGTGCAACCGCTCGAGGCGGCGGTACTGAGCTTCCGTGGGTGACTCCTGGCAATCGGGCGGCTCGGGTAGTCGGGACAGCTCTCCCGGCGGTACGAGGGCCGATCGCATGGCCCAAGCATCAATCGTGCAGCGGGCTGGATCAAGTCGGCTGATGTTGAGAGCGAAGGCGTGGGTTTTCGGGGCGGTGTCACTGATGGGCTGGCCGCCGAGGGCGGCCCAAGCCTTCCGGCGGTTGGCGTGGGGTGTGCAGACCGTCACGCTTTCCTGTGGTTCTCCGGCGGCCCAAGCGGCGGCTAGGTTGGTGGCGTCAACCGTGTTTCGCTCCCAGCGATTCCGTGGGGAAAGGGCTGCGATCGCTGAAGCTGCTGCGTGGCGGCTTATGCCGACTCGGGCCGCGATCGTCGCGGCGATTTGCTGGGCGGCTGGATACCATGCCAGGCCTTCGGCCCATTGGCGATCCGTGGCAACTCGGAGCCACGAGCGGAGCCGGGCCGAGATGGCCCGGTCTGATGTTTCGGAAAGGCGTCTCATCTTCCGGCCTCCTTTCCGTACATGGAAAACAGAGCGGTGACGTTGTCCCTAGGTGATCCGATCGAGAGAAAAGCGGCGTCGGATTTTTCAAGCTCCCAATATCCGGCTGGAGTATCGTCGAAGCAAAAGGACTGCATCTTATAAGGGTTGTAGGTGACGGCCATTGGACTCCAGTCGCTCTTGATGGCAACGGGGCGAATGTACCCACGAACAAAGGCGTGGACCTTCTTGCGGCCGTTCTCTCGAACCCAGCGATTTCCGGCGGGTTGAACTGTCCACTTGCAATCTTCAAGGACAACGTCCTGGGCGTAGGCCTTTACTAGGCTGTCCTGTTGGACACTCCAGCAATTGCGTTGAAGGTTCCGGTATACCGCTACACGGCGGGAAAGGTCCAAGCGGTAGCGCTTGTCCCTTGGTTTCAAGAACTCGACGTTGTCGGTTCTGTAAGTGGCGGAGTAGTTCGCAAAGAACTCTCGGGCCGCTTGGGTTATTGTGTTGGTGTTAGTCATCGTCAAAGATCATGACACAGACTGGGCGGGGGTCGAAATTTTCTTTGCTTTACGGTAAAATGTTCCACGTGGAACAATCCGGAGCCGGGCCGGGGTCGGGCCGGGATGGCCCGAAAAAATCCAAGCATCCGGCGGGGCCGCTAGGGGAGTGTGCCTAGACATCACTGCTTTACTGTAAAATAACAAAATGGAGGTAGGTGTTTGACAGATAGGGGAGTGTGCTTAGTGTGGTGGGGATGACTTACCATTGCACAGAAATAGACGGCGACCGATGGTCGATCGATTTTGAAATAGTTGAGGGGAATGTTGCCATTATAGACGTACGTCTAAATAAGCAGCTTATCCCCGCTGAGATAATATCCAAGGACTGGATTGAGAAAGAGGAGGGCCGAATTCAATGCGCGGTGTTTGGATTCCAAGTGATCTCCTAAAAGGGACCTTCGGTCCAGCCGAGGCACTACTCGCCGGGTATATCGGCGGGTGGCCTGATGGCTGTTTTGCATCCAATCAGCGTATTGCTGAGGACATAGGTGTCTCCGAACATTACGTTCAAATGCTGATCTCTAGGCTAGTGAAAAGGGGCGTCATCCAGAAAGTGGGACGCAACCACACACGCAAGATGAGGCTGGCAAAGAAGTACGCGCTTGATACTATAGTATCAGGCTAATGACACTATAGTGTCACATATAACATAGATAACATATACCTATAATAATAATAATAACTAGTATGACTAACAAAGATAATAAGATTGGTTTAGCGTCAGAGGTGTCTGACGCTTTCGGCTCCGCCGTTCAGCCCGCCCTCGGCGCAGGCTTTTTTATTAATCCTCCATCCTATCAACACTTCGTTCCCGAGATGGACGCGGCGTCGAAGATGGAACGCCTCTATATGGAGGAACTTGAAAGGCTGGACAACACTCCAACGCCGGAACAGGTGGACCAATTGTTCAACGCATTAGGAGGGAGCTTTAAATGAATCGATACGCAAGGTGGTGCAAAATTTATACTGAGCTTATACGGTGTGGGAGTTCGACCTTAGCCGAGGACGAGACATATACCACGGTTAAGAAGCATATCGAGGAAGCTATGCATAATGAAATGATGCAGCCAAGTCCTGAAGGTGCAAATCTATCTGCCGCTTCTGAGATGGTTGTAGAACTTTGGAGAGTTAGAACAAATGGAGGAAAAATAAAATGAGTGAGTTCGTAGAAACCAAACTATCCGACCTCTACATCCGCAATGCCATTATGGTTGGCATCGCCATGCTGGAGGAATCAATCAACCACATAGATGTGCCAGACGGGCTGTCTCAAGCTGCCTTTGATGAGGCCGTCGAACCCCTGAAGCCATTGCTCGCTGAACTACGCGAGTCATGCCTCGGATCCATCGATGAAAATGAGTCCGACCTCATCGCCCACGTCAAGGAGTCCACCGAAAAGGGACTAGAGGAGGGCTGGGATGCATAGGATACATGGCATTCCGTTACCGGGACGCCTCAAAAACGGTTGGCTATTCGACCCGATCAAGCAGCGTGAGGAGTTTTTGAGGAAGATCACGTTCCCTATTCGATCCCGCCGTAATCAGGGATCTCTGATAGAAACTGCAAGTTCACCCTTGCAAGTGCTTTGCACCCATGCAGA
>Ga0208792_1000644_pt1 | contig 12787 bp, 10 predicted proteins | sample 14_taG_FD_184087 | JGI IMG/M metagenome (GOLD analysis project Ga0208792, IMG submission 184087) | Marine viral communities from the Subarctic Pacific Ocean - 14_ETSP_OMZ_AT15311 metaG (SPAdes) (version 2) | ecosystem: Environmental > Aquatic > Marine > Oceanic | place: Pacific Ocean | collected...
TATGTAAACAATTCAAATACTGCTAATGGTTTGTCTTTTTATAATGGCGCAAACGAAAGCATGACTATCACCAGTGATGGCAATGTGGTGTTTCAGGTCGGCATTAATGCTCAGACTGGCACTACCTACACAACGGTTCTTGCTGACCAGTCCAAGCTGGTGACGCTTAATAACGGCTCTGCTATTACGCTGACTATACCTGCTAACTCCTCTGTCGCATATCCAGTAGGCACGAAGATTGACTTCGCTCAGTTGGGTGCAGGGCAAGTAACGTTTGCTGGTGCTAGTGGCGTTACAGTAAATTCAACACCCACATTAAAATTAAGAGCGCAATACTCTGGCGCATCTTGCATCAAGACTGCAACTGACACTTGGTTGCTGGTTGGTGACTTGGCGTCTTCATAATGTTTACGTTTGGAATAATTGCATCGTCTTTTGTTGATGCTGTCGGTGCTAATCCTGAAGCTGGCCTTACACTGAGCAGAACAGATTCAGTCGGCACATTAAGTTCTATGCCATCATCCGAAAGAACAGATGACATTGTGATGGCGTGTGACATTAGGTTTCCTACAAGTACACCCACAACTCCAGCAGTATTGTGGGAGATGGGCGGCGCAGGGGCTGGGGGGTATGTAGGATTTTCAAACGCAACTGGCTCTATAACATTTAGATGCCGTGGCGGTGATGGTAGCGTAAATCTTTCTGGAGGCTCGACAACCAATGCGGTTGTTGTAGATACAATAGACTATCCGACTGATGGAGAAATACACACGGTTGTTTGGGAGTATCGTCCAACTGCGGCTGGACGTGTTAGGCTTTGGATTGATGGAGTACTTAAAGGCTCGTCAGAAACAACTGGCGGAGGCGCATTAAAAAACACAAGTTTTGCGGGTGGGGCGTCTGGCGGGTACACTGTTTACCAAGGGGCCGTTCCAGTTGGAGAGTCAACAAACGCTTGGTCAACTGTTGCTAGTTTAACAGATGCTAGTGGCTTGCGAATTTACTTAGGCCAGCTATCAACTATAGAGACTCCCCTTGCTGGCGGTTATGGAACGACTGGTATTGACCTACCCGCAACGTATAGCCCTGGATATTGGGGGTATGTCGATAGTCTTAGTCTTGGAACACTTTCTTTAACTTCTGGAAGTTATGTAGACGCATTTGGAACAGGTGCTACTGCTATTCCTTTATTTGCGAATTTTCAACAGGGGACTATTACGGGTGACACCACAAAATACTTTAGAATGTATGTTAATGGAGTTAATAACCCGACAACGTGGGATTATTTAACCGCTACTGTTGACGGAGAAACCACTACATTTACTAGGGCTTCTGCGACAATCGTATCATCTACCTCACCTACTATCTATGAATGGTCTACGAGTGGAGAGCCATTCTCAACAGAGTCTTCTGGGACTACATTTACTTGGGGGATTTTCTAGTGACCTTTAATACGTTTACAGTTGACGGAGTAACGAAACTTTCGGCTTACTTTACAATGGATGGCAGTCAAGAGGAGTATTACATTGAGACTCCTGCGAAACATGATACATCTAATGATGAGTTGAATGAACAATTTCTTCGTGATATTTTGAATAGGTTGCGCCCAGAAGAAGCAACTGAAGAACAAATTTTATCTATAACTTTTGTTGAAAAAACTGAGTAAAAAACTAAAAAATACTAAAGATATAAAAGTGTATTGTGATTAGGTATTGCCTTTATAAGTAGTGTTAGTATTGCTTATTAAAGAGTTTTGTTGTATAATAAACTAATTACTATTTCTAACAGAAGGACAAGAATAATGAAAGATGTAGACAAAAGTGTAATTGATTTGGGAGCAATTGGTGTCACTACGGGAGCTTTATTTGAGGTTCTTCCTAGCATCACTGCTTTAGCTTCGCTTGTATGGGTTCTTCTAAGAATCTACGAAACAGAAACAGTTCAAAAATTATTAAAGAAACAGTAGGATAAAAATATGGCATCAACTTATACGACACGAGTAGGTCTTGAAAAGCAAGGTGATGGAGATAATGCCAACACTTGGGGTCTTGTTCTCAATGAAAATGTTATTGACCTTGTAGATGAAGCAGTAGCTGGTTATGAGTCTATTAGTCTTGCAGGCGGTGGTATTACACTTACTAATACAGATGGAGCTACAAACCAAGCTAGAAATTTTGGATTAAAGTTTACAGGTGCTTTGCCAGCAGACACTACCGTTGTTGTTCCTGCAAAAGAAAAAATTTATTATGTGCATAATAGCACCACAGAAAATTATAATGTTTTCTTAAAGCCTGCTGGTGGAACTGCAGTAACCGTTGTTGAAGCAGGCCGCAGTATGATTGCTGCTGTTGATGGCACAAATATTAACACCCTTGAAAGTGTAGACCCTGGTGTATATGCGACTAAAGTAGAAGTTCAAACACTATCTGCTACAATGGCAACTAGCATTGCAAATGTATCCGCAACTCTTGAAACACGAATTTCAGGAGTATCAAGTACTTTTGCTTCTACTTCGGCAACTTTAAACAGCAGAATTAATACAGTGTCTTCAACGATGGCTACCAGTATTAACAATAGCAACGTAGCTCGTGCTTCTTTATCTGCAACTATGGCAACAAGTATTAACAACAGCAATACAGCTATTACCGTGGTGTCTGCTACAATGGCTACCAGCATTAACAATAGTAACTTAGCAATTACTTCTATTAATAATATTTTAAATGGCGGTGCTGCTTTTGCAAGCGCAGGTACTTCTGCTACATTGGAAACTCGTATTGCAGGAGTATCAAGTACTTTTGCTGCTACTTCAGCAACACTAGAAGGACGAATTGCAACCGTGTCTTCTACAATGGCAACCAGTGTTAATAATTTAAAAACTGGAATTACTGGGGGAACAATTGTAGCAGCAACAGCCACTAATGCTACTAATGCTACTAATGCTACTAATGCTACTAATGCAACAAACTTAGATGGAAATAATTCTGCATATTATAGGAATGCAGGAAACTTAAATGCTGGTACTTTATTAGCCGCAAGATTAAGCGGTGATTATTCTATTAATAACACAGGCACATTAGATGGCTATAATGGTTCTGACTTTTTACGTGTTGCCAACGAAAGTTTAAGTAGCAATGGTTACGTAGAATTAAGCAATGGTTTAATTTTACAGTGGGGGCAACAAAATACAACAAGTCAAACTGGAAGTATTTCTTTTCCTAAAACATTTGCAACTGCTTGTTGGATGGTACAGGTTACTTCAGACTATACCCTAGATAAATTTGCTTCTACAGTAACAGGAAAATCAACAACTTCTTTTAACTATAGAGTAGGCGGTAGTTACGTTAGTGGAACCGACCTTTATTGGTTTGCAATTGGTGAATAATAAATGGCATCAACGGACACAAGACCTTTAACGCTTAACTTCTTACCTGGTTTTCATAGAGAGTCTACACAGTACTCTGAAGAAGGCAAGTGGTATGATGGTAATCGTGTTCGGTTTCGTGAAGGCAAACCAGAAAATATTAGAGGCTATACAAAATTTTCTTCTACAGAATATTTAAATGGTATAGCAAGAGACACGCTGACATGGACAGATAATGAAACTCGTCCCTATATTGCTGTCGGAACTAATCGTCAACTATATACTACACAAAATCAAACTCAATATGATGTATCTCCTATTGTTGAAATAGTTTCTGTTGCGGGTAACTTTGAAACATTTAACAACTCTACTTCTTTTAAAGTTAGTTTAACTAATACTACAACACAAAGTGGAGACAGGGTTGAGTTTGTTGGTGTGAGCGTTTTAAACGGTATTGATATTAATGGCATTACAACCGTTGTTTCTGTTTCTGGTTTAAATCATTTTTATGTTAATAATGCTACTACAGCTACAGGAAGTGGTTCAGACTTAGGTACAGCAGGAAGTATACAATTTCTTTTGCCCCTTGAGCAAACAGATGCTATTCAAGGTTTAGGTTATGGCGCTGGTGTTTATAACGCTGGTGTATCTGTCAGTGGTGCAAGAGCTTGGAACGAGCCAGCTGAAGAAAGTAACATTGTTTTGTTGCCTGCAATGTGGCAGCTTGATACATGGGGAGAAGACTTGCTGGCATTACGCCGTGGAAGCAGGCTTTTATACTTAGATATTGATGCTTCTATTACACCTCAACGTTCTATTGTAGTAAGTGCTGCACCTACAGCAACTACGTTCCTTGTGTCTCCTAATGATAGGCATGTTATTTGTTATGGAGCCAGAGCTTTTGCCACTAGTTTAGGCACTGGTTCTAATCCCATGTTGGTTCGATGGTCAGACCAAGAAGACTTTACTAACTGGACTCCTAGTATTACGACAACTTCTGGTGAAGTAGTTTTAGCTGAAGGCTCAAGAATTATTGGAGCAAGGCGTTCTCGTAATGCTATTAATATCTGGACAGACAGGGCAATGTATACTCAATCTTTTGTTGGTCCTCCATTTATCTTTAGCTTTACACAAGTGGGTTCTAACTGTGGACTTATAGGGCAACACGCTGCTATTGATTATGACGGTGTGTCTTTCTGGATGGGTGACAGTAACTTCTTTGCTTATGACGGTAGGGTACAAACATTGCCTTGTACAATCAGGCGGCATGTTTTTGAAGACTTTAACTTTACTAATAAAGAAAAAGTATATGCAGGAATTAACTCAGAGTTTAAAGAAATTATCTGGCTATATCCCTCGTCAGGTAGTTCAGAACCAGATTCATATGTAATATACAATACAGAAGAACGCACATGGGTATATGGTAAATTGTTTGAAAACGGTATTGTAACAACCTTTACTGATAAGTCAACCTATAGTAATACAATTACTGTGGGAAATACTGCTGGTATAGAAAGCACTTCTTATATTTATAATAATGAACCAAATGAAGTATACACAGGGGAAGGCTCTAAGCTTTCTTCTTTCTTAGAATCAGCTGAGTTTGATTTGGAAGAAGGTAAGCTTATGATGTTTTTAGACAGGATTATTCCTGACTATTATTTAGATGCAGATGAAATTGTTAACATGGAAATAAATGTTAAGGATTATCCTAATGGTCCAACAAAAACTAAAGGTCCATTTAGTATTGGGCAGGGAACACAAAAGGTAGATTTACGAGCAAGAGGCAGACTAGCCAATGTAAAAGTATCTGCTAATAGTGCGGGTGCATGGCGTTGGGGTTCTGTTAGATTGTCAATGCAGCCTGATGGAGATAGATAATGGCTACTTATCCTGGCTTGCCTAACTACACAAAAATTACTACAGTGCAAGAACTAGAAGACGTTGTTCGTACATTTGTAAATGAATTAACAAGAGAGCTTGACTTAGAAGACCAGAAGCAAACAAATGCTCCTTCTACTAAGATATACACGGTTACTACTGTAACAGAGATAGGTAGACCTAGAGCAGGGGATGTAGCTTATTCTACTAGCTCAAGTAAGTTTAGGGGATATACTACAACCGCAACAGAGTGGGTAGATTTTAATTAGGGTATGGTATATAAACATAAAATATAGTATAATAAAGGCAATTAAATAAAGGAATAGACTATGGCATATGGACAAAATATGAACGCACCTATGGCGGGGATGACAGGACTGGCTGCTCTTAAGGGTAGGCAGGGTGATAACACTTTGGTTCATGTTAACCCAATGGAACTTAAAGCTTTAGATAACATGGCTCCAGGTGGTCTTACACGTAATCCATATACAGGTTTGCCTGAAGCATTTAAGCTTAAAGACATTCTTCCTACACTAGGGGCTATTGCTGGTACTGTGTTTCTTGGTCCTACATTTGGTGCAATGGTCGGAAGTGGTCTTGGCGCTGCAGGCGGTACAGCATTAGCAGGTGGTAATAAAGAAGAAATTTTAGGGGCTGGTCTTGTATCAGGCGCTACCGCTGGTTTGCTTGGAGGTGCTTCTCCTACCGCAGCAGCAACAACAGCAGGGCAAGAGGCTATTAAAGAAGGCGCTCTAAAAGAAACGGCAAAACAAGCAGGCGCTGATTCAATTGTTCTTGCGGGTAGTACTGGTACTCCTGCTACTAGTTTTATTCCAGATAGTATTAAAAATTTTGCAAAAGCTCCAATTGAATCAGCAGCAAAGTTTTTACCAAAAGATGGAGCTATAGATGCGTCCTTTAAAATAACAGACTTCGCAGCCGATGAAGCCCTTAGACAAACTGCACAAGACGCAGCAACAAAAGCAGGCAGAGAAGCTTTTGTTAAACAAGGTTTAGCTGGTGCAGCGGGTGCAGCTTTGGCCACCCCTGTTAATATGCCTGGTGAACCTCCAGTAGGTCCAGCTACAGGAACAGATTTTGAAAGGCAACAAACTGCCAGTCGTGAAGACATTGATAAATTTATTAGACGAGGAGGTCCAATTCCTCAGTTCTTTAATCAAGGCTTTGTACAAGCAGAAGAAGGTGGGCAGATTGCTGATGCCCCTATGTTCTCTGGTATGGTAGAAGGTAGAGGAGATGGTATGTCTGATGAAGTACCGTTTGAAGTAGTAGGTGACCCAGAAATTGATACAGCAATGTTAAGTCCAGATGAGTATGTAATGGACGCATACACAGTAGCGGCACTTGGTAACGGTTCGTCCGATGCGGGTGCTGAAAAATTAGACGCATTTAGGAAAGAGTTGAGAGAAAAGGTATACGGAAAGAAAGAGCAACCTAAAGAAATAGATGGTGCTAAAGAACTTAGTAAACTCGCTTAATGACAAAAGAATACTTTCAAGTTCCTGCAGAGGACATACATAATAATTGGCAGCTGTTTGCATCACTAATAGAAAATGCCAAAATTAAAGCAAACCAAGAAGATTTATCTTTTGACTTTTGTTACTTTCAATTGATGAATAATTATTGGCAGTTGTTTGTAGTAATAGAAAACGAAGAGCTTCAATTTATTACAGTTACAAATGTAACTCCAGTGGCTGAAACATTTTACTTGACTCCTATTTTTATTTCTGTTATGGATGGAAAAAAATTAGATTTAGAGTTCTTAAGTAAAACACTAGAAGAAATAGCTAGAAACTTTAATTGTAGTAAAATAATTGGTGGCGGTAGAAAAGGATGGGGAAAACTATTAAGTAAACTAGGATATGAGCCTGTTTATATGTTTGAGAAAAAATTATGATTACATTTGAAAAGAAAAGCAGGTATGGTGACTTTGAGGATTTGATGGGCATAACCATCGAAACTGAGGACAAATGGCTTGATAAAAAAGTAAACTCTAATATTGCCTACGGTTCAATAGGGCTTTCTGGAAAAATACCTGGAAATTTAAATAACTATAATCCACAGCCATTTAATCCTGGTCCTGGGTTTCAGTCCCCTTATTCAAATATAGGATACCAGCCACAACCTTACGCACCACAGCCCTACGCACCACAGTACTATAGACCACAACCCTATGTGCCACAATTTGGTCGTCCACAGTTTGGGTTTTCTCAATTTAATCCACCGCAATTTAGTCGTCCTCAATTTAATCAACCACAGTTTAACGCACCAAGCTTTGGTCCACCACAAACAAGTGGTTTTAATTCATTTGGGACAAGCTCTTTAGGGCAGTATGATACTTCACCGCCAACACCATCAGAAGCACAACCACGACCTTTACCTTTTAGTTTTACACCAGGTAGTACATATCAACAACCAACACAACCAGCGCAACCAATGCAACAAACAGGTCAAGCACAACAACCGTCTACAAATATGGAAGGACTTGCTCCTATCTTCGGCAGTCTTGGAAGCTATAGTTTATTTTAGGTATAAAAATTATGATTACATTTGAAAAGAAAAACAAATACGGTGACTTTGAAGACTTAATGGGAATGACCATTGAGACAGGGGATAAGTGGCTTGATAAAAAATTAAACTCTAATTTATGCTATGGCAGTATTTTAGGCGGTGGCGGCGGTGGCGGCGGTCAACAAGACGTGCCACCTACTCTTCGTCCATATGTAACAGATGTTTTAAACAGAGCAAAAGGATTATACGGTTCTAATGTTGGCTATGTTCCTTATCAAGGTGAACGTATTGTAGGCTTTAGTCCTCAAGAACAAGCTGCTATGGGAGGCATTCAAAGTTTAGTAGGTAGAGGTTTAACTCAATCTCCTTATTTAACAGATGCTTCTTCATACTATGGTCCTGCTTATGACTTGTTGTCTTCTGGTGCTTTGACGCAACAACAAGCAAGTGGTTTGTTAGGTCAGATTGACCCTACATTAAGAACAGCAGGTAGTGAATTTGATTTAGCTTCTGCGTCTTTGGCTGGAGTTCCTGCTGCTTTGTCAGAGCAACAACAAAGAATTTTAAGTGCTGAACAAACTCTTGGTCGTGTTGACCCTGAACTTGAAGCACAACGTCAAGAGCTTGCTGCATCTCGTCAAACACTTGGTAGAGCTACTGGTCAATTAGGTAGACAAGCTTCGGGTATTGCTGGCGCACAACAAACACTAGCGGGGGTTAGCCCAGAGCTTGCAGAATATAGAGCAAGACTTTCTCGTGCTGAAGAAGCTTTGGGGGCAACTGCACCTACACTTGGTCAGTTTGAACGACAACTGCGTCAGGCAGAACAAACCTATGGAGGCGCACAAGAGCGTCTAGGAAGAGCAGAACAACAGCTAGGAAGAGCAGAGCAAGCTGCTAGAGCAGGCGCAGGTGGTGTAGGTATTGGTGGCTTAGATGTCGCTAGATACATGGACCCATATCAACAACAAGTAATTGATATTGAGAAGCGTCAGGCTAGACAAGATGCTGCTCAAACTGCACAAGCTATTGGTGCTAAAGCTGCAGGCATGGGAGGCTTTGGTGGCTCACGTCAAGCTATTCTTGAGGCACAACAAGCATCAGACTTAGGCTCAAGACTTTCAGATATTCAAACACGTGGCTCTCAAGCTGCTTATGACCGTGCCTTGCAAACAGCAGCACAACAGCAACAACTACAATATGGAGAAGATGTTGCTAGACTACAGCGTCAGTCTGGTTTAGGTCAAGCACTTGCTTCATTGGCAAGCTCTCAAGCAGGCATAGGTCAACAACAAGCAGGAATTGGACAGCAACAAGCAGGTCTTGGTATCTCTGGCTATGGTGGTCTTGCACAAGCAGGTCGTGACTATGCAAGTCAGATTGCAGGTTTGGGCGGTCAGTATGGTCAAATTGGCCAGCAGATAGGTTCACTAGCAGGGCAGCAAGGACAACTTGCGGGACAGTTTGGAAATGTAGCTAGTGGTCTAGGAAGTGTTGCTGGTCAACAACAGGGAATTGCTAGTCAGTTTAGTGGCATAGGTCAACAGATTGGCGGCCTTTCAGATAGGCAACTTGGTATTGGTAGTAGCTTTGGTCAAATTGGTTCTCAACTGGGGGCGCTTTCAGGACAACGAGCAGCACTTGGTCAGGGACGTATGGGTCTTGGCGGTGCTTATGGAACTGGTGCTGGTGCTTTTGGTCAACAAGCTGGTGGCCTTTCTGCTCTTGGTAGTGCTTTTGCTAATCTTGGTCAAGGTGCTTTGGGTCAAGGATACAGAGAAATGGGTTATCTTTCTGGTGTTGGGGAGCAAGACAGAGCGCTTCAACAACAACGTGCAGACCTTGCATATGGTCAGTTCCGTGAAGAGCGTGACTTCCCAAGTGAACAACTACAGCGTTACTCATCTCTTATTCAAGGCTTTCCTATGCAGGGTTTCCAAATGCCTGTACCACAACCTAGCGGTTTCCAACAAGCTGCTGGCGGCATTGCGGCTATAGGTGGTTTAGGTCGTGGTCTTGGTTTCTTTAACAAAGGCGGTGACATTGGCAAGGGTGGTTTAGCTGGTATTGTTAATAAACAAGAAGGCGGTCCTATTAGAACAAGCAGCACACCAATTAGCAATTTAAGAAATATTCTAAGTTCATATAAAACAAGATTTGCTAATACAGATTTAAAAGAACTAGAAGATTTAGTAGATAAAAATACTCCTGGTGCTTCTAGGTCATTAAAAGAATATCAACGTATGCTTGATATAGAAAAAGAAATTAGTCTAAAAGAAGAAGCAATTAAAAAAACAACCGAAGCAGGAATTAGTCGTAAAGATTATAATGCTATGAATTATGATAATGGTTTAAGAGGTATATCTGATGCAGGTTTTGATGCGGCGTCTGGTTTAGAATCTGAAATTGAAAAAGGAACACTAACTTCTGCTCAAGCACAAGCTGTAAATCTAGGCGCAATAACTCCTGCTCAAGCACAAACTGCTGCGGGTGTTACCCCTACATCTATGGGTTCTGCGGGTGCTGCGGGTGTTTCTCCTATTGGTGCTAATGTTGTAAAAACAGCTGAAGATGTTACAGGCTTGCAGGCTATTCTTGATAAGGCATTTGCATTTGACAAAGCCGCTGAAGAAAAAGCAATAAAACAACAACAAGGTTTTGATGTTGCAGCCTTGGGTCTACAGCTTATGTCTACTCCTCTCAATCAAATTGACCCAGCCTTAATTAGAAACTTGGGTGTGACCAATAAAGAACTAGCAGGTCTTGATGAGAAAGGAGCTAAGAAACTTCTACAGAAAAAACTTACAGAGCTTGAGATTAAAAAAGCAGAAAAAGAATTGGGGTCTGTAGACTTAGTTCCACTGTTCCCTGGAATTGATGACTATGTTGAAAACTTAGCTCAAACAAAAGAATTAGGACAGATTGCTGGGGTAAAAAGAAATGAATTAATTAATGCTGCTCAATCAGCTGCGAGTATTAGAGCAAGTCAGGGTGGACACGACCCTGATAGTGCAATGGCAGAAAGATACCTTAGAGAAGAACTTGATAAACAAGCAGATATTTTTAAAAATTTAGTTAGAAGCGGTACAGGAGATAATGCTGGAAGACCAGCAGCTGGTGATATTGCACCAACACTGTCGCAATTAAGTCTTCGAGATAGCTAAGGAATATATAAATGGCTTTAAGTGTTTACTCACAAACGTTTCAAGATACTGTTAAAGAAGCTGAAGACCTTGTTAAATCTGGTGAAATAACAAGTAAGTCTCAGCTTTCAAACTATGTGTCAAATAAAGGCATTGACCCTTCTGAATATATGAGTGCATTGAATAAAATGCAAAAAGGTCTTAATGAAGGGATGTCTTCTGATGATTTTCGTCCTATTGATATTCCTTTAATTGGTAATGTGGGCAGAACGCTTGGTCGATTTGCTGGCGAAACAGTAGGCGGTGTAGTAGATTTTGTAGACGCTTTTACACCAGAAGGAATTAGTGAAGCTGTTTCTGGGGTTGCCTCTGAATTAGAAGAAGCATTACCAGAAGAATTAGTTCAAGGACTAGATGCAATCTTTGACCCATATCACGGAGAAGGCGCTGCTGGTGTGATTGAAAACATTGCAGGCACTGCGGGGTCTTATCTTGTTCCTTCTATGGCTGCTGTTAAGGGAGTTAACCTAGCTCTTAAAGCTAATAAGTTGGCTCGTTCTCCTGCTTCTCGCTCTTTAACAAGAAAAAAATTAATGGGTCTTGAAAAGAACGCAAGAACTAAACGCATTCAAGATATGCGTAAGGCAGAGTATTTAAAAACTAGAGGCGCTCAAGGTGTTGGCGTAGCTGGTGCAGTTACAGCGGTTGAAGACCCAGATGAAAGCATTGTTAATTTTTTAATTGATAGCTTTCCAGAATCAACTGGCTTTATGCAAAGACTTTATGTTGACTCTAATGATTCAGAAGCTGAAAAATATTTACAAAATTTAATTAATAACTTGGGGTTGGGGCTAACTATTTCTCCATTTTATCTTGCTAATGCTCTTCGTGGCAATGGTTTAAAAAGTGCTTTAGCTGCAACTAAACCACTTCCAGAAGCATTAAGAAATTCTGAAACCGCTACAAGATTACCAGATACTCCTAGCTTTTGGTCTGCACCTATTGCAACAACTAAAAGATATTTAGGAGAGATGGGTACTGCTTTACGTGGTACAGATGAAGCTACTATGGCTGCTGCTATTGCAAGAGACAACGAATTGCAAGCAGTATTGAGAGAAGTAGAAGGTTTAAATAATAGTTTAAGAGCTACATCTAAAAATAAATATGATGATACTCTTTTAAACGATGCGCTTCAAGGGGACGTAAAAGCTTTAAACTCTTTAGACAAAGACACAAGAAGTATTATTACTGAAATGCGTAATAAAATTGATACAGCGTCAACTGAATATGGTTATGGTTTGAATCCTGCTCAAAACAAAACAAAGCTTAATAAAATTAATAGGCAGATTGAAAACAAAGTCAATCAAATAACTAAGACAAAACAAGGCACAAAGAAAAGAGAAAACCTTGAGAATAGTTTAGCTGCGCTTATTAAAAGAAAAGAAGCAACCGAAAGCGATGGACTTAAAGCAACTATTGATAGTAATGTTGGTGTCTATATGACACGTGGCTATGATTACTTTGATGACCCAGACTTTGCCAAAGACTTGTTAAAAAGATATAATGATTTTAAATCTACAGGTAAAGATGATAAGGGTGTTTTTGTTTCTGCTCTTGACTCTATTAAAAAACAAGCAGGTGTTGATGACGCTGAAGCAAAAGAATTGTTAGACAAGCTGCTACGTACTGGCGAAAAACCTGCCGATATTTTTGGTGGCTTTATGGACTTGAGCCGCAAGCTAACTACAGCTAAAAGCTATAAGAAAAGAGACCCACTAACAGAAGAGGTAAGAAGTTTGCTTGGGGAAATTAAAGACCCATATAGAAACTTTGCAAACACAATGTCTAACCTAGCTAAATATACTGCCGA
>Ga0208792_1000659_pt1 | contig 12493 bp, 21 predicted proteins | sample 14_taG_FD_184087 | JGI IMG/M metagenome (GOLD analysis project Ga0208792, IMG submission 184087) | Marine viral communities from the Subarctic Pacific Ocean - 14_ETSP_OMZ_AT15311 metaG (SPAdes) (version 2) | ecosystem: Environmental > Aquatic > Marine > Oceanic | place: Pacific Ocean | collected...
AGGCAGATGACATCAAGACGCTTCCCGGCGGAAGGACCCATAAGCCCTTGACTCTCAACGATTAGCATCAAATCAGAGTTTTGAGTGGTGTTCATTTGATTAATGCTTTAGATGGCGGTGGTTGTTTTAAGTTACATTTAGAAACAAAAAAAGCGACCTGTGTCTTTGTAAGGTTAAACCATTCCCCCCTTATTCTTTGGACATTAAAATGCCTATGCCATGATTTTTCAAATATACCAAGACTTTTCCATTCACCTACCAGTTTGATGCTGGGTTTTTGTGCTGACAAGGTTTTCTCTCTGTGCTTTGGATTTACACTTATTCCAATTTTGTAGCACCCAAGATGGTCATCTTTCATTAAATACAAGCTTTTAGGCTTACTTATCTTTTTGATTTGCGTTGATTCATTATTTTTACCTTTAGGTTTGTTTTTTGTAACTATTTTACAATTATCTTTGTGTTGAATTGGAACACTTTTAAATTCTATAAATGCTTCAAGTGCAAAATTAAATTCGCTTTCAACCATAAAGAAATCTTCTTTTGACCATTTTCTTACTTTCTTATCAATAGCGTGTGGGTAAAAAATTGAGCAAACTGAAAGATAATCATCACAATCCATCATGGAAATAATTTCACCGCTTTCTTTACGTTCAATTCCTGTTTTCAAACATAATATCTCTCTTAAAGGAACAATAGTTAAGTCTTTAGTGCTTTCTTCGTCTTCAAGGTAAGATGGCAAAAGCTCTTCTTCATGTTCTATTGCTAATTCAAAAAGACTTCCCCAAATCCATTCTCTTTGGCATCCTTGGTCAAAAGGCCATTTATTTTCTGCAAATTTATCTGCAGCCTTCATAAGCATTCTCATATAAACACAAAGCCTTTCTTTTCTCTTTATTCCGGGAAGTATAACTTCAAGCCCATAATCAACTCCATCAATATTTGTATTAAAACCTTCTTTTTCTTGGTCTAAAAAATATGCAATTTCTTTAGATAAAGATACAATGATTAGAAAGTTTTTAGCCCTTTCTATGCTGTCTAAATTAAATCTTTCTTTGCTTTCTTTGCTGAGAGATTTAAGTTGTCTTAAATTTCTTTTTTCTTTTGTTTCATTTTTCATAATAATTTAAAAGCGTAGGCCATCGCCTTGTTCACACAGTCCCTGACTGTATATCTCTTATCTTCCAAGCTCACCCATTGCCCTTGCCAGCGCACTTCTATGGCCTTACTTGCTGCCCCGTTGACTATCTCAGTGTGTCCCGTGTTGTGCTGCCCTATGACAGCCAGTGAAACCTTACCGCTTTGGTGTAAAGCATCGACAACCCTTTCCAGTGCTGTCCTTTGCCCGTATCCAATTGGTGGAGCGTTCTCGTTCTTAAACTCAAGGAAGACAAAAAGTTTGTTCTTTATCTCAAGGAATCCATCCACATCAGTGGGGCTTGCATTGCCGTAGTTGATGCCTGTGAGGTCAATCAGTTGCGCGGCTCGTTCTGGGTGTTCTAGGGGTCTAATCATATTTTGTGAATCGTCTGAGCAATATACTTAGAGCGGCTCAAACCACCCCGGATTGCGTCCAGCTTATCCCATACCGCTGGCGGTAGGTTGATGCTGCTAGTCTTAACAGTGCGGCCCTTGCCGCTGCCCTTGGGCCTTCCGGCTCCCTTTCTTGCTCCCCCGTGTTGTTTGTTCATCTTTTTAGTCATTTGCAGAATTATGCTTAATCCAGTTTTTAAATTCGTTATGAAACCGCGCTGGAACTTTCGAGCCGCCATCAAAATATTCTGGCAGACAATTACGCCAAGCATATGCGACTTGCTCGTTTACAATTCCTTCAAACTCATTCCATTCATGGCGAACCAATACGAGCCGTGTGTCATTAACACTCGGGCTTATTTTTTCTTCATGTGTCGCGCAATTTTTTAGCGTGTCAGAAAAATCATGGTCTACAATGTCATTTGTTCCAAAGCCATCAAAGTAATTTTTTAATGATTCTCTATTCCAAAAATATTCAATTTTGTTTTTCATATCGGTGTGAATATGACCTATTTCTTGATTTGGGTCAACCCCTAAAATGCAGAAAAGGTGATTTTTATTTGACGTGAACTTTTACTGAGAACCAATCCCCGGTCGGCTCGGCTTCTGCTTGGCGTTCGATAATAGTGCCGTAATCACCAAGGCGGTAAGCCCCCCCGTTGATTTGAATGAAATCAGCTTCGTCTCGGTGCCGCTCGGCAAGCTCCCTGATGTCAGAAATCTTGCAGTAACTTGTGCCGTGGTAGGCTGGTGTGCCGTTTAGATACTCATCATCTTTGATGACTGCAACTTGCCAGTCAGTGAAGTAATTGCCATCAGCTTGCTTCTTAGCTTGAGCAATGGCGTCTTGCAAATCTTTGGCCGTTGCGTTGTCAATGTGAATCTCAGTTGATGAAAGCTCGTTGGCTAATTCCTCAACCTGCTTGATTAGGTTTTGAAGGTGAGCGTCAATGCGCTTCTGGCTTGTTACCCAAGGGTCAGAGCATAATGTGATGGTCACGGTGTGATTTCCGTTTGTAGCACTTAGCTCTAACCATTCGCCAATTTTGCTAACGTGCGTTGTCGTTTCGTTTTTCATATCTGCACGTAGATTACCACAATCTTGATTAGGGTCAACCCCCAAAATGAAAATAATTGCACAAAAAAAAAGAGCGGAGCAATTAAGCCCCGCCCTTGTCGGTTGATTTAACTAAGTTTCACGCCACTAGAAATGGCTTCTTTTTGCTCTTCTTCAGAAAGTACACCGCTTTTATGCAATGCTTTAAGAAGGCTTCCAGCAGCGCGGACGTAATTGCCATAATGGCCACCCCTAACTCCAAAAGGGTGAACATAATACAATGCTCGGTTAATGAATTCGTACATGCTGCGATTTCGCTCACTTTCAATCCAATAGGATTTACTATTTTCCTTAATTATTTTAGGTGGATGAGTTTCACACTCATTTGAATCATCATAAAATCTTTGAGGAATTTTTACTGTCTTGGGTTTTTCTTGTGTTCTCATATCAATATATTTTTTGAAAGTTAAACTTGAATCTGGGCTGTCAAAGAACGGTTGTCGCATTGGTCTATGACTCAATTGCTTAGACGCAGTTTAAACTACTGATGATTAATGTCAACACCTTTTTTTAAAGGGCAAAAAAAACGGGGCAGGGAATTTCTCCCCCACCCCGTCAATACACACACTGGAAATCTCAAAACGGGATTTCGTCCCCGTCATCGATGTCGGCAGCTACTTGCTCCCCGGTTGGTCTCTGACCAGCCCACTTGCCATTTCCTAAGATTGCCCCTTTGATGCCTTGCTTGCGCTCTTCTTGGCTTACGTCTTGCACAATCATGCCGTCATTGCCGTATTGGTCAGGCTCATCTTTGAGCAGCACGGCTGCATTTAGGTAGACGCCTTTCTTGCCCTTGTAGAGCTTGCTTTTGTCGATTTTGCTGACGTCGAGCGACAGCCGTAGTATTCCTCCCTTGTTCATTTGTTTTTTTATTTTGGGTTGTTTTTTTGGTTTCATCACTCAGCGCATTCAATACGCCAAGCAATAAGATTTGTGTAATGCTTTCCATCTTTTCCACGGTTTCCTTTAATATCGTAGTAGACTTTCACAAAATCACCCGGCTGATAAGCCGCAATGATGTCAGCCTTTTCGTGGTGTAGCTCGAAAACTAATTCCTGAGAATAAGCCCCGGGCGTTTCAATGACAAAGCGCACTTTTCGGAAGCCATTTTCATAGGCTTCCTCTGGTTGGATTTCAAGAATCTCACCCAGCTTAGTGTCTGGCTTGCGTTTCATTTCGTTGTGATTGTTAGGTTTTTAAATGTTTTAGCAAGTGTTTTTTTATGACTCGCGAAAGTAGATTTTGTCTGCATCCCTGACAATTGGCAGCAGCAACCCGGAGCGTCCGGTGTGCCTATCTTTCTTGATTGTGATGCCAGTGACAGAGAGATAATCGTCATCCTTTTCGTCCATTTCCTGCACCAGAGAAAGCACATAATCGGCATCCTCATTGATGGATGTGGCGTATTTCAAATGCCCTTCCTTGTTCTGCTGGGATAACACAAAAATGAGCAAATCTAGCTCCTTGGCAATGCCTTGCAAAGCGTGTGAAATCTGAGTCAATTCCTGTTCCTTGCTGCTGGCATCAGCGACTTGAATAAGTTGTAGATAATCAATTCCAATCACTCTCACGCCGTGTCGTTTATGCGCTCGCCGTATCATCGTGATGATTTGCCCTATTCGCGGTGAAACTGGCTCTTCAAAATGCAAGGGCATGTCTTTAATGGCCCTATAAGCCTTTCTGAAGGCATTTAACTCTTCCTTGGATACAGTTCGCCTATTTTGCTTCCGGGCGTATGAGAGCGGGTCTGAGAGCAATTCAGAGGGTAGTCTGCCATATGTCCCTATAAACCTTTGCATGATTTGCTGCGCAGTCATCTCACAAGAAATCATTAGGCAGGGTGTCCCGGTGCTGGCGATGTCTGTCAGGAACTGTCCGGCAAGCAATGTTTTACCGCTGCCGGGAAATCCCGCAATAACGCAATAACGTGGCGTTTTAAATCCCCGCAAAGCCGCCGAGAGCGTGGACAGTGAGACTTCAAAGCCATTCGGCTGGGTCTTGCCATCTACCAAAGCAGCAAATTCATCGGCAACAGCTTTGAGCAATGCCGCCCGGTCTTTGGTTGTTTCAGTGTCGGTTGCTGACTCGGCCACTTCCGTCATTGGCTGCCCGGTTGCTTCAACGAATCCAGTCTTGTCATTCATATCAGCAGCTCGCTCTGCAAGGTTCTTGGCTGCATCAATCGCCAGCCGTCTGCTGTGACAGTCCCGCATGGCTTCGATGCTTTGCCCGAAGTGGCTAATTGTTGGAGCGTTGACAAGAATCTGAGCAATTTCAGCCACTCCGTCAGTTCCGTCAATCACGCCGCGCTGCCTGAGTGCTTCAACGGTCAAGGACAAGTCCCCTTGGACATCAGCCGGGAGCTTGTTGCTTGTTGCAAATTCGTAGAGTCGGCGATAGTGCTGCGAGTAGAACCATTCTGGTTGTATTGGCTTGTCATCCCAGCCGGGCAGCTTTTGCATTACTACGCTGAGAACATATTTTTCAGCCTCTAGTGCTGTCGGTTTTTGAATTTCATTCATAGCATTTCTTTAGTCAGGATTCTTGTCTTTTTCTTTTCTGGCTGCTCAGGCAAATCCAGCCACTTTTCATTCTTCAGCCATAGGTGCAGCCCGGGGACAAAACTGCCGCCGTCTTTCGTCCAGTCTTCGCATTTGTTCCATGCTTCGATTGCGTTGACGATTGTTTCCTTTTCCGGTCTGTCTGATTTTTTGATTTTTTTCCATTCATCGGCCACCTGTTTTCGGCTACTTCGTCGCCTTGCTCGCTCCGGTGCAGAGTTCCAGAATGACAGAAGCAAATCCTTATCCAACTCCTCCGCATTTGCGGAGTTCTTAGTTATCTTTTCCTTTCTTTTCTTTTCCTTTCCTTTCTTTTCGTTTCGCTGATGGTTACCCATATGGTTATCCTTATGGTTATCCATATGGTTTTCTTCCTTTATTCCATCAGGGTTTTCGGTTGGCTTAACTTTCCTAGGACGCCCCCCAAGCTTGCCTTTTTCACGTTTAGATTTGACCGCTGCTTCAGACTCAACCGGGTAGAATTTAACCACTAAGTTTTCACCTTCAAAACCAAAGAGTTGGCTCGTAGTTTTTACTTCATCTTCAGTCACTCCGGCAAGCTGTTGCCATTGCCGACTCTTCCAAGATTTGCAGTTTTCAATCGTTCCGCTGTTCTCCTGTGTCGCACACCAACCAAGCAATGCCAGCCATGTGGCTCGCTCTACCGGGTCGGCTCCAATAAACTCAACACCGCGCAAAATGTCGGTGTGGATGTTCAAATAATTCATTCGTTTTCAGTCTTCTCTTTGGGGTTCTTGTCGTTGCTCTGTGAGCCTATAAAGGTCTCCTATCGTTTTGTCTATTTTCATTTCATTTGTCATAAAAATTATCCATCGCACCGCTCACACATCCAACCCCGGGTGTAATGGTGGTAAAGATTTACCCCGCATTTGCAGACTTTTTGCTCGCTGTTAACGTAATGCGTCAGCCGGGCAACTTGACCATTGTCGTAGCTGTGAATAAATGCTTCCACCGCTTTAGGGCTTCGATAGCCCTTTTTAGCGTGCCAAGCGTCAGATGCTGACGGGCTGCGAAGATATTCAGCAGTCACTCCAATGAAGTCTTGCCCAGCCATAAATTTAGCCGTTTGCTTGTGATGGATGTGACCAAGGTAAATGTAGCGGTGAACGCTATTGCTCCACATTTCTGGGCGTTCGGTTGCCATCAAAAGCGGAGTGTCAGCAAGCTTGGCTCCGTCACCATGAGAGAAACTCAAAAGATTTTTTCCGTAGCTTGAATACTTTCGGTGAGCTATTGAAACGTCAAAGGTGATGTTTTTGGATTTTCGGAAATATGCCTTGATTGTCTGGGCAAGCATAAAGCCACTCATAAAATCGTGGTTTGACGGCACGAAAATAATTTCAACATCGGCCAGCGGAAGGCACTTTTCTATTGCCCTAATATACATATCCCGGGCCGCTAAAAAAGCATCGTGCCACTTGCCATCCATGTCTTGGCTAGTCCCGCCAGTGGTCACCGGAGAGCTTGATGAGTCGATATGAAGGCAGTCGTTGCCAATCACAAAGATGATTTTGTCTAAAGGAAACCCGGCAGCCTTTTGCAGAAGGGAATCAATGCCGGAGTCAACAATGCTCACGGCCTTCTTCACATCGTAGCTCTCACCAGCTTCGTGGTTGACTGCGAGCTTACCAACGTGGATGTCGGACGGGTCAAGAATTAGGCAGTGCGGGTTTTTGATTTTGCTTCGCTTAATCTTTCGGAACTTCGGCGAGTATCGCTGAACGTCCTTGATAATAGGGTCAAAGACATCTTCAAGCTGTAAGCCATCAGTTTTGCTGAAAATTGAGAACTTCTCAGACTTATACCAAAAGTGTTTGACGTTGGAGAGCGGCAACCCGGCTTCATCGCATTGATTTACAAGCTCACTAGCCACTCCCTTTTTGCGAAGCTGCTTAATTAGGGCATGCTCATCTGCACTAAGTCTAATTCTGGGAATTTTCATTGTTGAATTCGTTTCTGGGTTCGCTCCCATGCCGGGAAAAATACTTCGTCCATGCAGCGCACAACTGCTTCCTGCTCATAGTTTTCACACCAACCGACTCCAGAGAGAAGAAGTGATGCTTCAAGCATCTCGTGCCGTAGGGTTGTTTCTAGCGTCCACCCGGTGATTTCTTTGCTGAGAATTATTACCCGGTCATCATGGCGATATTGGCCAAAGCAATCGTCAAGCTCGGCACGTTTAATTTTAATGCGCTGGCCTGCAATCAGGACGCTCTTCGGGAATGGCATTGTGAAAATTGGTAATGTTTTAAACGTGGCTCATGCACCACGTTAATGGCCCGGGCAAGTTCTAGATAGCTTTCGTCAGGCAAAACATGCTTGCGGCACTGGCACTCTGCAAAGGTCACACCCGGCTCATATTGAATCTGTGGCTGGCACTTGCATTTTGGACAATGTGAGACAAGCCACTGGGCCTGATTGAGTTCGTCGTTATGTTTGGTTAGTGCGCTCATGCTCGTTGCCAGTGGTGTCTCGCAATTAGGTATGCGTCAATTATGCCATCGTGCGGCTTCTTAGCTCTTTCGCTTCCTAGCCAGTTTTCATCCGGGCAAAGGCGGCTTGCTTCACGCAAAGCAAAAACTTTTGTTTCACCTTTCGGCACCTTTCCAAGCATAGCCTTTTGCCATTCCCTAACTTGCACCCGAACGACTTCCTGCACCCGGCTTTCTGCCATGCCAACCAGCTTGCCAAATGACAAAGCCATAGAGCGCACTGCTGCACTACTCTTTGCGTGCGGCAGCGGCTCTTCGATGGCTAAAACATAAGGTGAATGAAGGTCACACAGCCAACGGTAAACGGCCAATGAGTCAACTTCGCGCTTCTTACCCACCTTTTTGGTCGGCATTTTTATCCGGTCAATCAAATCACCGTTGTGGGTCGAGATTGCTGCTAACCCGCCGTCTAGCCCGTTGTCTATGCCGACAATTATCATTTCAGCTTGTCGGCTAATGCTAGACCGTCAGCGGTTGGGTGATAGGTTAGAAAGCCACCATTAACGGTTGATTGCACTCTTTGATGCTTAATTAACCCTAATGCAGTGCAGCGTTTAATGGTTGCCCTTACCGTTTCGTTTTCGACTTTGCAAACATCAGCCAACTCAGCAGTTGAGATTCCCGGTTGAATGCAGACGGTCACGATGATGCGGGCTTGCCTAAGTGTCCTAATCCCGTGCTGCTCAAGCAGTGTGAAATTAAGCAACGTCCTAAAGCGAACATCTTGCTGGAATGGATTAAACATCGTCTTCATCTTGCATCGCTGCCCAAACTGGGCGGTTTAGAATCGGTGTCTCGTTCTCTGCTAGCATTGGCCAGTGGTCTTCCTGCGCGGCGTGTTTGAGCTTACCAAGTAACCTTAGCGCAGTCTTTAGCCCTGCCGCAATCTCATCCCGGTGAAGCTCAGTAACACAAACTTCATAAGGTGGGTTGCTCGACTGCCAGACAATCTTAAAACGCTGGCGGGTATCTTCTGGATGCGTTGAGTTCCAAAGTGCTAGGTATAATCCGGCTTGAATGTGATAACCGAAATTTGCAATCGCCTTGCTAAATCCTTCAAGCGTGAAATCCATGCCTGTTGTCTTTAAATCAACAAGGTAATCTTTGCCGACCGGGGCAAGGTCAACCAATCCCTTGAATTGAACGCTGCTAATTTTTGCGCCAATGATTACTTGCTTCAAACTGCCATCAAATATCTCAGCACTTTGCACATTAGTCTGCATTAGCATCTCAGATGCTTTGATGCCTTCATCAAATTGCTGTTGCGTGATTATTGTCTTTCCAACTGCAAGCTGCTCATCACGCCAATCTTTGGCTTCCTTAGTTCGGTATGAAGAGAAAGGTGATATTCTTATCTCTTCCTCTACAAGCTCCGGGGTGGTAATTAGGCAATCAACAAGGCTGCCCCACTGCATTGCAGGAGTCGGTGAAAACTCCCGGGGGTGGAAACGCCATTTGAACAGGCTTGAACTGTTAAGTTCCCAAAGCACTGATTTGCTTAGATAGCTTTCCGGCGCAAAGATGTCAGCCCGATTGCATTTGAGCAGCGTGTGATAGTCGGCACTGCTTACTTCGTGAATTTTCATTGCAACGGCTCAATTTGGGTTTGCACTTTGCTTTCAAGCACCGTCTTTGCCTTAACAAAGTCGATTTTTGGAACATCCTTGATTGAGTCAACTCCAAGCCACTTCAAGAATTTATCTTTATCAGAATTTGTTTGGCTCAATAAGCTTTCAAGCTTCTTAGCCTGAGCTGATGTAATCACCTGCACAGTGTGCCGCGCTTGATGAGCATCAGAGTCTTCACTAGCGTCAAGGCAGAGAAGCCCGGCAAGGGCATACTTGCGAGCATAGCTTGATGCCGAGCCGCTGATTTGCTCCATGCTCATTCCCTTTCTTGAAGAGTCGAGTTCGGCATAGCCCGTTGATGATAGTGCAGTATCGCCGTCACTAATTGTTGCAGTTGCCTTAACAAATAGGCGGCCATCAACTTCGTAAAGGTCATCAGAAATATTTAAAAGCAGCTTGTGCTTTTCAAGCAATGGCTTGGCCGCTTGGGTAATGTCTTCAACATTGCGGTAGTTAAATTTGGCAAAAGAATTCTTTCGCCCTTTTGGTGTTTTTAGTTCAGCAATCAATGCGATTGCGTTTTTTGGTGTTTTCATTGGTTTTTTCTGTTTTGTTTCTTGTCAGCTTGCTGTTTTAGCTTGCTTAAATAGCTTTGATTGCTGCGCTTCATGTTAAGCGCGACAACCAAAACAGTAAATGGTGCCATCAAAAGAATGGCAATAATTGTTAAGATTGAATGATTCATATCGGGCTGTCAGGTGTAAAATTAGTGACGTGGAGAAACAACCCGCTCAATGCAGTCCACTTTGATTTTGCCAGTTGTTAAGTTTTTACTTCCGCTTATAACAAAAAACTCCTTCCCCGGAAATGATAGCCAGCTATGAACTTGCTGAAGGTTTTTTGCGAATTTACGGGACTTGCGGACACGCTCGGCGTTTGTCGTTATAACTTTAAAGCATTTAAATCCGTTTCGTGGCTTGCTCCAAGTTGTTTGTTCTGTTGTAGTCATATCGTTAATAGTTGTTGCCCGTCTTTCCGGGCTGTCAGGTGTAGATTTAGGACGCACCACGGTCCGGTAGTAGGCTGCCAGCCGTTAAACTTGACCGCCTGCCCATGCCATTAAAATAAGAATGGCAATGTAAAGGGCAGCTTGTAGAATCTCTTTGATTTTCATATCGCCGTGACTATTTCACAAATGCCCCGGGAGTAAAAGACTTTTTTTATCCACCCAAGCGATTTTCTTTAAAATCCCTTATTTTATAAGGGTTTAAACAGCGAAATAATTCTTGAGCGCGTCAGCATATACGTCTGCAAGCACTTCCTGATTGCCGTCAAACAGCACCCATTCACCGGGATTGCTTCCAAAAAACGGCTCGCAGATGATTGCGGTTGGCTCGGTCTTTACTAGGAACTTATAGCCGCGCTCACCAACCCGCACCATCTTCGCTCCCCGGTTGTTCTGTGCTGGAATCGCTGCTTCATGCTGGTCGGCAAATGCCTTGGCTAACTTTTCACCGCTTTTGCTTCCATGATAGTAAAGGTACTCAAAACCTTTTGCCGATGTACTTGTGTAGCTGTTAAAATGAAGCTCAAGTGCAATATCAAAACCCCAAGTTCTTTCACGCACCCAGTCCATGCTTTTGCCGTAGGTCTTAAATGGGTAGTCGTTAATTACTTCGGATGCTATCCCGCGCTCTTTGAGCTTCTCATTTAAAAAGATGGCAACAGCGTTGTTGTATTCCCACTCACTGACACCGCCCACACTCTTGGCTCCGCTATCGTTGATTCGGCTGTGGCCGACACATATGGCAACCTTCTTAACTGGCTCGGGCTTTGGCTCACGTTTAAAAAACAAGGCGAGCAGTTTCTGGAAAAAAGATTTCATTTGCCGATGATTATGGCGCGTTGATAGGAATAGTCACTATGAAACTTTTGCCCGCGCCCGGGAAGGATGCCTTCTTGAAATTGATAAAACTGCCCGTCAATCAGAGTCACTGTCGGCGGGTCGTAGAGTGCGCTCTCGTTTAAGCCTTGCAGCGAGTCTTTCAATGCGCAGCTTGGCAGCAGGACTGCCATCAGCAGCAAGCTCATCAATTGCGTCCTCAAGGCCATAGGTATAGTTCCGTTGCTTCCATTCCAAATGAGCGACAAAAGCTCTCAGAGCGGCTGTGAGAAGCTTTATCACTTATCCTTGGCCTTAAATACGTTAAGGGCCAGCCAGTCAACAAGTTTGTAAGCCTTGCCTATGATGGTGTCATCTTTGGGGGTGGGTGTCAGGGCCGCGATTGCGGAAGCGGCTGCGATGACGGCGGTGACAACTCCGAAAAGTTGCTCTTTGTTGTTTAGGATGTAATCAATCATTTTTTGCGGTTCTTAAATTTCTGCCAAGTATTGGCCAAGGAAAGGATTCCGATAATCAAGCCAATGATTGCCGACACAAATCCAATGGCCATTTCAAAGTAGTCGAAATAGGCTGAGATAGCTGAATAGCTAGAAGCAAGCATTCCAGTGATGGGGTGGGTCAAATGGTTGTCCATTACTCAAGTTCGTTTAGTGGCTCAGGCTTAATCGCCAAGAATTCCAACTGCGTCAACTCCTGCACTCCATCAACGCCGTCAAGAAGCGCGTCATCGTTGGCAGTGAATCGCCAGCAATCAATTGCAATCAATCGACCGCTGCCGTCAGTAGCTTCTGCAAGGCTCTCGACAGGTGGCAATGATGTCAGGGTTGTTTTCTGTTTGTTGGGGAATTGGCGGTCAGTGTCCACGCTTGCGACCAATTGCGTATACAATTCGTCAGGTTTTACGACATAGAATCGAAAGCCACAATCAGCTCGGGATTGCTCAATGTCTGTAAGTGGTTCTTGTTCGTCCATTAGTCTATCAGTTCAAGTTCGTCGAGCATCTCAAGGTCTTCCTCGACAGGCGGCTCCCAGCTCAAGCGTTGCAGGTAGGTCTCAAGGTTAATCTCTTCGATACCGTCCAAGGTGAAGTCGTCGGTCTCAAGGATGCCACTGCGCTTAACACAATAGAGTCGGTCACTGTTGGTCTCAGGGTCGAGAAAGGTGTTATCCCAAAGAGCTAACCACCGTTCGCTTTGTTCGTCTGGTAGGTTCCTTGCGGTGTTACCAGCGGCTGTCAAGGTGTCATAAGATGCCTCGTTGGAGAACCGGAAGAATCTATGGGTTTCGTCGTTCATTAGTTT
>Ga0208792_1000669_pt1 | contig 12382 bp, 7 predicted proteins | sample 14_taG_FD_184087 | JGI IMG/M metagenome (GOLD analysis project Ga0208792, IMG submission 184087) | Marine viral communities from the Subarctic Pacific Ocean - 14_ETSP_OMZ_AT15311 metaG (SPAdes) (version 2) | ecosystem: Environmental > Aquatic > Marine > Oceanic | place: Pacific Ocean | collected...
GAGTTGATCCCTTATTTCTATCAACCAATCCTGAGGTACAATATGTTATTGAATCTCTTGTCATTTTGATGCCTTTTGAAGCACCACCTACCGACATTGTACCTGTATTATATCCTCCAGTTGATCCAGATCCACCAGGAGAGTATACAAAAAACTCTTCAATCTCTGGAAAATCATATGTTGCAGGGTCCTCTCTTTTAATATTTGAAAGAGGATTGTTACCATTTTTTGGTTTCTTTACCTGACGAACATAACGCATTTTTGATGCGTCAATATATCTTAGTTCTTGAATGCCAGCAGTAGGATTCTTTTGATCAATGACTTTATTATAATATAATCTTCCATCAATATACCAGTTACGGAAGATTTCATGTGCCTTCTTATCAAAATCAAGAAGTTCTAAAATACGCTTGAACTCTTCTCTTACTTTCTTTTTAATTCCGTCGCTTGCATTTAAGTTTGATAGTTCAATACTTACAGGACTATCATTCGTATCAGCAACAATTGCTTCGTTTACGACATCTTCAATAGCACTATCACATTCTGGATAGAGCGACATTGAACGATATCTTCTGATAAGTTCGTTTTCGTTCTTATATACCCCTTCAATATCTACATATGAACCATAAAAACCCGTCGTGACGTAGTGCTCAGATCCATCCTGGTTATTAGGAGGAATCGGAGATACTACACCAGACGAGTCTTTATCATCATCTTCAATTGAGAAACCAAATAATCTCGACATTATTAGAATAGAAACGACCGTTCTAGTTATTTATCACTGAACCAGAGTCTGTCCTCTAGCGCCTCTATTTCTCTGTAGAGAATTACCGATAGTGAAGTACTGAACCTGGAAGGTTACTGTAAACTCCTCAATGGTATCACTGCTATCATAACTCAGGTCAATAGCAGATACTTCTGTTGGGAAGATATCATAGAACTTATAATTTCTAAGTTCTGAACTAGCACCACCTCTGTTGTTTCTGGTTGATTCTGCCTGTCTGCCTCTGCCTAGTTGTTGAACATAAGCATCGGTCATATAGGAAGAAGGATTCGTTACACCAGTAGCATCGTTTAACTTGCTAAGTGTATTCATCCAAACTTCAAAAGCAGTCCTCAGTTGGAAGTCTTCGTCATTGATGACGGTAACAGTCCATGTATCAAAAGTTCTGTCTCCAGCAACTTTTAAGATACGACCTCTGAAAGGAACGGGTACTTCAGCAATAGTTGATGCTGGAAGTTGTGCGGTCTTACATAAAAATCTAAACTGACCACTCTCTTTGTTGCCTCCATTTCTCCAAACTCTTCTGCCAACAGCAGCAGGGAATGCAGGAATAGAAACTTCAAAAAGATTGGGGCGGGCCCCACCGCCCGCTAATCTGTTCTTAAACTGTGATAAGGTTTTTGTTTGTGCCATGGTTGTGTCCTCTTATACGATTATTACGATGTTAAATCAAACTGAACCAACGACTTCTTCAAAACTTACTCCAGTTCTGGTAGCAACAAACGTCAGTGTGACGTAGTTGATGGAACGTGTAGGAGCGATGAAGATATCTGCTCTAAACTCATTGTTATCAATGATATTAGGGGTGTTGTTTGTTTCGTCACAGACGATTGAGAACTCTTGAATACCTCTTTGTGCCTGAACATCTCTCAGGTAAGGTTCGACAATGTTAACGAAGTTTGCCCTCGTCTCATCATCATTGATTTCAAAGAGTTGATCATTTGCTGCTTCTTCAAGTGCTTGCTCAACTGTGAGGAACAGACGGCGAACATTGATTCTATCAAACGCAGAAGCATAACCAAGAGCAGTCTTATCACCAAACAGGATTACGCCCTGTCCGCTTTGATTGATTACAGAGTTGATTCTAGATCCGTATAGGATATCACGCTGTGCTTTGTTTGGATTGAGAGCAAGTTTAATAGTATTATTAATGTTGCCTCTTTGCTGACCAGCTGGTGAGAACCAAGGGAATGCCTCAATAGATGTTCTTACCATTAATCCAGCAATATCACCATTCAATGGGACATAACGGAACTCATTATTGAATCTATCATAAACATACTTGTAACCACTATCCAATACAGCGTAAGAGGATGATGTTACAGGTGAATAGAACTTCAGAAGATTATTAACTTGTGTAGTTGAGTTTGTTACATTAACAACATTTGCTCTATGAGGAGAAATGGTTGCCATGCAATCCTTTCTTAGTTCCGCAATAGAAATAAGTTTGTTTGCTTTTGCTTGAGACTCAAGTTCCGAACCAAGTCCAGGACCCATCATCAAATAATCAACAGCAATTTCATCTCTGTTTGCGAACAGTTCATATGAAGTAGATAAAGATCCAAGAGTTGCACCCATACCGCCGCTAGCAGAATAATCAACACCGCCACCGAAGGTATATGTCTTGTTTCCAATAGCACTGTAGGTTACACCACTTGCTTCCTGACCCCATAGACCGTCTCCTCTACTAACTGCAGTGTAGGCAGTTGAGAATCCAGTAGCAACAGGAGTTGTACCGTGATAAGAATCAGTTGCGGATGAAGGATTATATCCTGCATAAATCCAGTTGGAATTATTAGCAAGATAACTCTTATAATATGTTTTGGTTGGTGAATCGCCATCTGCTTCAGCATCTATTGCCTTAGACAAACTAGTCCAAGATTCTAATAGATTACCTGAGATACCAGTTACTGCACCTGTATCATCTACGACAGCAACGTGCATAGCATCATTCTTTCCTCCTCTTGTGGAGACATAGTTGCTAGTTACAGGTCTTGGAGCAATCGACTTCCAGAAGATTGTTGAGTTGGATAGATTCAAAGTTTGTGAATCATACCAGTCATTCGCATCGAGTGCAGCGATTGTTGTTGTTGAAGTTACGCCAGCATTAGTAACAAACGAAAGAGTATCTGCTGCTTCAAATGCTTGAGAAGGATTGTTTTCCTGATATCCGATAGGATAAACAGTTCCAGCAGTTGAAACTCTTGATACGATTCTAACGTCAATCGAACTCTTGCTGTTCGTTGCATCCGTGCTGACACCTGTAATGATTCCTTTCAGATATCCATTAAAGGTTGAGGTTGTACCAGCACCAGGAATGGGAACGCTAGAAAGGGCGGATGTAACACCATAACCAACAGCAACTCCAAGAGCAGAAGGATCAGTAGTCGTAATTCCTAAAGTCTGATCTGCAAAGTTATCAATCGTGCAGACCTTAAGACTATTTGCCCAGGTTCCAGGATTTCTAGCAGCATACGTGAAGTTTGTAGCAGAAGAATAGTTCTCCTCATAGTCATCGTAGTTTTTAATCTTCGATGCGTTTGTATTTGCGACACCAACACCTGCGTTAGCATTGTTCAGTGTAGTGCCGTCTGTTCTTACAACCTTAAGAACACCACCATAGGAGAGGTATTCTGAAGCTGTCATCCAGTATTCGTATTGTCTGTCAGTACTCATAGGAGTACCGAAAACGTTGATCAGTTCTTGTTGAGTAGAAATATCATATGGTTCATCGATAGGACCCAATTTAAATGGACCAGCAATCGCACCAATATTATCAAGAACGTTTTCAGCTCTCCCTACTGTTAGATCAACTTCTCTGACTATTACGCCTGGAGATAATTGAGGAGTCGCCATGTTTTTCTCCTAAATGTCTCAAATTAACTAAAAATATTTATGAAAATATGAGTTTTGAGCGGGGAAATGTGACGTGAACTACCAATCTGGATAGGATTCCCCGATAGAAGGGTGTATATTTTTTCTGCTATCAATAATTCTTTTGATTGTACAGTCTTTGCATTCATAAGAGAATGATGATGAGACTGGACCTCTATCTTTTCTTGTTCTGTAAAAAGACTCAATCAGATTTTTAACTTGTCCACAGGTTCTACACTTTCTATCATCTAGAAGTAAGTGCCCAAGTTTGATCTGTTTGTCTAAGTCCACTACCTATAATCCCACATATGAGACATATCACCATATTCATCTACATTCCATGTATCTGGAGTATTACCTAATCTTTGAAGATATCTTTCTCCGTTTGGTTCGACAGTCCATCTATCTCCGTCATTATCCACAAAAGTAGAATCATCGAGTCCATCGACAATAAAACCAAAGGGTGCCATGTCTTGCTCAATTTGATCTTTCTGTTCTTCGTAAATTCTTTTTCTAACATCCTGATCAGTCAACTCCTTAAAATAATCTTGTGCTACCAACCAAGCATAGATGACCAAACACATGGCAAGGTCATCATTGCATCCTTCTTCTGCCTCAAAAGAACCATGTTTTTGAATGAAGGTGGTTAACTCTGAAATGACTTCATAATCATTGAAGATGAGTTTATCTTCTTCAATCATCGTCTTAAGGTTGAGAGACCCAACTTTTTTGACTGTCTTGGACATCTTAACACCTAACTGTGTTTTAGATCCAGAAAATCCTTGACCAACAACTTGACCTGCTCTACCTCTCATTGAAGACATCAAAAGATTTTGATACTCTAAATCGTACTGAAGAATACTTGCTACCTGATCACCAACATCATTTACTTCACACAAGACATATGCATTATTGTAGTTCTTACATACTTGGTAGATAACACTTGGAAATAACATTGGTTTGATTGTGTTATCTCTATACTTTGCTACTAGTTTATGAGGGAACTGACTTATGTCTATGACTACAAATGCAGAGTAATCTCCGCCAACCCCTCTTGCAACGTCAACTGTACAAATATAATCTCTATCTTCTCTTGGTCCTTCATAAATGTCTAGACCAGCATTTCTTTGAATGGGACTATCATATACTAAGTTTTTGAGTTTGCTAGGAGCAATCAAGGTATCAACAGATCCTAGAAACTCGCACTCAAACTCAATCTTGAACTGCTGTTCTGATGTATTAGCAATAGTCTGCTCTTTCCAAACAGCATCTCTACCAGGAACTTCAGACCAATGAACATCTGTTGGAATATATTCATTAGCACCTTTCTCTGCATCATGCCACATCCTGTAGAAGTGGTTCATGCCGTGAGGCGTGGATACAATGATTACTTTTGTACTTTGACCGGAAGTAATAGTAGGATAAACAGAGGCAAAGAAGGCATCTGCAATATGGTTTGGAACGAAAGCGAACTCATCGAGGAAGAGGATATTGAACGACATGCCTCGGACAGCACTTGCAGATGTAGAAGCAGCCAGAATCTTTGATCCATTTTCTAATTCAATGTTACCTTTGTTCCATACAAGAATACCTTGCTGCATCCACTTCGGCAAATTCTCATAAGCAGTTGCTAATCTAGCAAGAAGTTCCCTAGCAGTAGTTGCTTTGTTTGCGAGAATACCAATGTTTACACTATCGTTAAACAATGCATAGTGTAGCAAGTATGATACACAAGTGGTAGACTTACCAGTCTGCCTAGGCATCTTGCAGATATTAAATCTATTATTATGAAAGTTATTGATTAACTTCTCTTGGAAATCATAAGTCTTGAATGGTTGAAGACCATGGTCTAGAGTTACAATTTTTACATAATGTTGTGCAAAGTAAACTGGGTCATTTTTGCACTTAATATACTCTTCAATATTTTCTTGCGAAAACTCAATAGGGGAATTTGCCTTCTTGAGAAGGGGATTCCCCAAATAAACATCATTACTCATAAGTTACTCAGCAGTTCCATGCTCTTAATGATTTAGACAATCTATCATCGCCAGTATTATTAGAGGGTTTTTGTCTCTTCCTCATCCCTTTCATCCTTGCACAAAAACTTGCTCTACGAGGATTTCCAACTTTTTTTGAAGGTGCCTTCAAATCAGAACCAGGATTTTCTTTTTCATAAGACTTACGTCCTTTCTCATTCAAACCTCCTTTGGAGTTTTTACCAGACTTTTTTGTCCAAGCGGCTCCTTCAACAACTTCAGTTTCTTCATGAGTCATACCAACAATAATTTTATTATTTTTGGTTTTTCTATCCATATAATTAATGGATTGTTTTTGCTGGTCAGCATATCCTTTTCCTTTTGAAGGAGCAAGACGTTTTTCGCCTGACTTTCTTTCGGTAGATGCTGCCTTTCTCATTTCAGTATCTTGACCTTTTACTGCCTCAGCAACTTCAGTTTCTTCTACACATGCTACGTTGATGTATAGTTCCTTATTGTCAAGAGCAGATAGATCAAATCTAGAAATCATTGAACCAGGATATACTTTATCAAGTGCAGACTGAACCTCTTTTCTAGATGGTTTTTTAATCTCAGGAAAGAATAACTTCATCATCATATACTTACCTTTCCAAGTAAATGCTACAAGATATACATTTCCATTTTGAGCAGGAACTCTCACTGCTTCTGTAACTTCTTCTACTTCTTCTCCGACAGGAACACAGTTAGGTACAATCTTTTTACCTTTCTTCTTCATGCCTTTTTGGGTATATCCAACCCAGCATTTCTCATCAAGAACTTCAACCTCAATACCAGCATTTCTCATTGCATTGATTTGCATCTGTGAGAGTTCTGGAAGGTTCTCAAACTCTTCTTTCTTAGTGCTATTGCCATAGTTCTTAGCACCCTTTTTACGGCACTGTACGAGTCTTCCAGAGGCATATGCTGAAGGCCATACAGAAGCACTTGCTTTTACTTTATGGTAGCAGGCATCTTTCTTACCACTACTTTTGCCCTTCTTATCTTCTTCAGTCATTGCTTCGATATCATACGTCTCATATGACTCAATATCAGGTGCGTTTGTTTTCATTGGTTTTGGTTTGATAATGTCTTGTACAACTGCAAAAGGTTCACCGTATGCATCAGTAAGTTCAATATCTTCTTTTACTTTTTTTGGTTTGTCTGTAGAGACATACGTTGGTTTTGCAGCACCAGTCTTGGATTGTTGTCCGGGATCTGCTGCTTTTTTGCGACGAGCAGCAGATTTTCTCTCTGCTTTCGTCATACTTGCCCTTTTAGATGATGAGACACACTTGGGAGTCCCCTCACCAGGTTTATCACTCGCACAAGTTCCCCCGGTGACCACATTAACCCATCCAGACTTACCGTCTTTGGATTTTGATCCCTTGAACCATTTATGGAGATTGCCTTCGTTCATTGTCACAATAAAAAGGTCTCTTAGTATTTATTAACTATCAAATCTTTAAGTGGTATATCTTATAATACATACGCCATCGCCACCTTTATTTGGGCTTGAAACATAATACATATTTCCTGCACCACCACCTACACCATCTAGTCCCTCTTGAAGTGCACTACCTCCTGGTGTATATCCACCCAGTCCTCCACCACCAGTAGGTCTGTTACCGCTGTTTTGTTGAGAATACCCCCATCCACCACCGCCTGCACCGTAGTGATTATTTGTTGGTGAGTTTGCTTGTGGTGTTAATGGTGATAATCCAACAATTGGATATTCAAATCCAGAGAATGGTTGACCAGGACCACCTGTACCACCAGAACCAGGGCCAGGACCAGAAGGAGACCCTGCTCCGCCAGCACCACCACCACCAGAAGCAGAATATGCTCCACCAGTATCACCAGTTCCTCCAGCATTTCCATATTGATTAAAGTATGGACTTGGTGTAAATGGTGCGTTCACTCCTGGTTGCGTTGCTGCTCCTCCTGGATTAGTTTCTGTTCCTTCTGCACCACCACCAGAACCTCCTGATTTTCCAGCTGGGCCATAATATTGGGTTCCTCCTCCGCCACCTTTTGCGGTCATTCCACCAAATGTGGAATCTGATCCATTATAGTTAGGACTAGATCCGCCTCCACCAATAGTTACTGTATATGCTTGTGCCAAGACATCAAATGCTGCGTGATGAACAACACCTCCACCACCTGCTCCAGCGTTATAACCAGGACCAGCTCCGCCTCCTCCAGCAACTAATACAACATCTACAACTCCAGAACCACTTGTAACTGTAAATGTTCCTGACCCAGTAAATGTATGATACTTATATCCATTTCCTGGAGTATTCGTTGTACCTCCAGTTGCTGAGACTGGAACTACTGGTGGTGGAACCCAACCATCTAATCTTTTAGCACGATATTGATCATTCATATCATAAACTGCCGATGTAGCAGTGCCTTCAGGACTAAATGATATGATAGATCCTATTTTTCCTCCAATAAATCTTCCCATCAGAGTCTCCTATCAAGCATCATCCAATTCTTCATAAGAAATAATGACATCCAAATCACTATTTGCACTAGCTCCACCTCTAATAGATTGATTTTCCTCAAGAAAAATAGGAGCATCTTTTCCAAGAACAATTAATGTTGCATCAGCAGGAACAGCAACAGTAGAAGCAAGATAAAAATCTGTTGATCCATTATAAAATGAAATAGTTACATCCGCAGAATCAGTTCCATCTTTATTTCCTACAATAATAGAATTAATCTTTAGTAACTTATTACTTGAAGAAGAATTTGCTAACAAAGACGTTGTTAGAGTGGTATCTAACGCAGCACCAACGGTCTTACCGTAAATACTAGTTGCATTAATAATATTTGGGGCAGCCATGTCTATTTCTTTTCTATGTTTTTATTTATCTACCTAAGAATGATGCAATGGCAGCTGATTTTGCGGCTGAGGCACCAGCGTTGGTGAGATTTGATCCATCACCATAAAATGTAGTTGCCGTAACAATTCCAGTAAGATTAACATTACCAATTCCAGTTATGTTTTTACCATTAATATCTAAATTGCCACCTAATTGTGGAGATGTATCATCAACAATATTAGTAGCACTAAAATAAGTACCAAGAATATCACCCTCAACAACCTCTATTTGATACCATAGATCAACATCTAGAGAAGTGTTGGAAACATAATATCTAATATTAAAATAATCTCCTTCTACAACAGATATAATAGCAGTTTGACCAAAAGCACCTGGATTGTTATATCCAGAGGTTCCATCTAGGTCGATATTGAATCCGCCATTGATAACACGAAGTATAGATCCATTTTTATAAGTTGACCATTGGTTATTAGTATTTCCATTAGCAGCAACTCTTATATTTGTAGATATTCTAACCTTTGATACTCCAGCAGGAATTGTAAATCTCCCATTCGTAGTATTAGCAAAAGAATTTGTATCTATGGATGTTCCATCAAAATTAGCAACCTCTGTCCAACTACCACTAGTAGTGACAGAATAATCATCATGATACATTCTGGCACCAACAAATCTAAGAGTAGATCCAACAGAAACTGTTGCAACATCATTTGTAATAGTAACACCAGAACCAAAATTTATGGTTTGTGCAGTGCCAACCAAAACACCGCCAGATTGAATACCAACAGAAGAAATACCAGAACCACCACCAGAAGATGTTGAGGTGATAGTCACTATACCAGTTGAACCTGAAATAGTTATATTATCTCCAGCAACAATAGAAGTAACAATTCCAGTTAATTCTACTCCAGATGATGATCCCGTAATAAAACCAGCACCATTAGTCAGTTGATTATTATTTGTCGGAATTGTTGGTGTATTTGTGAAATTATCATAGTCAAGATAATGAGATGCTGCTTGACTGTTTAGATTAAATGCATTAGTAGCGTTAGTTGTTGATGTAATACCAGCAACTCTCAATTGATCTATTTTTTGAAATTCAACAACATCTCCATTATTGACAAATGGAGTCATGGTTACGGTCGTCCCATTAGACGCAGTATAGTCGGATCCACTTATCTGCTTGGCACCATTTACATATACATCAATTTTACCAACATCATATCCACCCGTAATTGTAAAGACAGTGGTTACTCCTGTAATTGTTTCTGTTTGCCTAGTAATTGTTGCAGTCGGAACATCAATAGTTATAGTTGTTCCAGAACCAACAACCGTTACACCAACACCAGTAAAGTTGATGTCTGTGTATCCAGTGCCAATACGTGTTGAAGTAGATTGAATTCCAACACCAGAAATAATATTAGTTAATTGACTACCATCACCAAAAAATGAAGTAGCAGTAATTATGCCAGTTGTGTTTATAGAAACTGTTGTACCAATTCCAACAGATGCTGGTTTTCCATCTCTATCACTAAAAACAACTTCTCCAGAAGTGTCTTGGTGTATTCTAACCGTGGTAGCAGTACCAATAATTATTTCATCAACACCGGTAATTTTTCTCGCATTTGGATCAAGTGTGATTGACCCTGTACCAATTGTTAGAATGCCTGTAACTCTTGCATCACCTTGAACTAATAATGTAGTATTGCCGACACCAATATGAACTGTTCCAATACCAGTGTTAATCGTAGAAACTCCGGTTACATTGATACCACCTGCTAAAACATCAACTCCAGTTCTTGCGGTAATAATACCAATAGAGTCTATATTTTTTACATCTTCATAGGTGATTGTTCCACCAACTGTTACATTGCCACTAAAGAAACCATCAACAGCAGTTATAGAACCAGCAATACTAATATTGTTAGGTACGTCATTGGTTCTACCTGCACCATATACAAGTATGGCACCATTAGCAGTAGATTTTTTAAGAACAACAGCAATCTTTTGAACAAGATGTGTTGGGTCAGTAGGTCTTACATTTGTAAGTCCTCCACCAGGAGCAACATATAATTCATCAGCAACTTCAAACGCAGAAGTATTGACACCTTCTAATTCTCCATAAACAATAATTTGACCATTTGTATTATTTTCCAGAGTAGTTGAAACTACACCCTTCGCAGGCATAGTTGATGGTGTATCAGCACTTGCGATCTCAACATTTAATCTATCTTGACCAGAATTATATCCTACTTGATATACTGGAGTACCGATTGTTAATGCATATCCAACATTTTTGTTTCTAACGTCAAGGACTATCTTTGACGCAGAATCAGCATCTCCACCACCACCACCTAAAGCAGTACTAGCAATTCCAACCCACTTACTAGTTGATGCTTCATATATTAATAGTGATCCAGTAGTTATTCCAGAAAAATCAACATCATCAAGATCTTTGATAAACCCTGCTCCACCACCACCCATTGTGGAAAGTTGAGTGGTAATCCTATTAATAAAAAGTCTGTAATGATTTGATAGATCATCAAGAGTTGCAAACTTTTGATCAAGAGGTGTTAATGTATCAGTTTGTCCACTTGCTTTTTCTTTTTCACTGGGAGGTTCATTAAGAAGATAATTTTCTTGTAATTGTTTTTGATCTTTTTTGATCAATAAGGCAATATCCTTAAGTTCTCGGACAGTTGATTTTAAAGAATCAATATCCTTTACTATAGTGGATATGTCATTATCATAATATTTGACTTCTGGAAGTAAATTTACTTGTTCTTTAAGTTCATTAAAAAACTTTAAAAGGGTCTCATCTGTCTTAATGCTCTGTTCATTGATAGAAGTAATTTCTTTTTCTAACTTCTGTTTTATTTTATTCTGCTCACTCAGAACCGCTTTCTTTAGTTTTCTATCATCATCTTTAAATTCTCTGTGATATTCCCAAACTTTTAATGATGACTTACTTAGTTCGGAATATATTTTATCTTTAGTTTCAGTTAATCGAGTATTAGTTTGATCAATCTTCTCACTAACATTATCTTTAAGGTTTTTGACATTTATATTTTGTTCAAAATTCTTTACTTGAATAGTCTCATTAAGTTCTGATACCTCAAAAGATATCTTTTCTTTAATTACGTCAAGATGTCCTTGAACTCTAGTAAAATCTTCATCAATAGTATTAAAAGTATTTCCAATCCACCTAAAATCAGGTACATCTCTAGATTTTACCTTATTGAGTTCTTCTATGAGAGATGATATGTCACTATCATAGTGTTTGATCTCAGGTAAAGATGATATATCTTCCTTTAATTGTGTTATTTTATCATTAATATGTTCAATATCATGATCATAATACCTTATTGTTGGTATTTCGGGTATTTTTGATTCAATTTCAGTTAATTTTTCCTCAAAATGTTCATTTTTTACATCTAAGTCATCAATTTTATTACTCTTTTGATCAAACTGTGTAAAATATTCTTCAATATGAGTTAGTTTACTACTTAAATCACTTAATTCTTCATCATAATATTTTATTTCTGGTATTTCTGGTATCTCTTTTCTTAAATCATTGACCAGACGCACTAATTCTGCCCATTCTGGTGCAGTTTCTACCAGAGCAGGGTTAATATTCTCTATTTCTTCAACTAAAATTTCTTCTTTGGGAGATTCTGTAATATAATCTTCTACTGATGGAAGTTCCTTTTCCTCTATAAAATCTTTATATGAGGGTAAATTATTTTCCTCTACTATATCATTTATTGATGGCAGATCTTCGTTAGACATTCTATTAGTGCAGTACTTTGGGATTTCTCTCCCCGAAATACTATTTATCTGTCTGACTTGCTTGCTTTAACATTTTT
>Ga0208792_1000672_pt1 | contig 12342 bp, 10 predicted proteins | sample 14_taG_FD_184087 | JGI IMG/M metagenome (GOLD analysis project Ga0208792, IMG submission 184087) | Marine viral communities from the Subarctic Pacific Ocean - 14_ETSP_OMZ_AT15311 metaG (SPAdes) (version 2) | ecosystem: Environmental > Aquatic > Marine > Oceanic | place: Pacific Ocean | collected...
GAGGCACATAAGGTGCGTAAAACAGGCCAGCGTCATATGGGGAAGCACCCTTATAACCAACAGTAGCATAGTCGGTTGAAGCATATGGATCAACATATACCTTAAGGCGTCCATTGAGAGTACCAGCAAATGTATTACCAGTAGCATCAACAGCAATTTCACCTTCTCCACCGAACTTAAGGCTACCAGCAGCAGCAAGTGCAGAAGCAACGTTGCTTGAGCAGATAACAAAGTTACCTTTACCACGACGTGTGTCGATTGCAATCTTGTTGGCTTCTTGCTCGAGTTGGAAGATCAAAGACTGGAATTTCTCAACAGCCCAACGGCCATCAGCATCAGTCTTAAGGTCAAACCCTTCAGTAGAACCAATTCCACCACGCTTACCAGTAACAACCAAGCTGCGAATTATCTCACGGTTAATTTCAGCAAGGATTTCACCGGAAAGGATGTTAGCAAGCTCAGACTCAGCATCAAGGCCGTGAACAGCTTTGAGGTCTTGAGCAAGCTCCATGGTGTACTCAGCTTTGAGCTGACGCGTCTTAGCAGTAACAGTCGCCTTTTCGATGGTGAAACCCATCTCAGCGAGATCGTTAGTGCCAGGATTGTTACCTGCAATTTCAGCTGTACCAGTAGCAATACCTGTTCCTGTCTGAGCAACTGTAGGCTCAGCCGGAGAATCAAAGAGTCCGCCGGCCTGTGTACCAGCACCAGAGAAGTCTGTGTCAGCCTCATTGAAGAGAGCCTCAGGTTGAGTTGCGTCACTAAATGATGTGCCGTCAACGACTGGTCCGAATGCGGTACCATCATTGTAACGAGCCTTCATTGCGAAAATGAGGCCAGTAGGTCCGGACATTGGCTGAACACCTGCAACATCATAAGCGATGAGGTTAGGCATTGCACGACGAACGAGAGAAATAAGAACAGGATCTGAGTTTGAAACAGAAGCTGTATTGTTATTAGTCTCGTTTAACGAATTGAACGAAGATGCTTGAGCCTCCTCACGGAGAGCAACTTCGGTGTTTTCGAGTAGTTTGGCTGTAACAGCCTTCTTATAGCTATCAGTGATAGCGGGAGCGTCAGCGTGCTCAAGCACGGGAGCCCATTTTTGTAGTTCTTTTTCTGCGTTTAGCATAATAGTTTTTCTTTCTTTTGTTGTTTGGTTGGGTTATTTGAAGCGAGAAAGAGTTGAAATATAGCGTTGCATGTCACCAGACAACTTGCTATTAGGATCAATTTCTCCCTCGACGATTGTTTTTACGTTAGTTGAATCGGATGATTCAGTAATGACTTCTTCTTTTTCTTTCGAATCAGAATCTGAGAAGAATCCTTCTTTAATGACATCGACTTTTTCAGTAAATGTTTCAACATCTACAAAATCGACATCTTCAAGAAGAGAGTTAAGTTTAGCAGCTTGAGTAGATGCTAAATCAGCAGTAGCTTCAGAAACAATTTTCTCACGATAGAGTTTTTCAACTTCTTCAGAAAGAGAAATATTCTTTTCTTCAACTGCTGTGAGGGTTTCTTCAATGCTTTTCACTTCATCAGAAAGTTGATCAACAAGATCAACCTTAGAATCAGGTACTTCAATATAGTGTTCTGTGAACACACCTTGAAGAGCCTTCATGAAGTTTTCTGTGATGTCAGTGCGAAGCTTGTTATCAACAAACTCCTGGTTTTCTTCGATCCAAGTTTCTACCACATAAGAAAGATAATCATCAATCTTAGTGACGAGAGACTCACGAATGTAGCCTACTTCTTCTTGAAGATCATTATCATATTGAGCTTCAAGAGATTCTTTGATCTCGACAACACGGTTTGCAACAGCACCTTCAAACAGAGTACCAACCTTAGCCCTAAAGCCTTCGGTTAATTCCTGCTCAGAGTCGGCAAGAATCTTAAGATCTTCAGCATAGCTTTCAGTCTCAAGTTCCTCATGCATCCCAGCGCAAGAATCTTGAATAGCCTTATAAGAGGCAGTCAATTGATCCTTTTTCATAGCCTTAAGTTGGCCATACATTGCGTTGATGATGTCTGCCTTCGTTTTTGGCACTTCTACTTCACCTTCATCTTCACTCACATTAATACCTTTATAAGCATTAACGAGTTGTGATTTCTTCATTCCCTTAAGAGCATCAAAACTTGCAGCAAGATAACCTGCTTTAGTCTTAACATCTGGAAGGCTAACTTCTTCTACTTCATCAGAGTCTTCAGCAGATTCTTCTACCTCTTCATCTTCTTCAGCAGATTCTTCTACTTCTTCCTCTTTTTCAGGATCTTCTTCTTCAGTCTTGGCTTTAGCTTCTTCCACTTCCTCGGAATCATCTTCTTCGGTCTTAGCTTTAGCTTCTTCCATTTCTTCTTCTTCATCTTTAGAATCGTCATCATCTGACTCTTCTTCGGATTCATTCTTCTTAGCTTCGCCAAGAAGCGCGTCTACGACGGCTTGAGATAAAGTTTGACTTGTGTCCTCAGCAACTTCTTCAGGAATATCCTGCACAAGCTCCTGGTTCTCAACAAGATCAACTTCCTCGACGTCTTCGATAATTTGGTTTTCGTCTGACATATATTCTTATTTTGAATTTAGAGTTTGGAGAGGAAATCATTGAAGATCCGTTCCTGAGCTTCGCTTACGCGCCCAAGTGGAACTTTATTAATTTCAGTCTCATATTCTTCAATTTGCTGAGGTTTGAGAAGACCATTCTCCCAAATCCATTCAACACCTTCCATAATACCTTCAACGAAGGCGGAAGGAGCAGAAGGATCTTGGACAATATCCACAGTAGAAAGAACGAAATCGTCCTTAACATATGTTTTGCCTTCCTTTTGCTCAACAGTACCCATACCACGGCTAGAGACACCTAACTTGCATCCACCTTCAACGAGACCTTTCACGATTTTGCCCATTGGTGTATCAAGTACAAGTGCCTTTCCAACAACATTATTACCTTCCCATTTGAGTTCGGTAATTCTGTGTGAAACTTTATCTAAGTTAATCGCTGGTCCTTCGGGGTGATTTAACTCACCACAAGCACGACCTGTTTTAACTTGTTCTTTAACGTATCTTTCACAAGCAGCCTTTAAAACTGCTTTAGGATAGATTCGTTTATTGCGGTTTTGTTGCTCCGCTTGCATAAAAATTCCTTCGATGAAAACGTTCTTTTCACCGTTATCTTTTGCTTCAGTAATATACTCAAGCTGATCTAAATGTTCCGTAATTAATTTCATAGTTTTAGTCTTCCATCGCTATTGATAGTGCAGAGATAGCATCTCGAAGGTTGTCGAAATATTCTACTCCTGAATCTTTGCCTCCATCAAACTTAATTTTTCCTTTATCAAAACTAAACTCGATTTTAGAGCCACCAAAATCTGCAACGTTACCTTTAACTTTTGCACCGTTTTTAGCTACAAATTTTAAAAGCTTAGAAATGTCTCCGCTCGCAGCTTCTTCAAGATCAGTTGATTCGTATACTTTGTACCCATCTTTTTTCAACTGTCCCGCTTCTTTATTTGTTGAAGGAACTAAAAATTTACCATCATCGCCCACAAATACTTGAGTTTTATATTTCTGCTTAGAAGCAGCACTCTTCGCGAGTTTAGGATCTGAAAATATAGATATATTAGAACTTGGTATTTTAGCTTCTTCAAGGTTAGACTCAACCATTTTGGCCCATCCTTTACCATATTTTTTAATAAGCTTTTGTCGAGCTACTTTTAGTTTTTGGCCATACGCAACGCTGACTTTTTCATCTTCGCTCCTGATAATTTCCTGTGCAATCTCAGCATCTTCAGGCGACATCTTAGCTTCTTCAAGATTTGCTGATTCTTTAATACCGTCTGCACGCCACCCATCATCATCCCAACCATCAGGATCAGCCAAAATGCGTTCTAGATCTTTCTTTTTACCAGTAAGTTGAACTTCTGGCATATCCTTCCCGCGTGGCTCGCCGAGGAGTTCCCCTTTAACACGATACTTTTTAAGAAGCTTATTGAAATTACGAGAGAACAGATCTTTCTCATCATAAGAACCGGCCGGCCAACCGGCGCGCGACCCTCTTAAAAAAAACGGATCTGGAATCTCAACATTAACAGTTGCTTCATCAAGATCAGTTGATTCTTCAACGACAGTTTCAGAGCTTGGAACTTGTTTATTGTAAATATCTGCGGTAATACCGGCTCTACGAACATCCAGAGCTTGATCCATTTTCTGCTTTATTGCGCTACCAAAATCTTCTTGTGAAGCCGTATCGGTAACAATACTTTTAAATAATTCTTTAGCAATATCACTCATGTTATTAATACTATTTATAATTTTTTTGTTTTAGAGATTTAAATATCTTCATCTTCAAATTCATCACCTTCATCTCCTGAACCTTCTTCTTCAATTTCTTTATCAAGACGCATAATATCTTCATCTGATTGTTTAAGTATGACTGTGCGTACATACTTATCAGAGATATACTTACCAACAATATCTTCAAGCATTTGTGACATTTCCAAACGTTCTCTAAGGATTTCAAATTCTTTTAGTTCAGCAAAATAGTTATCTTCAAGGAAGTTAATGTTAATAGATTCTTCAATGTCACCCCAATCTTTTTCAGTAATAACACCTTTAAGGATGAGCTGTATTCTCAAAGCGTCCATCAACATGAAAGAAAACTTCTTTCTTAAACGATCAATAAACTTTTGAAATTTGACTTCTTCCCTTGAAACTTCACTTGCACGTCCAACACTAAATGCTGTGTCTTGTTCTAACCTTGCAACGGGTACATTAAGAGCACGGTATAGTTTACGTTGGAAAAACTGTACGTCTTCAATCTGACCTAAGTTTTCTCCACCACCAAGTGTAGTAATCTCAGTTCCTCGTCCACCTTCTCGTCTAGGAAGATAAAAATCTTCAAGCATTGACATGTGTCTACGATCATCGCTGATATTTCCGGTATTTGCATCATACACAAGCTTATTTCTATAACGAGAAACAACCTGCTGAACATATTCTTCAGCCTTACCTTTTGGAAGGTTACCAACATCAATATAAAAAATTCTTCTTTCCGGAGCTCGTGAAACACGATAAACAACCAAAGAATCTTCCATATAGCGAAGCTGATTAACAAGCTTCATCGCTTTATGAAGATGGCCAACTGTTCGTATTTTATCAGGATCCATTATTCCAGAATTAACTTGAATAATTGCATCTGTTGCGAACCTAATTCCGTTTAATTTATCAACACCATTATTTCCGAGGTCAGGAGAATAGACGTAATATTCGTCTACAACCTTTTCATATTCTAATCCTGTGTTTTTATCAGTTTCTTGTTTTACTTCTTTAACTTTATTGATGTGTGTTGATTCAACAGGCCGAAGTTCTACAATACCTTTCTGAGGATTATTAGGATCGATGATTACATTAAAGTATGCTTTACCATCAACATACCAATTACGAAAATACTCTGAGGCATTTCTATTAAATTTATAGAGTTTCAACACTCGGTTAAACTCATTAATTATTTGTTTCTTTACATTATTAGGTAGATCTAAATCGTGCATAGTCAAATCGACCGGAGCAGATTCTTCTGATGACGCAATAGCTCCATCTACAATGTCAGAAACAGCAGCATCACATTCAGGTTGCATCGCTGCTTCACGATATTTGCGAATTAGTTCGTGGTCTGAAACTGTATCGGTATTTGAAAGATCTACATACTGACCATAGTAGCCTCCTCCAACCGCCACCGTTGATGCAGATTCATCATTAGGTTTAGGAATAGGTGATACTGGTTCAACGGTTTGTTGTGCTGAAACCTTTTTGCTGATTTCAAATCCAAATAAATTTATCGCCATAATATATTATTTATAATAAAAAAACTAGGGAGGGTTTGGACCTCCCTAGTTCTATTGTTTTTTTAAGTTGTGGTGTTTGACTCCCAATACTGATATGCAAATTCAACTGTGAATTCTTCAATAGTATCGGCGGATTCGTTACTTACATCAATTGCAGATACATTCACCGGCCAAGAGCCTCTGAAAACGTATGATTTGATTACGTTACCTTCTTTATCAAGCTGATCAACAGCAAGATCTGTTTGGTAATCTGATGGGTTTGTTAAACCACCATTTGATGTGTGTGATCCAATGCCATTTTGCCAACGCTCCATAGCATCTCGGATTTCAAATCCTGTATCATTAATAATTGTTACTGACCAGTTTTCGTATGTTCGATCACCGGCTATTTTCATTTGACGGCCGCGATATGGGACATCAATTTGACCAACAACGCTTGCAGGAAGTTGAGCTGCTTTACACATAAATTGCGCAAGCTCGCTATCTCCTCCAGCATAAGCGGGGAATGTGATGGTAGCCTTAAATAGGTTTGCTCTCGCACCTCCACCAATAAGCTTTGCTTTAAAATCGTCTACTGTTGCCATAATTCTTTTTTCTATTTGTTATTTATTAGTTTCCAGTTCCAACGATTTCAGAGAATTCAACCCCAGTTCTCGTAGCAATAAAGTTAAGAGTAATGAAGTTAATTGAGCGAGCAGGTTTAATGTAAATATCTGCAACAAACCTATTAGTATCAATAACTTCTCCGGTGTTGTTTGTTTCGTCACAAACAACTAAAAAGTCAGTAATACCTCGCCGTCCTTTAACATCCCTGAGGAATGGTTCTGTCATGTTTCTAAACATCGCTCTTGTAAACTCATCATTCAGCTCAAAGAGTTGGAATTTAGATGCTGTGGAGACTGCTTTTTGAAGAACAATAAACAATCTGCGAACATTAATACGATCAAATGCAGATGGTTTACTTTGTGCAGTCTTATCGCCGAAAAGGAGAATTCCTTGTCCTGGTTCAGAAATAATTGGATTAATTCCTGCTTTATAGAGTTCGTCTCTCTCAGCTTTATTCGGGTTCCACTTAAGCTTAGTTACTCCAAGAAGGTTTCCTCGGTTATAACCAGCTGGCGAAAACCAAGGATCGTTAGTATCGTCAGTCCTTGCACAAAGACCAGCAATGTGACCATTTGCAGGAATGTAACGATAAGTATCATTATACTTATTATACACGTAAACTGCAGAAGAATCTTGTACAACGTAAGAACTATTGTAATCAAGATTGACTTTAACCTCACCCGTACTATTAGATACTATATCTGGTGATAAAAACCCAACACAATCTTTACGTGCAGTGCCTGCAATACGCACTATTTCATTGTGAATTGAACTATCGCTGTCTACGCCTTCAGCAAAAAGAAGACTAATGTCAATCTTTTCAGGATTAGAGAACTCGCCAAGAGCAGTAATAATGTCACCTGCGTTTGGAGCACTAATTCCATCAGTTCCGTTAAATAGCTCATAGTCAAATAAATTATCATTTGAAACAGTAGCAACTGTAATCCTAAGAGATGCATCTGGACTATCATTAGCCCCCTGATAGTCATTACCTGTCCTCATAAGTTCTTCAGGTATAGTGATGATATTAGTAGCAGCAAAACCAAATCCTCCATGTAAAAGAGTTACAGCTGCGATTGCAGTACCTTCTCGAGCACCACTAATAACAATTTGGAATTTAGCACCAACTCCGGTGCCAGTCTTTGTAACCCCAGCATCTTCTGAAGATACAATATATGTTCCATCTACAACGTCGTTCGGTGAATCAAAATTAAAGGCAGTAGGCGTCGCAATAGTTTTAATAGAAGATCCAACAGCGACTGCTGAAGAACTAAATAAATTTCCTGTAGATGAAGCGTTTCCTGGCACAGCATAACTAACACCACTTACGTTAGATCTAAATGAATTTTTAAACTCAGCTTCGTTAATAAAAATATACTCAGAATCTCTATTAATAACTGTTTTATAGTAATTTGTTCCGCCACCCTTGGAAGCATCTGAGTATAAAGAAAGACCTTCAAATACTTCAAGAACTGTCCCTGGAACACCGGTAAATAAACCATCTTGGTCAACTACTACAGCATGAATTTCATCATTAGCACCAATGTCGCCCGATGTATCAGTATACCCTAAAGCTACATTTTTCGCAGCCCAATCAGTTGTTCCAGCTACACCATTTACGAGCGAATCGTATGCAGATTCAGAAAACTTCCCTACACTTTGGCTGGAAGTTGGTGCAAGAACTGGAGAAGCAAGGAAAACCTTAAGGCTGTTACCTTGTTTACCAGGACAACGAGCTTGAACAACTCCTTCGTCTGCGCCAAAACTACCAAGTGTGTCAAAGTGTTCTTGGTTGTTAATTTTTACAACGCTTACTGATTCTCCGAAGCGGCCCCCTGCGGCGTTTCTAGCCGTAGATGAACATGCACGAGAAATTCGCAATGCGTTTCCGTATTTTAAAAAGCTAGAAGCCTGTAAAAAAGAAGTGTAATTATCATATGAAGCACCACCAATTGTATCATTGGGTGTTCCAAATTCTGCAGCAAGTTCCTTTTCAGAGGAAACTAGCTTAACTTCTTCTACAGGGCCCCAGCTGAAGTGACCTGCGAAAGCACCGATCGATGTCGATACTGCGGGGATCACATTAGTCAAGTCTACTTCCTTGACTTCTACTCCGGGTGATACCTGAAATGCCATATTAGTTTTTTCCTTTCAATGTGTTATTAATAAGTTTATTCATTACAAGATTGTTTCAATATTTCTATTTATACTAAAATCTATTTAGAGATCATGCCATGCCCTCACCTCTTCTGCAATAGCTTCATGCTTATTTTGAAATTCTTGACCGTCAGTAATAATTCCAAACGGAGGAACATCGTTTTCTATTTGATCCATCTTTTCTCTAAACAACATTTCTTTTAAGTCAACAGTTGATATGTCACCAAATGCTTCAGAAGAAACAAACCATGCAAACATAACAAGATTCATAACTAAATCGTCATGGTTACCTGCAGATGCTTCATAAGACGCACCTTTAACTTCAAATGTTGAAAGCTCGTTAATAGTATTTTCATCAATGACTGATAGTTTACCGAGCTCAATTAAATCTTTTAAGTTTGAACAACCAATTCTTTTTATTTTTTTTGTCATCATAACACCGATGCCATTTTTACGAACGCTAGACTCAACAAACATATTTTCGTATTCATGCTCATAATAAATGTCATTACAAACAACCATACCTGCATCGTTGTTTTCAACAATTAACATCGCTTCGTTGTATTCTCTACCTACTCTAACAATAATATCACCAAAAATCATAGGCGATATCATGTTATCTCTATAAGTAGCCACCTGTTTAAAATGTCCAAAGGTGACGTCTATAACTGTAAATGTCGAATAATCTTGACCGCGCCCTTTAGAAACGTCTACAGTTATAATATATTGGTGATCTAATTGTGGATCTTCGTAATACTTGACTCCTCTAAAACGTTTATCAGGCGTGTGCATTTGCAATCCTAGAAGAGCATTAGATGAAATGAGTGTATTTGATGTTCCAATAAAACTATTTCCAAATTCTTGTTCAAATTGTAATTCAGAAGTATTAGCAATTGTCATTGCTTTCCACGCTTCATCCCTCCCAGGAACGTCATACCAGTCAACTCTAAAAGGTGAAAATTCGTTCTTCTTTTTCTGTGCGCCTTCCCACAATCCACAGAAAATGTTGCCAATACCATTAGCAGTGGAAGTAATAATTACTTTTGTTTCTTTACCAGCAGAAACAACAGGATATGTAGATGTATAAAATTCGTTTGCATTTTCTACAAACGCAAACTCATCAAGAAAAAGAAGGTTAACAGACAATCCTCGAATAGAACTACCTGATGTGGCCGAAGCAACAATTTTAGAATTATTTGAAAATTCAATTGATCCTTTATTAAGAGCTTTACAACCTGGTTGTAAAAAGAAAGGTAAGTTTTCTAGTGCAAGAGTAATACGACTTAGCATTTCTCTAGCAGTTGATCCTTTGTTTGCTAAAATTGCTACAGTCTTTTCTGAATTGAAAATTACATACCACAAAATGTAGATCACTGATGAAATAGATTTTCCAGACTGCCGACATGCAAGAACTATATTAAACCGATTTTCGTTAAACTGTTTGAACATCTTTTTCTGATACTCATAAGGTTTAAATTGTACTAATCCGTCATCGAGTGATATAACCTTTACATATTTTTCTGCAAAATGAATAGGATCATGCATGCACTTCATATATTCTTCAACCTCTTCGCTAGAGAATGAAGTTTGAAGTCCATCTTTTTTCACTAAAGGGTTACCCATGTAACCTTGTTTGCCATTTACTAAATCAGACATCTATTGGGCTATCTTCCTTTTTGCCTTTAAGAAACTTTTGCAATTCAGTAGTTGAACCTACAAAAATAGAATTGTTTGTAGTGCTGCTGGCAGGCGCATTTTTATCTTGAGTAATGTCCTTTCTTGTCTTCTGCAACTTAACTAAATCCTGAGTCATTTCGCTGGTGTGTTTTATCATTGTAGATAAAACTTCGAATGCTCTAGGATGTTCTGAATCAGAAGCTAAACACATCATTTGGTTAATAGCTTCGCATGATTGATCAATAAGAGATTTCATCTTATCTCTTGAATACTCGATATCGGTCTCAGCATCATTAACAATCTGAGATTTAGAAACTTCTGCTATTTCAAACTTTTCTTCTTCAATTTCACTATTTTCATCGTCATTCATTATGATCAAAACCGTATGTTGTAGTTATCGTGTCACTGTTATCAAGAGGGTGAGAATCATTCGCGTCAACTTCCACTCTGACGTTGTCAATGCCATAAGGCAGATTTGTTTTTAAATTAGTGTTGACATCGTTGAATAAGAATGTATCAACAGTTCTAATAAGGCTTTCTTTCGAAACTCCTCCAGAAAATTTGACTTTAATTGTAAAATCTAATGAATACACTATTGCTCTTCGAGTTTCAAAGTCTCCTTCATAGTCATCATTAAATCCAACTGCATTAAGTATAATAGGTACATCAGTTTTTGTGCCTTCACCTTCTAAATCTTTTATTGTTACTGTATATTCTGGAGAAAACGTTGGAAGAATTTGTTCAACTATTTGTAAAGCTTCATCTTGGTTTAACGCGTAAATGTTTAATTGCATTCCTAAAATATAAGGAACACTTTGATAAACAATATTTGCATTTTTGTTATCTCCACTTATAGGAACATTCCTTTTGTTAAACTTATTGAGTTTAGTTTCATTGTCGTACTCCATAGAAGTAAGCTCAAAACTTATTCTGGGAAGTTTAATAGCGATTGTTTCAGCCGTGGATCCTGATGTATCAGATTGAATACGAGCTAAAAATTTCTTTCTAGGACCGTAAGAAATAGGAACCTTTTCTTCAGTCGCCCCGGGTCTTAATATTTTTATATTGTTGAATATTGTACCAAAAACTGCAACAGTTTTTCTGACAGTTTTATTATAAAAGTGTGTTCCTGATAGCATATGGCTAAGTAGTTATATTTGGCATACCAAAAGGATTAGTAATAGTAAAGTCAATAAATGAATTACCTTCTAATTCAAAATCCGGGTTATCGGCGTATGGATCGTTATCATCAATAGTATTAAAGGAATCAATTGTTGTAATTGCGTAAGAAGGATTAGGAGTGTTTTCTAATCCTATAACATTTCCCCAGCTTCCTTCGGTTTTAACAAATCCTGTATTAGTATTATCGTTTGCCCTTTGATTAATAACGTCGATATAGTTAGTTCCAATATTGGCAACTTCTCCACTAATAATAGTTGTGCCATCAGTTTGTGTAACATCTTCACCAATTACAAATGTCCCGCTGCCACTTCCTAAGTTTAAGCGAGTGCGTATAGCAAAATTTAACTCGAATTTGTCTACCTCTGCAACTCCAGTATCAATCTCTTGATTGTTGTACTCAAATTGCTGACAAGCAAGTTTAAATGTAGGGATGTTCTGCAACTGATAAAAAGGAGTTTCGTCTTCAACATAATTAATTTCAAATAAACCATTAACAAGAGGAAAGAATATTAGGTCACCTTCTTGAGGACGAACCTCTGTTGGATCTTGAAAACGCGAAACTAGTTGTTGCCATCTCCTGTCCGAAACAATAAGATTTACACTATCTCGTATTTCTACACCAAACTTTGAAAGTAGGTCTCCCTCACCGCCAAATCCATCAGTGTTTTCAACATACATTTCAATCTGGTAAGCTTCACCAAATTTAGAAAGAGCATCTTCGTTAAAGATAGAATCAGTGTTTACGATACTCCTAGGAATATAGAAAACATCATGACCATAAATCTTAAGAGCTTCTATAGTGATGTCTTCATAAAGCCTCTTTTCAGAAGTTGCTCCTTGACTAAAATATACGTTCCTTGGCATCTTATCCTATAAAATCTA
>Ga0208792_1000678_pt1 | contig 12292 bp, 8 predicted proteins | sample 14_taG_FD_184087 | JGI IMG/M metagenome (GOLD analysis project Ga0208792, IMG submission 184087) | Marine viral communities from the Subarctic Pacific Ocean - 14_ETSP_OMZ_AT15311 metaG (SPAdes) (version 2) | ecosystem: Environmental > Aquatic > Marine > Oceanic | place: Pacific Ocean | collected...
ATAAGTATATCAAATATGTACAGGTAGTTGGTGAAGAAAACACACCTCCTGAATGTAGAGAATTTTTCAATAAATGTCAAGAAGAGGTCTTTCATCCCGATTATGAAATAGGGGAATATCCAAACTACGAAGCGGCAGTAAAATATGTTTACGTACTAACACAAATATTTTCAGGATCCAAACCTGAAACTTCAAACTACACAGATTATAAAGGTAAGTATCGTTGTAAAGTCCTGATATTTATGGATAAGTTGAAGAATGGTAAGTTTAGAGAACACTTCGACAAAATAACATTCGTGGAAAATATGGATTTTCAAGATGTAATAGAGAAATATGATTCTCCCACTTCTTACTTCTATACTGACCCACCTTATTGGAAAACTGAAAACTATTATTCGAATCACGATTTTGATAGGTCAGACCATGAGAGGTTAGCGGACTGTTTAAAAAATTCGGAAGGGAGATACAGTTTATCGTATTATGACTTTCCATTATTACAGACGTGGTTTCCTTACACGGATTACAAATGGGAAAAGAAGGGTTTTAAAAAATCCGCAGCAGCGAAGAAAGACGGTACACAAAATACGGGTATTGAAATTCTGATAATGAACTACGGACAACCATCATACAAGGAGGGTGAACAACTAAGTATGTTTGAACTTGTGGATGATGAGAAGGACAAAACAAAAAAAATATTAGTCCCTAAACTGTAGTTTATAGTTTATATTAAAAAGGTATGGGTAGTTATTGGTATTTAGTAAAAGTACTGCCGGGTAAAGAGAGACAACTTAAAGATAAATTCAATTCAGATATTGAGTTAGGTAACATCAGAGGAATAAAAGAATTTGTTTGTCCATTAGAGAAAGAACTTAAAATGGTCAAAACAAAGAAAGTAATAAGAGAAAAAGTAATATATACAGGTTACCTATATTTCAATACAGATGAACTTCTAACAGAAGATGACCTAACTAACTTATCTTATTTACCTGACACCATGAAAGTTTTAGGCGACAAAAGACCAATAAGAGTTAGAGATAGAGAAATCCAAAGAGTCTTAAAAACCGGACAGGAAGGTCAAGAGATATCGAGTGGTATTAAATATACCATAGGTGAAACAGTAAAAGTAATAGACGGTCCCTTCAACACATTTGACGGTGAAATTAGACTAATTAATGGGGACAAAGTCGATGTCGATGTGAAAGTATTTGGTAGACCTACCAAAGTTACATTATCAAAAGAACAGATAGATAAATTATGATAGACGCTGAGGTGTTATTATATATTGCAAAACTTACGAAGTATTTGGAAACTAATAAAAATGCGAGAGAACACTTCGTTAGTAATTTAGACGTTGAAATTTTCATGGAAAATGTAACTATGGTTGCTATGAAGAATTTTTTAAAGAAAAATGATCCTACATTAACAATGGATCAATTTGAACAAATTAGGGAGTCTATGAGGTCGGAACTAAACAAAGATATTTTAGAGGAAATAGACGAAATTTCTAATAGAGATGATAGTTATTATGAACCCACTATATTCATAGATGAAAGAGGACTTGAAACAATTAAAACTAAATGAGAATACCTAAGTATTATCCAATATTTGAATCAACATATAGTGAGGAGATTGCTAGTGAACAGATATTCATATTAAAATACGAGAAATTACCATCAGTAAAATCATACAAGATGCCGTTTACTGAAAAGGTTATGGATATCATAACTAAAGATGGATTTTCGATATTGAGTAAATTAAGTAGCGAATACCAAACAAGTATAAGGACATTAATAGGGAGAACATCCGAGGAAACTTTATATTATTGTGATGATAGGGAATTACTAATTAAAACTAAAAGAAATAAAGGTAATAAGAATATAGTGCTAACCTTCTTTTACTCTCATGATAATGGGTCAATTGAAAATCAATACAGTATAAGTAAATTTAAAAAACACATCACAAAAAAGAAAAAGGGTAATATCTCTTTAATTAAATCTCATAGTGGTGGGTTCTTAGATTTGGAAGAATATGAATTGAAAATCCCTAAAACAGATTTAAGATTAAACTATGGTAAGGATTTTAAGAAAATACATGATACCATTGTTAAGAGATTGAATAATGATAATGATAAGGGTATTGTTCTTCTACACGGAGAACCAGGTACGGGTAAAACAACCTATATAAAATATTTATCCTCTCTAATAAGAGAGAAACAAATCATATTTGTTCCACCTATGATGGCAGAATCACTCACAGACCCAACGATTATACCATTCTTAATGGAATATAAAAACAGTATTCTAATAATCGAAGATGCCGAGAAAGTTTTAGGTACTCGTGAGAATTCAAATAACATGTCACAAAGTACATCCAACCTACTTAACCTAACTGACGGTATTTTAGGGGACTGTTTAAACATACAAATTGTGGCGACCTTTAATACAAAAAGAGATAATATTGATGATGCGTTTATGAGAAAGGGAAGGTTAATAGCGGAACATAAGTTTACTAAATTATCAATAGAGGAAAGTAATAAATTATTAAAAACACTTTCAAAAGACGTTATAACAGAAGAGGAAATGGCGTTATCTGATATATACAACATAGATGTTGACATCTATAAAACAATTAAACAAAAAGGTAAAATAGGATTTTAATTATGAAAAACACAACAGGACAAGAAATTTTGTCACTACAAAAAGAAGGTAAGAAAGTATTAGTAGATTTATGGGCACCATGGTGTGGACCATGTAAGTCATTAATCCCTAGATTAGAAAATATGGACAAAAATTACGATAATGTAGAGTTCGTAAAGGTTAATGTGGACGAAGACAGGTCATACGCTCAAGGGTTGGGTATAAGAAGTGTACCTACAGTAATTATTTTTGATGGAGAACAAGAAGTGAGTAGATTAACTGGCGCACAGGCAGATACAAATTATACGGACATTTTAGACAATTTATAATGACAACAATATGTGTTTTTACTATGTCGGGTTGTCAATATTGTGAGGAATTCAAAGGAATCTTAAAAAAAGAAAACTTAAGTTATGAAGAGTATGATGTTGACGATAATGAATATTTATGGAATCAAGTTGTAAACCAAATAGGTGACGAGAACCTACCTACGGTCTTTATACGGAATGAAAATGGTAGTTCAGGGGTACTCCTAATGCCAGACATAAATGTAGAAAGTCATGAAGACATGTTAGAAAAAATAAAAGAAAACATATAAAATTAAGGGGGAGACAAAAAAGTCTTCCCTTTTTGTTTCCAAGATCCATTTGTCAGGTATTTATAATAAAGTAAACTTTTAGATGGCATTACAACAAATATATTGGGAACAAATTGCGACCGAGGATATAACCTCAGGACAAACGGTAAATTTAGGTAGTCCGACAGCATCTTTGAAGAATGTTTATGCGGATAACTTCTTTATAAACGGTACACAAAGTTTAAATGATTTAATTGGTGGAGGAATAACCGAAGGGATTGCTCCTTTAAATCAATTTAGTGCTTCGGTTTTAACGTCTTTAGAATTTACAGGTTCAAATATGACCGTTATAGGTGATTTGAATGTTTTAGGTACGTATACCTCGATTAAGTCGGAAACAATCACCTTAGATGATAATATCATTGAATTGAATGGTACTGGTGATGTGTTTGGTGGTTTATTAATAAAAGACCCCACAAACCCTAATTTAGTTTCAGGATCATTGTTGTGGGACACAACAACTGATAGATGGGTTGGAGGACCGTTAGGAAGTGAAGAAAATTTAGTAATTGAAAGTGAGTTAACGACTCTTTCATCTTCAATATCCTCTTCTATAAACGAATTATCACAATCGGTATCAACATCATTTGATCAGGTTAATACTGACTTAACAGATTTATCATCCTCATTATCATCATCAATAAACGAATTGTCTTCATCTGTTGACTCTACGTTTACCCTACATGACGGTAGGTTGGTTGACTTAGAGTTATTTAGTTCTTCGTTAGATGCAACATTCGCGACAGACCAACAATTAACAGATTTATCGTCTTCATTATCGGGATCGATAAGTGAATTGTCATCTTCATTATCATCATCAATAAATGATTTATCACAGTCGGTATCCTCATCTTTTGATCAGGTTAATAATGACCTAACTGATTTATCATCGTCATTATCGTCTTCGATAAACGAATTATCACAATCAGTCGATTCTACATTCACATTACATGATGGTAGGTTAGTCGAATTAGAAACGACAGGGTCTGATCATGAAACAAGGATTGACGGGTTAGAACTTTTTAGTAGTTCTTTAGATGATACTTACGCGACGGATCAAGAATTAGAAGATGTTTCCGCGTCTTTAAGTGATGCAATTGGTACTGCACAAACAGATATCGAAGCAAGTAATATATTCCAACAAACAGGTTCATATTACGGTACATCTGAAAATTTACAAATATCGGGTAGTGGTTTAAATTCACCTGATGGTTCTATAACAGGAAAATATGGTGTAATTGTGTCAAAATCACTACACGCAGAAAATGTTAACGTAGGGATACCCACTTCAAACGATTGGGGAACCATGAATGGTTCGTATTTTAATAATTTCAATGAAAATACGGACGTTTCAGAGATTATTAGGTTTATGGCGGGATTATTATCCTCTTCAGCACCTGATGCATCTCCAAATACCAAATATTATAACGGATACAATAAAAACACATTTAATACGTCTACAGACTCAGGTATCGGGGGGTATCTTCCATCAGGTACTACCAATACGACCTTAATAGAGTTAATTGATTCGGGGTTTGCATCTATCGGTGGAACAATCTTAGGATCATTTGGTACTTTTTATACAAATAGTAACTATAGACACTCATTTACAAGTAGATACGGTGGTTCAACGACTGTTCGATCATCAAACGACGGTAATTTATTTGGTTTAGGTAGATTAAGTAGTGGTACACCTACAACATTTAAAGTTTCGGGGTCTTTTACATTTAAAAAGTTCGACCATAACAGAGTTTTGTTAGAGGAATCGAGTTCTAATCATTTAATAATACAATCAGGTGCAGGAACTACCAACGGAGTTACTCTTGGTAGGATTGAATCTGCAAATCCTGAATTAATCCCTGCCGGTTACCAAGACGGTAAATACTCTAACGTATTTAACCCAACAATATTAAATGCGGGTAATAGTATAGATGATATCGGGTATTATCACATATCAAGTTCTATATCCATTGCAAGTGGGTCAAGTGACTTCAGTTCACCTATAGAAAACAATACCGAAATATTATATGGACCAATACCAACAATTGAAAGCGGTATAGGGTCAACTAATTTAGGTGTTTCAGCGAATATTGATTCTATGGAACAATTAACCGCAACATCAAGATCTTTAAGTGGGGCACCATACTTACAAACGGCAACGTTTAACGCAAGTGGGTCTATTGGGGGTACATTTAATAAGTTATACCAAAACGGTACACACGGTTCAATGTCAGGTAATAGTGGTCAAAGAACTGCAAGTGTCTCTAACGGTAGGATATCAACAAGTAATGTGTTTTATGATGAAACATTTACAGATTTAAGGTCGAGTGGTACAATTCCACACATTAATGATAAAATAAAACTTAATTCAGGTTTGAGTTGGAGTGCTGGTAATTCGTATGGTACTTCAGCCAACCAATCAGTTTCAATATCAGGTACTGGTTTTGGAGGAAGTAGATCAGATTCTGAAAGTAGGTCTGTACACATATCGGGAACGTTTGGACAACCAGCATCAAGTGGTAGTTTACATTATTATGGTAGATCACAAACATATGATGGTTCATCTAACACTTCCGAAAATTTTACGGGTGAAGGTAGAAGATTAGAATTAAATGATAATTTACTTTCATTTGGTGGTACTTCTTGGGATAACACCTATAATGAATATGGTATTTTGGGTCCTAAAGATTTACAAGTAAGACCTAACCGTTTAGTTAAACCAGGTGGTAACAACGGATATTGGTTAACCAACCCAAGTAATAGTAGTGACTATAAGTACTATGTTAGAAAATTTTCCACATCAGGAACAAAAACAAGTATGAGTATTAATGTAAGTGGACCATCTTTAGTTTCATGGGACTCAACAAATAATAACTCAGCATCTGTAGTAATACTATTTGAATCTTCCACAACTAATGTTTATGCAAACGCAAGATTTTATGATCCAACTAAAACATTAGAAAATTTTGTCGGATCAATAAGTTCTAACACAGATGGTACTAACCCATTTGGTTTAGATATAGATTTGTACGGTAATACGGGTGGATCAGGTTCGGGACGTTCATTTTCTTTACCTATGAGAAATTCAGATGGTATGTTCCTGAATTCAACCTATAATGAAATTATGGTATTGGTTAGATACAAAGGGGACCCAACACCCATAACAAGTTTAAGTGTAAGTTTTAGTTAAGAGACATGGCATACGATAAGAATATAAAATCATCAAGGTTCCTCCAAAGTAAGAGGTATACACACAACAACCTACTAGATTCACAAGAATCATTCACTTCTGTATTGGATTTAAATAGTAGTGAAATTTATGTTGACCAAAGTCTCATACCTTCTTCAAACTTACCATTTAATGGTAGTTCAGATCACTTATCTGTCTATACCGATAGTGATACAAGTTTAGATGTATTAAAATATTGGTACAGACATAAATTAACTAAATCTGATTTAAATAGAGAGGTTTGGTTTTTCTTAGATCCTGTCGGTTCAAATGACGGTATAGGAGCACAGTTGATTAGTAATGATCAAGAAGTAAATTTCATTTCACCAAAATATGCCATATCAGGTTTGGCAAACTCAACAGTTGAGGATTCCACACCAGGTTATTTAATTAAACTTTTTGTTTCAACTAATTCTTCCTCCCCATCAAATAGTGATTTAAGACAACCATCTACCTATTCTTTTGATTACAAAACAGGTGTGGTACAATTTATAAGTGGTACCCCTTCAAGTAATCAGTATGTATACATGAGTGTTTACCAATATGTTGGTAGAACATTAAATGACCAATTAGGTGGAGGTGGTCCAAGTGCTATACAAGATATTTTTAAACCCACAGGTTCATTTTATGCCACTACGAATGACATACAGATAAGCGGATCTTTAGATTTAACGGGAGACTTTACTGTACATGGAACTGTAACATCATCATTATCTGAGACGGTTATCGTTAATGATAATATTATAGAGTTGAACGGTAATGAATCTAATTTTGGTGGATTAAGTATTAAAGATACCGTAAATCCAAGTACCGTATCAGGTTCTCTATTATGGGACGCTACGAACGATCAATGGATTGCGGGTCAAGAAGGAAGTGAATTACCAATTGCAAGACAAGACGATTTAGTATGGGGTAATTCAGGATCATATTGGTCATCAACAAGTGACCTACAAGTAACTGGTTCGGTGGTCATAAGAGGTGACTTAGTTGTAGAAGGTCAAACCACACTACAATCACAAGACATAAATAAGGACTCGTTAATTGTATCGGGAGCTATGTCCATTATAAAGAACCAAATAGAGAATCAAATAAGATCGGCATCATTAGAAATAGAAAACTTAGGAACAATAGGTGATATTAATAATAATTCTATCATGGACCTAGGTGGTTTCTAATAATCAAGATATTTATAGTAATAAATCAAATAAAGTTAAAATTAAAAAAAGAAGATGGCTCAAATTATTAAACACAGAAGAGGTTCGATAGATAGTGTAAAGGCAACAACCACAAGAAATGGTGAAGTCTTAATCGCGTCAGGATCGATCTCAGATTTAGCTGGACCTTTCGTATTCGTTGGATCACCCGTTGCTAGTGACGAAGGAGTTGCTGGAGCGTTCAAACCAACATCAAAAATATATTCAGGAACCAATGCACCTACAATAGGTGTCGGTACTTATGGATCTATTTTAGACGGAACTCCATTCTATGCGTCAGGAGACGAATCATTATATATATTAAATAATGATGGAGTTGGTAATGATAAAATAGATTTAACAGGTAACATAGAAGATAATGAGATTTCTAATGTAACTATAACCTCACTTACAGGAACAAATGCAAACATAACCAACATAACAGGTGGTACGGTAACTGTAACAGGAAACCAAACAATTGGAGGTACTTTAAGTGTTACAGGGGTAACAAACCTTGGCAGTACTTTAGGTGTTAGTTCAACAGCAACAGTTGGTAAATTAGTTTCGGAAGGAGAAATTACAGGTTCAAATCTTAGACTTACGGGAGATGCGGACATTGCGGGAAATATAAACTTAGGTGGAAATATTAGTGTTGGTGATGCATCAACAGACTTTGTTTCATTTGGTGCGGATATATCATCTTCATTCATACCAGATGTAAATGACGCATTTGATTTAGGTTCTACAACTAAGGCATGGAGAGAATTATACGTAAGTGGAACGGCACACATTCAAGATTTAGAACTTGAAGGTGGGTTATCGGTAAACAGTTTGGCACTACCAGGTGACTTAACGGTATCAGGAACTACAGACTTAAAAGGTAATGTTACTTTAGGTGATGCAAGTTCAGACACAATTACTGTAAATTCAGGAGATATTGAATTATCAAATGTTCCTGACGGAGATACAGCAATCTTTATTGGTTTAGATGGAAATAACAAATTAGTACAAGACACATTAGACTCAAGGGTACAAGGAGATACATTACTTGATAATAATGGTACACCATTAACCGCTAATAGAATACCTTTCGCGGTTGACGGAGATTCATTACAAGACGATGGTGATTTAACATACAACTCAACAACTAATGTTATTAGTGTGGGTAGTTCAACAATTGGTAACGACATATCTGCGGCAAGTTCATTAACTTCAGTAGGAACAACCGAACTTAAAGGAGGTGTTGGTATTAATTCAACATTAGAAGTTACGGGTTCTGCAAAATTCAAATCTACAATAGATGTTGAAAACGAAGCAACAATGGCATCGGCAACAGTTAAAGACTTGACTTCAGGTAGAGTAGTGTTAGCTGGTGTAGGTGGTGCGATTGAAGATAGTACAAAATTAACATTCGATGGATCAACACTTGATGTTGGTGGTGATGTTGAAGCAACAGGAGATTTAGGTGGTGCTACGGCAACCATCGCAGGTAATTCTACTATAGGTGGAACACTTGGTGTAACAGGTAACACTGAGATAGACGGAACATTAACAGTTAATGATAATGTAACAATATCAGGTAACTTAGAAATATTAGGTACGGCTACTGAAGTAAACATACAATCAACAACAGTTGAGATTGATGATAACATAATTAAATTAAACGCATATTCTCCGTTTGAGAGATACGCAGGTTTTGAAGTTATGGATTCAGGATCTTCAGGTGTATCGGCATCATTAGTATGGGATTCACAAGACGATCATTGGATGTTTGTTTCTTCATCAGGACAATCAAGTAAAGTACTTGGGACAACTGCAGGAGCTTACGGTTCCGAAAGTAGTTTAGGTATAGGTTCAATTCCTGTAGCAACAGGTAAGAACACTATGGGTGATTCTTTACTTACTGATGATGGTAGTGTATTAGCATATAACACAAACAAATTTACAGTTGCAACTGACGATGGTTCTACTTTAATTGCGGGTAACGTAACGGTTACTGCGGGTGGTGGAACTGACGGTGGTTCAAACGGTTCAGCAATAGTATTTAGAAATTCAAGTAACGAACTTGGTTACATATCTACTTCAGAAACAACTGATGTTTTAGATGGTATTTTAGGTTACAAATCAAGTGATGGGTCTTTAGTATTTTCTACAGTTATTGATGGAGGAACTTACTAAAAACTAAATTAAATATTTATTACACAAAAATCCCTTGAGAAATCAGGGGATTTTCTTTATATATTGATATTAAGTAGTATTTATAATAAAGATCTATATAGATCATAATAAAAGTGATAGATATCACTATAAATACATTTAGAGAGATCCATATATATGGGACAGACAGTTAAACTGCGTAGAAGCGCTATATCCGGTAAGATTCCGATTAATTCACAACTACAACTTGGTGAATTATCCATGAATACAACCGACGGTAAGATTTTCTTATCAAAATCAGGTTCAAACGGACCTTCCGTCGAAGAAGTAATAATCACAAACACACAAAATTTTGGTAACATTGACTTAGTTGGCGATTTAACGGCAACTAATATCAGTTCATCCTTTATTGGTGATGGTAGTGGACTTTATAATATTCCCGCAACGGGAGTTACAGGTCTTAGTTTAGATCGAATAGCGAGTTCAACCTCCACAGCATCTATTGATGCGGATGGTTTACATATTAACACGGATACTACAGTAACAGGGTCTCTCACAGCAACAGAATTTACAGGTAGTGGTTTAGGTTTAACAAATGTGCCAATTAAAATCTCAGGATCAGACGAAGGGTCGACTTCTATCGATTCTACTTTCACAAGAATTAAATTTGATGATTCAACAGGTATAAAAATAAGTGGTACCACAGGTGGTGATGCGGTTGTATACCTTTCAGGGGTTGCCTCGGAATCAGACGGTGGAGAAGGTAAAACCGCGAAGTTAGTGGTTACAACTCCAACAAGTACGTGGACACTTAACCACAACTTAAACGAACAACACCCATCTATTGAGGTGTTTGATACTGATAATGAGGTTATAATTCCTCAAAAAATAGATGCGACATCCGAAAATCAAGTGGTTGTTAGTTTTGCATCACCTCAAGCAGGTACTGTAACGGCAACTGTTGGTGGTGGACTACCATCAATTGACTCAGGATATGAGAATAGAGTATTGTCCGTGGATAATGACGGTAATGCGTCTTGGAAAACAGGAATACTTAGTGGATCTATTGATTTTTCCACTTTAGTCGATACTGGTTCCTTTAACACATATACGTCATCTAATGACAACACAAATAGTAATCAAAATAGTAGATTAGATAGTCTTGAGGAATTTAATTCAACTATTGATGATACCTATGCGACAGATAGTGATGTAACAACACTCAGAACTGATTTAAATACATACACATCGTCCAATGACAACACAAATAGTAATCAAAACGGTAGATTAGATTCAATAGAATCATTTACTTCAAGTATTGATGATACTTATGCAACCGATAGTGATGTAACAACATTACGTGGTGATCTAAATACATACACATCATCCAATGATAACACAAATAGTAATCAAAATGGTAGATTAGACTCTTTAGAAGTAACAAGTGGATCACAAAAACAAAAATTAGGGGAACATGGAGACAGATTAGATTCTTTAGAACTAACAAGTGGATCACATGACGGTAGGTTAGATAGTATTGAGTCTAAAACAGGGAGTTTCCTTGTATCCAACGACCTTTCAACAATAGAAGGGAAGATTGGGTCTTTAGAAACAACTTCAGGTTCTCATGACGGTAGATTAGATTCTTTAGAAACAACTTCAGGGTCCCACAATGGGAGAATAACCGATCTCGAAACTTTTGAAACTAAAGTAGATGCGGGGTTAGAATTTACAGGTTCAAACGTAACAATAAAGGGTAATTTATTGGTTAAAGGAACGGAAACAAGGGTAGATTCAACCACTGTAGATATTGATGATAACATTTTATCACTTAATGGTAGTGGGGCAGTAAATGCGGGTTTAGAAGTAAGAGATACAGAATCACCAGGTGTTTTATCTGGTTCTTTAATATATGATACGGGTGAAAATGTTTGGAAAGCGGGTATTAAAGGAAGTGAAGAAAGATTATTAATTAATACTGATCTCACAACATTAGATGGTAGGTTAGATAGTTTAGAATCTACTAGTGGATCCCACAAAGACAGGTTAAATAGAATTGAGACATCTACATCTTCATTAAATTCATTTACGAGTAGTATTGATACCACAATTAAGGATAAACTAAATAATGATGGTGTGATAAGTGGTTCTGTACAGATAGACCATGATGCGACCACAAATTACGTAGGTAATGAACACATTGACCACTCAACAATCACGATTGGTGGTGGTAAAGGTTTAACAGGTGGAGGTACTATTGATAATGATAGAAGTTTAACACTTGATACAGGATCGGCACACTTCTTAGATGGGGTAAAATCAAAATTAAACACTGAAACGGTCGTTAGTGGTTCTGTACAAATTGATATTACAGGAACTACAAATTATAATTTAGTTGATGGTAGGTTAGATTCAATAGAGTCATTTACTTCAAGTATTG
>Ga0208792_1000682_pt1 | contig 12260 bp, 14 predicted proteins | sample 14_taG_FD_184087 | JGI IMG/M metagenome (GOLD analysis project Ga0208792, IMG submission 184087) | Marine viral communities from the Subarctic Pacific Ocean - 14_ETSP_OMZ_AT15311 metaG (SPAdes) (version 2) | ecosystem: Environmental > Aquatic > Marine > Oceanic | place: Pacific Ocean | collected...
GTAAAATCGTCGTTAGCCCCGAAAGCTACGGGCTTTGCAAGTATATTGTTATTATTACCGAAATCATCCCCTCTCGTTTGACTTGTACCATATGTAGGTATGTAGGATGTTGGATAGGACGCCTCTTCAAGTTGTAAGCCATATATTTCTATACTTCCTACATTTTCGCCTCTTTCTGGATATATTCTAAATAGAGATGAACTATCACTTTGAGATGTTTCCCATACACGATACCATCCATTACCAAATGATTCATAATTTAATCCTGTGGTAACACTTGATATTTCAGCACCATTCCAAAAAATATCATATTGAGTAGTATCTATAACCCCATATATTCTTGATTCAGTAGCATCAATATTTTTAATAAATAAACTAAAAGTGAAATTTGTATTTACGGGAAGTGCTATTGATGTTTGTAACCTGCTTAATGAGGTAACAGAGGTTACTTTTAAACTATTTTTAACTCCTTCTGGACTAATTCCATAGTTCCTATCTAAAGAAACATTTACATTGCCCCAATTAACAAACTCACTATGTGTAATCAAATTAGTCCTTTGAGGCTCTAACAACAAAGACGCTGTGCCATCAGAGTAATCTATGCGTGGTTCGTTTTCTAATATTCCTGCTTTAGCTGCCGATGCTCCTGATTCTATATACGGTAAAGCCACAAGACCTTGATTGAGCATTGCATCTTGGATGTAGATGTTTCCCGAATCGGTTTCCGCTCCCGCATTGTTTACCACACTAAAACGAACATTTGAAAGGCTGGAAACATTTGATGTAATAGAGACTCTATACCATCCGCTGCCTACTGATTCAATGTTATATGATATTCCAGATTGGTTTGTAATAATTGAGCCATCCGTTAAATCAACATAAATGTTTGATTCAGTAGAAGCACTAAATCTCAAACGAATACCATCAGCAGTTCCCGCTTTTGCATACACACTTAAACTATAAACACCACTGCCCGAAACAAATTGAAGAATTGAATGAGATATTGTAGTTGACTCGTAAAGCCAAGCATCCGAGCTACCATCATAACCGCTTTGGCCACTTGTTAGTATAGGACTTCCAAACTTCGTCCAAGCCGCATTGGTAAAGTCATTGGAGTAAGTAAAAAGATTCTCCCGCCCTTTCTCTATTAATCCATCCGCATTAACTCTCGTGGCTGACAAGTTGCTACCTCTTGCAAAGGCAAACTCTCGAGGGTAAAATCTTCCAGAATCATCACTGACAGTGGAAGCTAATAGCTTAGTGTCTTTTGCTGCCCAGTTATCTCCACCGAGTTCTAACGATGCGTTACTCATATACTGTATAGTTTAAGGCTAATGCCATTTCTTCGAATGTTTCGTAAGTTGTTGCCCCTGTTAATATTTCGCAATCTATATCGGATAGTGCTTCGGGGAAATAAAGAACTTGTTTTACCTTTAGCCCATAATCCAACATTGCATTAGTTGGCTGACTTCCCGTTAAATTTAAATGGGTGATGTCGGTTGTAAAGTCGGAATATGTCATGGTGTTGGAAGTTTTTTGCACTCCGTTTAAAAATGATTTGTTATCACCACTGCTCCATTTACCCAAATACTTGTAATTATTTCCCGCTGAAAATTGAGCTCCTAACGTGTCATTAAACAAAGTAACTCCCCCGCTTTGACGGGTCATTTGTACTTGTTTCCCGTTTTTTATCCCAAGGATTGCTGAATCATTATCTACACCGCGGCTTATGTAAAACCTTTGTTCATCTCCCACTTTTACTCCGTAGAATTCAAACTCAACAAATAAAGTAAAATCCGCTTTACTTAAGTTTAAGGTAGAGCTTAATGCAGCATCCGCCCCCCTTGTAATGCTTCCGCTCGAATGGTTTGGTATGTAAGAAGAAGCATAGGAGGCGTTAGATTCTACTTGCAACCCATAAGCGTTAACGCTTTTACCGATTGCAGAACCCGCGCCACCAAAACCAGCACTTGAACTATTTGACAAATATATACGAGCCGTTGGGTTGCCAGTATATCCCGTGAATGTTGCGCTTACTCTATACCACCCGTTACCATAATCTTCAATGGTTTCATTTGATGTTTTTGCTCCGCTTGTTCCTATGCTCCCATTTTGAATATCAAAATTTACAAAATGACCAGCATCACCCGACATTAACAATTGTATATATTGGTTATTTGTATATTTTACAAATACACTAATATTTGTCGGGTCGGTCGCAGTAAATACATTTGAGCGAAAATAAGATGAGGCAGAATTGTTGGAGGTAAAAAGAATTGCGTTTTGTAATCCTTCGGGACTTGTTGTATTATTATATTCAATTGCCCCATTTAATATTAAAGTGATATACTCCGATTGCACCAAATTAGTCCTACTCGGTTCCAATAAAAGAGACGGGCAAGTTGATCCACCACTGTAATCCAGTCTTGGGGTGTTTTCAAGAAGTCCCGCTTTAACCGTTGTAGTTGTTGTTTCAATTGGTTTAGTTGCCGCGAGACCAATTTCTAGCTGGGCATCTTGGATGTAAACAGAGCCACTTGTTGCAGAAGAATCAAAAGCAGCCTCTGCAGGATATATCCTTAAAAAAGAAGCACTTGTTGTGGTGGAGGAAAATGAACAGCGATACCAGCCATTACCAACATCTTCCATACTACTTGATATTACTGGGCCGCTATTAGTTGCAACGCCATTAATTAAATCAAAATAAACTCTTGGAGAGTCAGCGTAAATTCTTACATACAAGAAATTACTTTCATTTGCTTTAGCGTATATACTAAAAGTTTGTACGCCATTATCAATATTGCTTTGATTCAGATGCCCATTCGCACCGCTTTTACTTAAAAGCCAAGCATCATTCGTTCCGTTATATCCACTTTCTCCACTTGTAACGCTTGTACCATAAGTAGTCCAAGTAGTATCAAATTGATTACTCTGCAACAACAGATTCTCTCTACCTTTCTCAATAAGCCCGTCAGCATTTACGCGAGTAGCTGATAAGTTAGATCCTCGTGAAAAGGCGAAGTCTCCATAATTGCTAACTTCTTTGACTGATATGTTGTCAATTGAAAAAGCCCCTGCTTGACTACTACTATTTACAGCGGTAAAAGTTAATCTGTTAAACCCCCCTGTTATTTTATGACGATAAGTATATGTACCTTCGGAAAATAAAGTATAAGCAAATATAGGCTCAGGCGAGCCGCTACAATCTAACTTAAAATAAGCGCTTTTTGTCGCTTCAATATTTGATATATCAAATTTAACTTCTATTGTTTTACCTGCCGCAATATTTGACATTAATTGCGTTAGCTCTTGGCCTGAAGATATTTTATCATATGTAGCAACACCACCGCCGATACTCCAAGAAGTGCCTTTCGTCCAGTCACTATCTGTAGCAAAGTCTCCGTTCGTTACTAACTCTGCCCCGTATATGGGGACTGGCTTCTGCGTAAAAACCGTTCCGTTACTCACACCACTAGGTGCTAAGAATAAACTACTCTTGTCGTATACAGTCGCCATATTATATTGTTATTAGTTTTATGCATTCAGTATCGGATAAAGTATTTGCGAACAAAATTACTTTTTTGTGCGCCGACGATGCGCCTGCTCCCAGATCTATTCTCTCAAAGGCTATATTTGTCATGCCCGTAACAGAAGTTTTGGTGACCCCACCGTTTAAACTAGTAAAATAATCATAAGAGCCGTCACCATTAGCCCTTAATAACACACTGCTGTCTGTTATGTTAGAAACTGATCCTGAGCCAAACGCGTACGCTGCATCAAGATTAAAATAAGGAGAAACCACGTGTTTTACTGAATCTATTGTAAAATGCCTGAAAGTCATAGCTACATTGGTTGCGGTATTACGGATTGTGGAAAATATTTCGTTTTGTTGCAAAGGTGTTTTATTGAAATCAAATTCATACATAAGGCTCCACTTCTCCGAGCCTCCTCCAACGGTAACATAATTTGCCAATTCACCGCTACGCGAAATTGTGCCCCCCGAATGGTTTGGTATGTAGCTGGTTGGGTGGGAGCCTTGTTCTACCTGCATGCCCCAAACTGAAAACTGCTCACCCACAACTGCACCAAGATTAGGAGCATCTACTCTTAATTGAGCGTTTGTTCTCGTGCTTGTTGAAACTCCACTGTACGAAATTCTTTGCCAAGAATCTGTTAAGATAAATGTGGTGCCCCCAAGAGTCGTAGTCGATGTTGCACAAGTTTTACCAATGGATGTTCCAAACCCTTTGATATAAAAACTCATTGTATAAGTACTCCCTGTTGTTATTGAAAAATTACCCGACCTTACAAAGGGGTCTGTACTTGTAGCTGTAAATATAGGTGCGTTTAATAATCCTTCTGGAGATTCTGTTGCATTGTAAGATGTAGAACCGTTATTTACAGACGTTATGTATTCACTATAAGGTATCAAATTAGTCCTAGGCTTTTCCTTTAAAAGGCTTGGGCAAGTTACGCCCCCTGAATAGTCAAAACGGGGTTCGTTCTCTAATAGTCCCGCCTTACCTGTTGATGCACCCGATTCAATTGGTTCAGTTGCTGCAAGACCGACTTCTACTTGTGCATCTTGGATGTAAACAGAGCCTGTTGTTGATACTGAACTTATAGTATCGGCTGGAATTAAAAGAGCTCCTGAATATGTATTTCCTTGAACTGAAACAGAACATCTGTACCAACCATTACCTACATTTTGAATTGAAGAAGAAATAGAGTTTCCCGAACTTCCTACTGAACCTTCCCCAGTTAAATCAAAATATGAAATGCTATATCCAGTGTCTTTACCAATATCAAGCCTTATGTAATTTAAAGAATTTGCCTTTGCATAACAACTAAATGTACTAACTCCAGTAACGGAATAAATGTTTTGAATTATATATCCACCCGTGGTTAATTTATTTAGTAACCAAGCATCATTAGTTCCATCATAGCCACTTTGACCACCCGTTACACTTGAGTTTGATTTTCCCCAAGTAGTATCAAACTGATTTGATTGCAACAAAAGATTCTCCCGCCCTTTCTCAATCAATCCATCAGGCCCCACACGAGTAGCCGATAGGTTTGATCCTCTTGAAAAGGTGAAGTCCCCATCTGCTTTAATAACCTCTTGAACTGATACGTTGTTTATTGAGCCAACATTACCCGCTTCGCCTAGCATTTTAAAAGAAAACCCATCTGTAGTTGTTACAATGGCAGTAAATGTACCTGAGAAATTGCAGTTTCCGCTTTGGTAAGTTGCATCACCAGTAGTTTCTACACTAACAACAGTAATGCCGCTACTGCTGCTATCGTTATAATTCCTTGCAAAAAACCTTAGTCTTGTCCCTGATGTAATGGTTTGTGTCCATTGCACTTTTAAAGTAGCTGAGGCGGATTGGGGCAGTAAATTGATTTGAGTAATTATAGCGTTAGATACCCCGCTATAATTAGCAGTACCGCCGCTTATGGACCAGCTTGCCTCTTTATTCCAATCACTATCAGTAGCGAAATCGCCATTAGTAACTAACTCTGGCCCATATTCAGGGGCAGGCTTTATAGAATATACCTTACCGTCTTTCCCTGCACCGCCTGAGGCAATGAGAGCTAAGGATGCTTCGTCAAAAAGAGTTGGTTCTGCCATATCTATATTGTTTGTCCTAATTTTGTTATGGTACAGTCCTTAGCCTCTGTAGTACCACCAGCTGCAATGACACGCAAATTGTAAGCGGCAAACAAAGAATCCGGAGAGTCTGCATTTGGTATCGCTTTAATAGCAGCTTTTAAGCACGCAGGCGATTCTACTGTACCGCCATCTGCTTTAACCCGCTTTACAAAGTCTGATACTGCCGCGGCTATAGGCCCGCTTTGCGTAGCCCAATATACAACTATGCCTAAACCTAAAGCCATGTTACTTGATAGATACTATGTCAGCTGCGGTTGTAGCGGCCATTACGTAATCTACGATAGCTGGTAAGAACGAACCATCAGGTACGTTTTTAAAGATAACTACATTACCTGCTGTATTCTCTACGTTCTTCATGATCACGTGTACGTCACCACCAGTACCAATATAAAGTGCCACCCCGTCTAAAAACGTAGTATCACTCTTAGTAACTGTATTAGCTATAGTAGCAAAATCTGGTTGTTGATTAAACTGTCCCATTATATATATTTATTTCTTTATTAGCATTTCCATCTGCGACGAGCTGCACAGATGCGTTTGTCCGGTGTCTTTGAACAGTTGATGTTGTGCATTTTCATCTGTCCTGCTGAACGAGCACAGTATGATGTACGACGCTTACCGCCTCCGGGTTGAGGTGCCTTAAGGTTACCACCTGTTTCTTTATTGTAAGCCTTACGGCCCGCCGCAGTCATCCCAGCACCCTCTTTAGCGCTTAAGAAGTGACGGCCTTTTCCTTTTGTTGTTTTCTTCAGCTTCTTAAAAGGTGAAGCGTGTTGTACGTATGCCATAATGTAGTGAAAATGGGGACGGGCAATAAAATAAGGTAGCGATTCCTTTTCCTACACGCCCGATGTAAACCCCGTTATTTTTTAGTCTTCTGATATGCTTCTGCTTCCCACGGTAATCCGTGTGCTCCTTCAGGCATTGTCTGCCTCGTATATACTCTAGCTGGTGAACGAGTATCCTTCTTCCACGTTACTGTGTCTGCAGTATAATTAAGTTTACCCTGAGCCATTTGGTCAAGGTGCACTTTCTCGTGTTCAACAGCTTTTTTAATCTTGTCTTGCGACAAACCCTTTTGAACAAATATGGTACCGTCACGGTTAGCCTCAGCTTGAATGCCATCACCTAACTGCTTCTCAAACACAGGTGTTCCGTGCTCTGACGCTTCTTTATTGATACCAAACAGCGCCTCTTTGTTCTTTAGTTTAAACATTATTTTCCGCAACCGCAGCCACAGCCGCCTTTCATTTTCATTGGTGAAGCTTTAAAGTTACCAGGTGTTTTACCACCAGCATCAATAGTTACTTCTTGCGTTGCAGGCATTGAGCCGTATTGGCACTTTGCTCTTTGTGTAATAGGTTTAGAGTACATCATCGTTCTTTATCTTTAATCATATCGTCAATAGCCTTGTTGTAGACTTTATCTGTATATGATTTGTTTTTATAAAACTTACTTGAAGGTCCTATAGGCATATCCTCGTAGCCTAACATTATATTGTACATGCGTGTTATTAATCTCCGCGTCTTAGGTGACACTTTGAAAACACTGTATTTAATCGTTGTTTTATTTCTGTGGCGCCATACTTCAATCCAGCCATCACGACGAAGGCGTTCCCACCGGTTTTTATCCCAAGCGTAGGTGTATGTGCCGTTAATAAAATCATTACGCGTAAACCTATCTTTGCAATCTAAATAGATCAACAATTCCAGGTCAGCATCAGTTATATCGTAAGTTTTACAGGCCCATTTCCTAACGAGCCTGTAATACTTAAAGAGATTCATTTCGCGTAAATCCCCAGCTTCTATTTTCATTCTACAATGACAACATCACCGAGGTTAATAACGTGGAACAAGTCATCGTTCCATTCAATACCGTGACCAGCGTGCTTATCGTACCTGATGGTATTACCAGGCTCTAGCATTGTAACCTTGTCACCAACACTAACAATCTCAGCTTTTAGGTAACGTACGTCTTTGTTCTGATCTTCCGTAAGCTCGAGGCCACCGACTTTCACCGGTGCCTCTTTAATCTTACGTATTACTATATAGTGATTAATTGCTTGCATCGATACGTATATTAGATATTATACAATCTGCAGACGTAATCGTAGTAGCAACACTAACTGCATTCTTTAAAGCTGTCTTAGTAACAAGCACCGGGTCGATAATACCCTTCTCAATCATATTAACGCGTTCGCCGGTGGAAGCATCAATACCGTGGTGCTTAGTTGTTATACTATCAGAGAACTTAATACCAGCGTTGTCCAATATAACATTAAACGGTAAGCGTATGGCACTTAATAATATGTCGTAGCCTAAGCCTTTGCTTTTAATAGTTTGAGAAGCTTGTAAAAGCGCAGTGCCACCACCTGGTACAATACCTTCTTTCAAAGCCGCTTGTACAGCGTAGATAGCATCTTCTACTCTATCTTTCTTTTCTTTTAGTTCGACTTGCGAGTCAGCCCCAACGTGTATGATCCCGACACTACCGGATAGCATGGATAACCGCTGCTCGAGCTTACCTTTAAAGAAACCGTTAGTTTCTTCACTAATCTTTTTACGTACATCTTTAATACGATCTTCTAGCACTTCTTTGTCTACATCAACCTGTAGCACTGTGCTTTTATTGTTTGTTACAGACTTAACCGCTGAACCCAATACAGATGGGTCGATTAAATCTAAATCGTCACCAAGCTGCTCGTTTATAATCGTTGCGCCCGTAAGTAAAGCTAAGTCTTCAATAGTGTCTTGCTTTGTAGGACCGAATCCTGGTACATCAACGATATTAATCTTAATGTTACCCTTCACTTTGTTAGCTAATAGCGTTTGGTACGGCTGTTGGTCCATACCTGCAACAACTAATAGTGAGCGGTTGTTTTTAATCGCATACTCTAGTATAGATTGAATGCGGCGTATGTTTGGTATTTCCGATGCTACGATAAGTACCAAAGGGTTGTCAAGTTCAGCAATACCTTTATCTTTGTTTGTAATAAGGTGTGGTGACTTAAGGCCAGAATCGAATTGTGTGCCCTCAACAAAATCAACATAAGTTTCATTTGTATCGGACTCCTCCATCAAAACGACGCCATCCGCTCCAACTTTGCTGAAAGCTTCTCCAATCTTGTCTCCAAGCTCTTTATCGTTGTTACAGCTAATGTAAGCAACTTGCTGTAGCATTTGATCTGCAACCGGAATACTGGCATCGTTAAGATAAACCATAACTTCTTCAGCACAGTCTTGAATGCTTGCTTTAACATTTCTAGTTTGCCCTTCATTTTTGTGTTTGTTAATTTCTTTCAAAATAGCATGAGCGAGGACGGTAGCTGTCGTAGTACCATCACCCGCTTCACGCACAGTGTTTGCAGCCGCTTCCTTAATTAAGGTTGCGCCTATGTTTTCGACCGGGTCACGTAAGACTACGCTTTCCGCAACGGTTACACCGTCTTTTGTAATGACCGGCCGGCCCATAGCGTCTTCGTATATAACGCATTTACCTGAAGCTCCTAAAGTGGACTTCACTGCGTTGGTTAACTTTTCGACGCCGGACATAATTTTTTCATTGGCTGTATGGCCAAATGTGAGATCCTTAACGATCTCGCTGGGGTTATTGTATTGCATTAGATTAAATTAAATTAGATTGTTACTTACTCAAACGTTTTAACGACCTTAGGTCCTTGTATGAATTCAAGCTTGTTTTCGTAGTGCTTCACTGAAGTATCTATTGCTGCTTCAGCGCCTTCTACTGTTTCCCGGCGAGTTACGTCGTTCCACTTATCTTCCCATTGCAATTCTGTTTGGAAGTAGCCATTGGGTAATTGAACTATTCTCCAGTTCTTTTTATCCGAGGCTTGCTGCCAAAAGGCTTTGGTTTCTTCGGATACTTGTTGGTTACCACTTGACGCAGTGGTGGTGCGGTAATAAAAAGTCATTTGGTTAGTTTTTAGTTATACTTGGTTTACCTATTATTCTATAATTACTTGCGCATGAGCTTAGTTAAGTCCTTTGTTTTATTGCTTGAGCCCATTGATGAACCGAACCAATAGCCGTATACATCACCCAGTGTGCGTAAGAAGAAACCGCTAAACGTGGTTATCAATCCTTTCTGTACTTCAGTGAGGTTTTTCCAGTCCAGGAAGTCCGTGAAGATAGCTGTAGCCAACCCTAACGCAATAACTAATGTTACATATGTAAGTATGTCAGGTGTTGCTTTATTCTTCCCTAAATCGCGCGCAGCACGACGGTCCTCAACTTCTTGCTCGTATGCTTTCTCTATAAAAGCTTTTTTTTCCTCCGGCGTTTCAATGAACTTATCTGCTACTTCAACAGCTTTGTCAATTAGCGATGTACTATTGCCTGTTAGTAGGCTTAATAACTTACTCATATATACTTATTTATTCTATTCGTCTGAAAGATATAGTGCTTTTAACCGTCATATTTGATGGAGACTGCATTGATAAACCGCTTGGTGTAGTATTACTATCAGCTCTCCTGACACAAAGCGCCATGGCGTGGCTAGCGTTGGTTACATCCACATAGAACGTGTTTGCACAACTGGACCAGTTACCACCACCAGCTACATCAGACCTCAGGTAGTTTACCATAAGCGACCCGTTTACTGCTGTACCGTTTAAAGTTAGATATGTACCTATAGGTTGGCGTACATTACCTGTCGACTTGTAAAATACCGCATAGGTAACTTCATATATGCCGGTGTTTTCATCAGTTACTTGGAAATCTGTATCACTACCACTAACCTGCTCTATAGTCGTGGTACCGTCAATCTCTAATGTACTAAAATCAGGTACCAACTTGTGTCCCTGAGAGTTAATATTAGGAGAGTCAATCAGGCTAAACACTTTAGGCGTGTACACTGTATCTCTAGTAGACGGCGTAACCCAATCAGTGCCTGAGCCTGTAGAGGAAAGCAGCTGCCCCGAACTACCGGGTGCATTACTGCTATCTCTAAAAGCGCCTAATACGGATATACTTGTTAAAAACTTGTTAGGCATAAAATTTTATTTAATTGTTATTAGTATTAACCTATTTTCTGTACAAGTACTCTGATGTCGTTTGTAGGTGTAGATGCAAAACCAACAGTTACAGTGTCATCACTTGAACGATCAACATCTGCAAATACAGTCATTTCGTTATCAGTATCGTAGAGTTGAACAATAACATCTTTAGTACCTAGGTTGTGTGTTACTATGGCTGAATCACTTATTGTTTTAGCGTAAGTAGATTTTGTATTCAGTAACTCAGCAGCTTGAGTAATACTAGCCCTTTTTGGTAAGGCGACTGCATCAGCAACCATTACAAACTCCACACCCGCTTCTTGTGGCAACTCAGTAAAGTCTAGACTGACTGTAGGTGTGCTGCCTTCTCCCGTACCTGTGGTATTGCTTAGACCATCACCGGTACTAACAGTAGCCACATAGTCACCTGCTGTTTCAGTGCCTAATTCAATACCACTGTCTTTAACGGTAACCACACCGGTGGCACTTACAGCAAAATTATCATCGCTAAATGAAGCGATACCTGCTATGGTTGTCGATGCTAAATCGATGTTACTCTGCACCGTGGTCCAATCAGACAATGCTGAAGGGTTGTCACTATTGGCTATCAATAAATCACCAATGCGAACTTGCTCTGTAAAGAATAAACCGTCTGCGGTCACACTCCATTGAAAGCCTTGCAATACAGTGCCAGAGCTTGGTGCTTCAAGGTTAGGGTCGTTGGTACTAGCATCATAGCCACCTTGGAAAGATGATGCACCAGCAACTGCTGTATCGACGTATGTTTTAACGGCGCCTAAAGCTGTCATCGGAATATTCTCTAATGCAGTCTTTTGAACATCATTAGAAGAATCAGAGAAAGATATTAAATCGCTACCTGCTGCTGTTGCGGCTGATACTGATTCAATGTAGTTGGACGCCCCAGTATATCTTATAGCTACAGTTGGATTAACTGTTGTTGTTCCGCTAAGCGCAATACCTGTACCAGCAGCAACGCTAGTCACAGTACCTACATTGGTGGTGTAGTTTTTATTTTCTACAAATGTGTATATTTGACCACCAGTAGCTAAGTTAACTCCATTCTCAGCAACAGCAGCTGTAACAGTAGCGACTGTGGGTGCAGATGCACTACCGCCTATGCTTATTGTGTCAGAGTCCCCCGTAGCAACAGATGTAACACCAGATGAAATTGATGCAACATAATCCACAATCTGACCCGCTGTCGCTAGCTTTTCCCCTCCTGCCTCAATAGTATCGGTTAATATGCTAATTTCCGGTACTGGGCCAGTACCTGACGAAATACTAAGCGTGGTATTAGTTCCTGATGTAATACCTGTAACGTCACCCTGGCTAAGCGCATTTACCCAGGCGCCACCGGCATACACGTATAATTTGTCATCGCCGGTATTGTAATATACTTGGCCATTTACAGGTTCTGATGGCGCTGTACCTAGTTTATGCATCAGGGCGTTTTGTAATTCATTTTTTTCTAGATTGATGTTGCCTGATACATCTAATCCGGTTAGAAATTTAATAGCCATTGTTTTTTTTGTTTATTAGTTTAAAAAA
>Ga0208792_1000684_pt1 | contig 12233 bp, 13 predicted proteins | sample 14_taG_FD_184087 | JGI IMG/M metagenome (GOLD analysis project Ga0208792, IMG submission 184087) | Marine viral communities from the Subarctic Pacific Ocean - 14_ETSP_OMZ_AT15311 metaG (SPAdes) (version 2) | ecosystem: Environmental > Aquatic > Marine > Oceanic | place: Pacific Ocean | collected...
GAATCAAGACCCAACTACATTTGAGTTTGATAAAGAGGAGGTTGAAGGGGTTCCAGAGATGTCACTAGACAAAGCGTTTGGTGTGGAAGATGATGAACTGCCGTTCTAATGGGAAATAGAAAAAATATGCCTAGCAAAAAAAAAATATTCAAATACTGGGCAGAAAAAAAACCAGAAATAACTAGTAAACATGTTGATCAAAGTGAAAATACTTGCTTTGCATGTGGAAGAGAGCAGGTGGATAGAGCGCATATAATTCCTCATTGTAAGTCAGGTGATGATTCAGTAGAAAACTTACATTTAATCTGTAGATATTGCCATGGATTTCAAGAAGGGCTATTTAATACTATTGGTGAAGGTGCATATTATCACTGGATTATTAATGAGGAGTTTTGGCTATCAAAAGTAGAGCGACATCTTGTTTCTTTTTATAAAACTTTAAATGAAGAAGAGATTCGTGATTTAGAAAATAAATTTAAAGCAAGAATAGTGAAATAGATTATGGGAAGACCTAAGAAACAGCCAATATCTAGCTTTGTAACAAAGCACATTCATCAGAATGCAATGGCTTTCTGTGTATCAAACGGCATAACTATATATCCAAAACTGACTAAGGATAATGAATATATGTTAAACATAAGGATTGATAGGAATGGTCTAATAAAAAACATAGAATCTCCTTTAACATATAAGAAACATCAGCTCTCAGGGAAGATTTATGAGCTTTACTTGCACTACTTTATGAAGATGGCAGATGCGGATGTGATAAGAAAATCACGAAAAAAATACATAAGTTTCAAAAATAATACATAAATTTGTTAAAATGAATACAATAACCTTGTACCAAAGAGAATATAATAAAATAAAACAACCCCAATTTGATATTCAAGAGTTGGACGTAAATGCATTTTGCGAAAGGATAACAGGATTTAAAACTAAATCTGAAAAAGAAAAGATGGATGCCTTGTTAGAGCTTGATACTATGCTTTACACTCAGCTTGGAACTGACTCAAGCCTTAAAGATAAGAGGGAAACTAAAAAGAAGTCTAGGATAATTTACAGGGCGATTAAATCCTTCAATAAAGAGATTGGAGACCAACTACTCCAGCACATGGATCCAGATGTATGACACATAGAATTAGGTTCATAGAGAGATTAAGAGACAATCTACATTCATCAGTAGACAGGATAATCGACTCTCTATACAGACCTGATTTTACTGAGACAAAAACTACAATAGCTCAGACAAAGGTTGATCTGGAAAGACTTCAAAACCAAATAAAAGAAGATGACTGATCAAAACCAACAAATTAAAGATTTAGCAAAAAACTATTTTAAGGATGGACACAGGAGTCCATCAGAGATAGCAAAGTATATTCATGAAGATCTTCAAATAAATTCAGAAGACAAAACAGTAGAGTCTACAAGAAGGTATGTTTCTAAGATTTTACAAAAGATCACAAGAAGCGAAGAGCAACCAGCTTTAGCTAGTGCTTGTGAGGAGAGGGGTATTGACATTAGTAGTGTAGGTATAGCGTGGTCAAAGGATAAGAAGTGGTCAATACAGTTTAAACCAAACAAAGACAGCGGTCCTACGTTTGAACAGATGCTTGAAGACCACATCGATGCTGTTAAAAATCACACATTTAGCTATGAAAAGATTGAACGAACAAACAATCCTGATGGGTGTTTACTTGTTATTGATCCTGCTGATGTACATATTGGCAAGTTAGCCTCATCGTTTGAAACTGGAGAGGATTACAACTCACAGATTGCAGTCCAAAGAGTTAAAGAAGGGGTAGAAGGAATACTAGAAAAAGCGTCAGGATTTAAGATTGACAAAATTGTGTTTGTTGCAGGTAATGATATCTTGCACATAGACACCCCTAAGAGGACGACTACGAGCGGAACTCCACAAGACACAGATGGAATGTGGTACAACAACTTTTTAATCGCTAAGAGGCTCTATATTGACGTCTTAGATACACTGATACAAGTTGCTGATGTACACTTCATGTTTAATCCATCAAACCATGACTACCAGAGTGGGTTCTTTTTAGCTGACTCGATAAGCTCCTGGTACAATAAATGCGAAAACATTACCTTTGACACTTCAATCGCACATAGGAAGTATTATCGATATCACACAAACCTTATCGGAACTACGCACGGAGATGGAGCAAAGATGCAAGACCTACCTTTGCTTATGGCGCAAGAGGCTAGAGAAGATTGGTCAGCGTCAAAGAACAAGTATGTCTACATTCATCACATACACCATAAGATGTCTAAAGACTTCATCGGGGTCACTGTTGAGGCTCTTAGATCTCCATCTGGAACTGACTCCTGGCACCACAGAAAGGGCTATCAGCACGCACCTAAGGCTGTTGAAGGCTTTATTCATTCGAAAGAACACGGACAGATGGCAAGACTAACACATTTATTTTAATTTAAAACTATGAAAGATTCAAACTATTACAAAGAAAGAAGAGACAAGATTTTAGATCAAATTATAGATCTAAGAGAGGAGTATAAAAATTGTTTTCCTAAAGAAAAAGAAGGAGAGCTCCCAAGAGCTTTTATCATGAAAACTGCGAATGAAGTATTAAAATACGCAAGTACGCTAGACCCTCAACCATCTATACCTCAAAGATACTTAGTTGATTTAGCAGAAAATCTGCCTGTACACATGAAAATAAATAGCCTTGTAGCCTTAATTGAAAGAGCATACGATGTGACTAAGCAAGAGAGAGAATTTTTATACTCAATTGAAAAAGATTATACCTTATAAATTAATGACACCTCACGATATAGCTAGATTTATTTCTGTTGCTGTTGCAATAGCCTTGTGGGTTTACTTTTTTTATAGCTCAAGAAATGGATTTAAGTAGACAAACTAGAATATGTGATTGCTGGCTTGATGTGGGTCAGTGTGAATGTGAAATTATAAATAAAGAAAATGAAGGAAAGCAGGCTAATTCAAATGGAAAGATCAATAAAGAACCTGGAGGGTCAGATGTTAGCGGTGATAGGGCAGCTACACAACCTAAAAGACCTCTCGGTTGGGACGCTAGAGACATTAAAACGTATGGATGGGTATCAAAAAGCGGTAGATCAATTGAAGGAAGATATACAAACAGATTCTGGGAAGAAGACTGAAATTGGATCCAAAGAGAATAGTATTCAATAGGAAGCTGACTTTGTCAGAGGCGGTGAAAGCCTACACCATATTGAATGAAACTTTATTCTTAGATGATCATGATTCATACTACTACTACGTCATAGTCAAGAATGACTTTGATATATTCATTGAAACTATAAATGATGTAGAGGTGTATTGGCTTGCCAACAAGCTAGAGATCACCGACAGACAGGCTGTAATGTGTTTATGTGAGTACCCAACCTTCTGGGAGGACTTAAAGGATCATCTTTATATGTGTGATATAAATGGCTACAAAAAGTACAGTGTGTTTACAAAGGGAGACTTGATGGGTACTGATGACAGAACCTGGGATCAGTATATAGGAAGTGATGAAGAAGACGCTCTACAGTTCTATACGGAAATACTGCTGATAGACGATATTATATCAGTTATAGAATCAGAAGATGAGATATAAAAGAAGAAAGGGTGGAAGGCAGATAACTAGATCCACTAAGGTTAAAGAAGATGGTATTGAGTTTGCCTCCAAGCTAGAGCTGTATATGTACAGAGCTCTCAAGAAGGCTAAGATTAAAAACAACTATGAAGGCAAAACGTTCACTATCATCAACGGTTGTGACTTTCCTATGGCATCCTATGAAAAGACTAAGTCTAAGAAAATACTACACGATAGGGGTAACAAGAAACTATTAGGAATAAAGTATACACCAGACTTCATAGACGTTCAGGACCCTCCTAGATTCATTATAGAGACTAAGGGTAACCCAAATGAGAGCTTTCCTATACGCTGGAAGCTGTTTAAGATGCATTTAGTCAATGAAGGGATACAAACAAACCTATTTATGCCACGAAATCAAAAAGATTGTGACGAAACTGTTGCAATTCTAAAAAATATATTGTAGGTTTGATCTTCTCTTATTAGCGTACTTGTTGAGTACATAGAAGAGGGGGCAAAATAGCTAATTGTCTCCTCTTTTTTTTTGTTATATGAAAAAGTTTTTATACTTTAGCTCATGAAAGGGACGTGGTAATTCCTTACAAATCGGACGAGAAAGACCTAGTGAAGATAGTAGCTGGGTCTTTTTTTTAGTTTTTAAATAAAGGTTTTGATAATTTTTTTACCTTCATTTTCTTAGCTTCTTTTACCGCATATCTAACCATAGCACCAGCCTCAGCAGGAGCAATCCCTGCCGCATACATTAATTGAACTCCAAGAGCTGTTTTCAAAATATCCTTAGCATCTTCGGTTATCTCAACTTTTTTACCGAAATTATTAGTGTATGAGCCAGAATAAATCATGTCCATAATCTCAACAGATTCAGATATAGTTTTCTGACCTATACCAAGAAGACCAAGTTGCTCTATAAAAGATTTTTTATCTTGTGAGTAGAGTTGAAATGCCTCCTCTTCATTTTCTGAAATAAAATTTAAAATACCATTCACTCCTTGGACTACATAATAATCTGTAACTCCAGAAAAGGGAGACAAAACATCATTTGTCACGTTAGTAAGCCTACCCCTAAGTGCGTTGGTGTATCTTTTTTCCTTCTCTTCTTCCGACTCATCTTTATCTATTAAAGACATGACTGAGGCGTACAATATGCTTGATGTATAATATCCTATAGCATTAAATGCAAGAGTTTCCGCAGCAAGACCAGACAAAGACCTCATGGCAATATTTTTTTCTGACTTACTAGCCCCTTTTTGAAAGAATAGTGTATTTGTGTCCGAATACATTCTTGATTTTTGATTCATGGCGAAGTTGGTAAACGGTATGACGACCTTTCTGAAAAGGGCAAACCCTGTTTTTTTTGATGAATAAAGATCGCCTTGCATGTCAACATCAGAGACGTTTTGCTGCCTATCAACCTGCTGAACAGCATAATCAGCAGCCTCATCATTGATATTATGATTTAACCAATCTATGTTTTCAACATTAAAGCCTTGATCTCTGAGGTACTGCCTGTAATATGTATAAAAAGATAGTCTAGCGGCAAACCTATCTGGGTTTTGTACTAAATATTTTAAACCTAAATTTGTTATTTTTTCTATTCCTTTTCCTGCATTTTTTGATATTTGACCAGCTTTTGTTGATTTCATTTGATAATCAAATTTTGTAGATGGAGAGTCAATATTTGTTGTTGACTCAACTCCCCTCAACGCAATAGACCTAGATGCTTTGTCTATAAAAGCCTCAACACCTTTATCTCTGAAGTAAGAAGATATGGATAAGCTAAATTTTGCATTTATGAATGTGTTTATCAAGGGTGGTATTGTTTGCTTTAAGGGTTGTGTAACGCCACCAAGAGCTCTTAAGACACCAACTGAAGCTAGTCTATTTATAAACCTCATAACTGATCCACTTTGCTCCATAATGTCATAATCTACACCCCTTGTTTTTCTAATAAAAGATACAATTCTTCTTTTTAAAAGATTAGCATCTTCTGTGTTAGAAACAATACTTGAAAAAGAATCACTGTTAATGTACCCGTAGAGTTGAGATATGCCATCAGCAGTGTTTATGTCCACTAATGCATTTTCATATGCCCTAATATTTCCGTTGTCGAAGTTATAATCAAGGACCATTCCTGTAGCTTTTAAAGATTTAGGTCTCTTGGTCTCTATTAATGTTTTAGACTCTTTGTCGTAAACTTTATTTGCTGGATCCGAATAAGATTGTTTTTTGATAAGATCGTCTATTTCGTAGGTCTCTTCGGCTCTGCCTTCTCTTTTAAATTTATCTGGCGTATAATTCTTATCCTTTACTAATGTTTTGTTGTATACATTCAAAGAAACTTCATTTAGGTCAGAAAAAATATCACTCCAAGACTTTATCCAAAAATCAACAGCCTCTTTATTTGTGGGGTCTACTTTGTTTGAGACATCAGATGGACTTGTTGAGTCTTTAATTATCTTATCGTACACTTGTTTTGCAGCCTCACCTTCTTTTGCCTTAACTCCCCCTTGATTTATTTTGTACTCAAAATCCTCCCTTATTATTGTTTTTCTTCTTTGGAACTCCGCAGCTTGATCCGCCTCAGAACCTTCTACAGTTCTAAGCATAAACCCTAATTGATATCTTTCTATAGAGTTATATTCGTCATCAAAACTTTTATTGTTAGCTTTTTTGTTTAAAAACTTATTTGTATAATTTTTTTCTAAATCTTTGGCTGCTTTTTTTGCTTTTGACTTTCCTTCAGCGACTCTACTTAGACCAGAATCTTTGGAGAATTTTCTAGACCCTGACTTGCCTTTGAACATAAACTCTGTTAATATTCCTAGGTTAAATATTTTTTCTCCGTAAAATTTACCTATAAAAGATGAAGAAAAAAGCCTTATCTTATTAGCTTTGAATCCAGACTCTGAATTTTTCTTGGCATTAAGATCTCCTTTGTTTATTTCTGCAATTCTTCGTATACCACCAGTGCTGTAGTTGGTTGCAAAGTTTTTTAATCCATCAAGTATTTTAATTGCCTCTCTTATATCATATCTACTTAAGTCAATTTCATACAATGATTTAATTGTTTCTTTTGTTTGATCCGTTACATCAACAGCTTCACCTGTAAAAGGATCTCTACCAAATTCAATTATTTCCTTTACTAATGCTATGTATGAGTCGTAGGCTTTCTTTATAGCGTCACGCTGTAGTTTTTGTTTTTCCTCAGAAGATGGGGGTGTATATTCTTCATCATTAAGAACCTCTTGCATTTCTTCAAAGGAAAGTGATTCTGATAAATCACCTGTTGCGTCTTGATAAATTTCACTAAAAGCTTTATCTATTATCTCTTTTTGACTTGCAATTTCTTTTTCAGTATATTCTATAAGCTCAGACAAGTTTACATCTTCAGACACTTTAACTCCAGTTTTAGTTAGTCTTGTTGGAGTCAATCCCTTTCTCAGCATTTCAGAAATTCTATTATACTCATCTATATCATTAACGAGGTTCGTGTCAATTTTCAAAAACCGTACAGCTTGCTCGTAAACAGTAGCTTCTGTCTTCCCTTTCTTGTTTAATTTTTTTATTTTTTTCTTTGTGCTATTCGCGTCTAATATCTTTTTTTCGTTATCAGCTTTTTCAAAAACTTTTTCAGAGTATTTTACAATTTTTTCAACGCTTAAAGGGTTTTCTAAGTTTACTAGCGATATTTTTTTCTGTAGAGCATTAGCTGTTCTAGTAGTTATTTTACCAGACTTCACAAGAGAACTTATCTTGTTAGACATCTCTTTTCTTGCTTGATTTAGGTCTTTCTTTTTTTGCCTTACAGCTCTTGCTATTTCTTTTATTGAATCAGAAAGCTTTATAGTTTCATTTGGATCTATAGATTCTTCAATCACAGGATCCCCTTCACCATAATCCCAGTTAGCTTTTGCATTATCTGGCTTTGCTAAAAATTGAGCATCTTTTTTAGTTTTAGAATATACTAACTTGCCTGTTTTTTTATTTCTAACGATCCATTTTCCTGATCCATCTTCCTCTATTTCTAATCCCTCTTTTCCTCCTCTATTGTCAATGACCTCAAAATCCTTTCTAGCTTCTTTAGGATCTTCTGGTAACTTGTAAGTCTCAACCTCTTGTTCTTCAATAGTCACATCTTCTATAGGCTCAACATCTTCTTGAACTTCCTCCCCCGCTTGTGGTGTTCTTAATTTTTCTAATTCATTTTCAATATCTGACACTCTTCTTTTTGAAGTATACTTATCTGACTTTAGAAGTTTTTTTCTTTCTATCTCAAGGTCTATTGCTTTATCCATGCTTTCTGCAGGCATTATACCCTCAAGATCTCTTTTTATTTTTTCTCTTTCAACGACTTTGCTTACTTCAGAAGCAAGATCTTCATCGTTTTCAATAGTAATAGGTTTATCTATAAATATTTCTGGATTTTCTTTAAGCTCTGTAACCACGTCTGCTCTTCCAACAACGTCATCTCCAATTTTATACTTAGTTTTAGCTAAAGCTCTACCTATAGTTATTGGTGCTGTAGCTGTTCCCGCCACACCTTCAAGACCTATTTCAGCTACACTCATTTCTTGACCAGTTGCAAGTCTAGCTAATGCTTCTCCAGACGACCCCCCTACCGCTTCTATTCCTAGACCAGTTGTTGCTTGAGCAGCTTTTGTTAGCCTTCCTGACATTTTTGAAACCTTTCCTATTCCGCTAACTGCCTTTCCCGTGATTCCCATTGTTGCTAAATCTACGGCACTTATAATACCTCCTCTAGCAATAGCCTTTGATCTTATTTTTTGAAATCTATCTTTATCTAAAAGAAGTTCTCTTACATTATCTGCATTGAACTCTAAATTTCGTTCTTGAAAATCTTCATTTATAAATTCAGTCAAGGAAGATGCAACTTCCATAGCTCCATTTGCTGCAGCCATAGTCCCATACATAGCCGAAGTGCCAACTCCTAAAGGACCAAACGCAGCACCAGTAGCGGCACCAGCAGCGGCGCCTCCTGCAGCTATAGCAGCTCCTTCTTTTGTTAATGCAGTACTTGCAGCACCAGATATTGATTGAAGTAAAACCTCTGCTCCTATTCGGGGATTTTGAGCAAAAGCTGAAAGAAACGCTGGAACATCAGCTCCCTCTTCTTGATATTTATCGTTAAACCTAATCATCGCCTCTGATGGCTTGTACTTATCTAAAGACCTAATTGATTCAACATATTCTTCGATTTGCTCTTCAGTAGCGTCTGATGCGCTTGCCATTATAGATAGGGCTTCGTCTGATGTCTGACCCTTAGCTATGCCTTGTTCTATGTTCTCAGAGAAAAATCCTATTAACGGCAGAGAGAAATTATTTATAATTCCGTCTGTAAAGCTGTTTCCGGTGGATATAAATTTAGGTATATATTTTGATGATAATGTTTCTTGGTCCTCTTCTTTTCTTTTAAGATCAACATTTGTTAACCACTGATCAAGGTTGGAATCAGTTTTTTTTTGTTCCATAAGATAGGAGTGAACATTACTTTGGACTTGTTCATCAGACTGAATGTTCTTATACCAAGTTTCGAAATCACTTGTAGTCTTGCCTTCGGAGCTTAAATATTCCCATATATTCTTTAAAACTTTATCTTCCATTAACCGAAGTTTTTGCTACTCTGATCAGTAGATTTTTTAGATTGTATGGATTTTTGTTTTGATATAACATTTACCATTTCATTAAACTTTTGTAGAAATTCTGATTTCTCCATATCTGATCCAAAAATAAAGCTTGTTCCGTCACTAATCTTAACTTCAACTGCTTTGCCTCCTCCAAGCAAGGAGCCTTTAGACGTTATCTGATAACCGCTAGACTCAGATAAGCCATAACCTTTTGCAAGTACCTCCCTTATGTTGTCCTCTGCATTGCTTAGGGAGGTTACGTATAAATCAAATTCTTTGTACGCTTTATCAAGCGCAGATGTTCTTCTGTCTTCATCTATAAAAATAAGATCCGCTGAAGGTAATTCTGCATAGCCACCAAATGAAATAGGACTTTGTGAATATTCGTAATCGGGATGTCTTTTTGCGTATACTTCAGCTGCTGTTTCAGCTTCACCAGGATTAGCCTTTGGGTCTACGGCACTAAAAATAGCTTTAGCAGTTTCTACATGATTGTATGATCCGTCTTTATTATATATAATATCAACAGTAATATCCTCTAAGCCTTCTTTTGTTTTTTTCTGAATAACAAAAACCCCCTCATCTACACCCCCAAACATATTAGTAACATCAGGGTTTATGGATTTTATTTTATTTACCGCATTCTCACTAATTTCCCCTCCGTTTGTAGCTTGAAGAGCTAAGTCAAAAGAAGCGTCTAACCTATCTTTTTTCGCCGTCTCACTTGGTGTCTCTCTTTGTCTATATGGATCTCTATATATCTCAGTCTTTTGTTTTCTTTTTTGTCTTTCTTGCAACTGATTATACATTGACTCCTTAAGCTTTTGTTTATTTTCTTCGGTAGCTGTAGGGTTGATTATATTCTCATCACTAATATCTTCAGCGGAAATGTCTCCAGATTGGAGCAATGCCCCTATAATCTGACCATCGGTCATACTTGATATTTTAGCGTCAATAACATCCATGCCCCCCTCTTGTTCGTTATATTTAGTGACTTTCTTACCTGAAACTATAGACTGTACAAACCCTTGATCTTGAAGTAGCGTATCGTAAACACTATCTAAATCCACACCCTCTTCAAGGTTTAGTATTCTTTTGAAGTCAGAAACGCTTGTATTTAATCTTTCTCCATTTTTTATTGTAGACATGTACATTCCGTCTAAGCCAGCATTAACAGCAAAATTCTTATTAAACTTGTCCATAAGATCAAGCTTTAAATCGTTCAAATCATTTTTCTTACCCTCCGCCTCAAGCGATCCTTTGCTTTCGATAAATTTATTTATATCATCATAAAGTGTAGACAACTCTTGAACTTGTCCTTTTGTTGCAGAATTTCTTTTAGCAAGCTGTGACTCATTAATAAACCCATTATTGTAAGCAAACTGATTTAGCTCGTAAAGATCTTTAACCTCTTTCCTAAACTTTTCACCTGCCACATCGAAATTAGTTATTCCAGTGTCGTCAAATTGATCTTCATAAACAGTTGGATCATATTTTTCTCCTTGTTGCTGTTTAAAAAGCTTTCTTGCTTCCTCAAAATCTTTTTGTCTTTTATCTCCAAGATCTCTTTGCTGTGTATATTTTTCAGTAAAACTTTTTAATTCAGTGTTTAAACTAGGAATACCACTCGCACCCTTTGCGTATCCTAATTCAAATCCACCAGTCCAAATCTTTCCAGGCATAACTTATGGTTGTTTAATTTTAGGTATTGTTAATCCAGCCACACTTCTTTGCAGACTACCAGATGGATCTCTTAAATCAAATGTGTCTGTTTGATACCCTTTAAGATAATTTTCCTTTCCGCCTAATCCTAAAAGACCTTTTCTTCTAGTGTCGTATTGAGCAGATCCTAGAATACTGTCTGCCGTACTTATTGCTCCTCCAAAATCTTGCAATGTCGTTAATCCTTTTAATCTTGGCTCTCCAGCTTGCATACTTTCCATGCCCATTAAAGCAGTAGATGCTGCCCCAGCAAAATCAGTTATCCCAGACATAAGAGCTTGCCTACCTGCCGCTCTCTCTCCTACTAATTGCTGATAGTCAAAGGCTTGTCTTTCTTCTGTCATAGATCTAATATTAGCCTCATCTTGAGCTCTCATCATTTCTATTTGACGCTGTTGTTGATCTAAGCCAGCTGCTATTTGTTGTTGCTGCCTTTGTTGAAGCTGTTCTTGTTGACCAAGACCCCCCACAACTCCACGAACACCTCCAGAACGAAGTGCGTCTACAGAGGTTGCAAACCTTCTTTGCGCTTCTTGCGTTTGTAGTTCAGCACCAAGAGTAGAAACTCTCATGCCTTCAGTTACATTTCTTAGCTCTTGTCTTTGAAACTTATCAAGAGCTTTTCTTGCCTTAGAGGCTCTCACTCCGCCATCTATAGCTTTTGCAGCTCCTGCAGCAGCACTAACTCCTGCAGCTATCGCCAATCCTGTTGCTATTGCCATACTTTTATCATTTCAGTTACGTTTTCATCTGAAACCATATATCCAGACTTTTTATATTTTCCAACTAAACTCTTGTTTTTTAAAATAACATGAGCATATTTGTATCCTTTTTCCTCGGCAAGCATTAATATTCCATCAATCAATAGCTCTATTGCCTCAGTTCTATCTTTCTCCTTATAGTCTTTGTTTGAAACTACAAATTCTGTCAAAGCAACTTTAGAGTTTGTTAGGTAAATAAATCCAGCGCATATATCTACATCGCCTTTTGTAACCATCAAACCGCCTGTTGCGTTCTCAGGCAAAAAATCTTTTGGAGGAGCTTCCCATCCCCAAGATTTCCACCAGTGCTTCAGAGTATCATCATAGTCATTCTCTGTAAGTCTTCTCAAATTAAATTCCATTAGTGCAAATATACGAATATTAAGAGAAGCTTTTGCTTACTTCACTATTGACAGCATATAGCTCTACAGCACTAGTACTGCCACTTACAAGTCTTACACTAGCATAGTACCCCTTAAGTCCATACGACT
>Ga0208792_1000687_pt1 | contig 12205 bp, 5 predicted proteins | sample 14_taG_FD_184087 | JGI IMG/M metagenome (GOLD analysis project Ga0208792, IMG submission 184087) | Marine viral communities from the Subarctic Pacific Ocean - 14_ETSP_OMZ_AT15311 metaG (SPAdes) (version 2) | ecosystem: Environmental > Aquatic > Marine > Oceanic | place: Pacific Ocean | collected...
GGACCAGTTCAAGGTCCTCCGGGAAATAAACCAATTCAACCACCATCAATAGGTGGACCGGGTGGTGGAAACCCAGTTCCAATTGAAGACCCTTCTCCAATATACGTACCTCCAGAAGACGGAACAATACCTCCGGGTGGTGGAATAAATCCTCCATATACACCTCCGGGAACACCTCCGGGAACACCTCCATATACACCTCCATATACACCTCCATATACACCTCCATATACACCTCCGGGTGAAACTCCATATGTTCCGGTTCAAGGTGCAGTAGACCCTAACAGAACAGCACGTGTTCAAGCTACTGGAGAACAAGCAGAAAGAATAGCTGCTGGAGATTTTACAGGTGTAGACTTACCACAAATTCCAGAAGCAAAAACTTTAATAGACCCAAAAACAGGATTACCTGCAGAAACTACAGAACTAGATTCTACTTCAGAAGCTTTTAAAATGCAACAAACTAAAACAGCAGAAGCTGCAGATGTTGCAGGAATTTCTAAAGAACAAGTAAGTAAAGGACAAGTTACAACTGCACCAGCAACAGAAGTTGCAGACGCTGCACAAATTACTAAAGACGAATTAACAACTGTATCTGATAAAGATGTAGCTGTAGATGCTGCTGAAGGACAAGTAACTCGAGAAGCTAAACTAGCTGACCAAACTTTAACAGAAAGAGCAGTAGCTGCTGATATTAGTGATGCTGAAGCTGCTAAAGGAATGGCTCGACAAGTTACAGGAACTGTAGAAACTAAAGCACAAGAACTTGCTAGAAGAACTGCAGAAGAAGTTGGTCCTATTGATGATGCAACTGCTAAAACAAGACAAGCTCAAATAATAAGTGAAAAACAAAAAACAGATATATTAGCTAATGTTACAGGTGAAGGTGTAGACTTAAATCAAATACCTCAATATGAAATAGCTAAGCAAAGAACTGCACAAGTTGCAGAAGCTACTACAAAAATAGCACAAGAACTTGGAGAAGCTCCTAGTGAAGATGCTGCTATGAGAGCAGGTATAACTTCTGACGGAGTTGCTAAAGGTAACGCTGCTCAAATAGGTGGTATTCCTACATTACAAGCTGCTTCAAGACAAGCAGTAACTAAGGAAGCTCGTAAAACTGCAGCAGCAGATATGTTACTTGTTGTAGGTGAAATGCCTGAAGAAGTAACTGCAGCAATATTAGAAGACCCTGCAACGGTATCAGCTCAGTTAGATACCCAGCCTGTTAATGTTCAAGCAGCAGTAGCAGCACTTCCAAAAGAAGCTTTAGTATCTACACAAATGGAAGGATTACTTGCAGGTATGGAAGAAGGTAAAACTCCTATATGGGCTAGACCTGCTGTAGATGCAGTTAATGCTATGATGGCTCAAAGAGGCATGACATCTTCTACTGTAGGAAGAGATGCGTTATTTAATGCTATTATTCAAAGTGCTATGCCTATAGCTCAAAGCAATGCACAAGCACTTCAAGCTAGAGCAACACAAAATTTAAGTAATGAACAACAGGCTAACTTACAACAAGCTAGTCAAGTTATGCAAAAAAGAATGGCTAATCTTGCTAACGAACAGACAGCAGCCTCACAGACTGCTCAGATGGCACAACAAATTGTATTAAAGCAGGGTGAGTTTGACCAACAAGCAGTAATGACTACAGCTCAACAAGAGCAACAAGTTAGAATGACTAACATTCAAAATGAACAACAAAAAGCTGTTCAAGAATCTGCACAAAGACAACAAGTTGCTATAGCTAATTTAGATTCTGCAACTAAACTTGACCTTGCAAATCTTGAACAACTTAATGCAGCTTCTAGAGAAGACATGTCTGCTGAACAACAAGTAAGACTTACAGAGTATCAAACTAAAGTAGCAAGAGAAACTAGACAAGCTGAACTTAATCAAAGAATGGAAGAAGTTAATCTTGATAGTCGATTAAAAATAGAACTTTCAAATCTTTCAGAGTTAAACAATACTGATAGAGCCAGTATGTCTAATGACCAACAAATGAGATTAGCAAATCTTAATGTTCTTGTAGATTTTAAAAAGACTAATGCTTCACTAGCACAGCAAATGGATATGGCTAACATGTCTGCTGAAAACCAAATGGAACTTGCAAACTTGCAAGAAAGAGCCTCTGCAGATAGTGCAAACTTTACAGAAGAAAATAAATTTAGATTACAAGAACTTACAACAACTGCAAGTGTGTTATCACAAAATGCAGAATTACAACAAAGAGCAGAATTAGCTAAGTTAGGTGCTGAAGAAAAAATAACACTTGCAAACTTAACTGCTAAGAACCAAGCAGATAGTGAAAGCATGACTGCTGAAAATCAAATTGAGTTAGCAAACTTAAATAAACGTATGTCTACTGCTCAGACTAATGCACAGTTAGCACAACAGTTAGGATTAGCTGAATTAAGTAATGACCAACAAGCTTCTATGTTTAATGCACAAATTGGTGCTAACATGGATATGGCAAACTTTAATGCTGAACAACAAAGAGAACTAGCTAATAGTAAGTTTATGCAAACTGTTCAAATACAAAACATGAATGCTGAACAACAAGCTGTTATGCAAAATGCTACAGCAATGGCATCTTTAGATTTAGCAAACTTATCAACACAAGAAAGACTTCAAGTTGAAAATGCTAAAAACTTTTTAACTATGGATATGGCTAATCTTAATAATGAGCAACAAGCTAACATGATGAAAGCTCAACAAGAACAACAAAGATTATTATCAGACCAATCAGCTCAAAATGCTGCAGCACAATTTAATGCTACAAGTGAAAATCAAACTAATCAATTTATGGCTAATTTAGCACAGAGTCAATCTCAATTTAATGCTAGTCAACAAAATTCTATGGAACAGTTTAATACTCAAGCTTTAAACATAGCAGAAGCTAGAAGAGTTGGTAATGAAGCAGAAGCTGCTAAATTAGAAGCACAATTAAAAACAGATGTAAGTAAATTTAGTTCTCAGATGGAAGCTCAACGAGAAGAATTTAATACTAAAAATGAAACAGCTATAGCACAATCTAATGTTGCTTGGAGAAGACAAGCTAATACAGCAGATACAGCAGCACAGAATGCAGTTAATCAACAGAATGCACAGAATGCTTTTGGACTTACTGCATCTTCTATGAACTTTTTATGGCAAGAGTTACGTGACGAAGCTGATTTTAATTTTAGAAGATGGGATAACGAAGAAACTAGGAAGACTTCAATATACACAGCAGCTCTAGGTAATGATACAGGAGCAGCTTCAGATAGTAATTGGAGTAGTAATTTAACAGCAATATCAAGCTTAATAAACGGGTGGTTAGACTAATGGGATGGATAAGAAAAAAAGCTAAACAAATAGCAGGTGCTTTTAGAAAAGTAGGACGTAAATTAAAAAAAGGTTTAGGTAAAGTAGCTAAAGCTTTTGGTAAACTTGGACCTTTAGGCTCTATAGCTTTATCAGTTATGCTTCCGGGAATAGGAGATATGCTAGGAACGTGGTTTAAAGGACTAGATAATACAGGATTTTTAAAACAATTTGTAGGTAAAATTACAGATGTATATGGTGCTGTTAAAGATAAAGTTGGTTTTGTTTTTAATAAAGTAACTGATGCTGTAGAGTTTGGTTTAAACAAATTAAGTACACCATTTGGAGGAACTACAGGAACTAATCTTAGAAACTTTGTAAGTGACATGACTAATGGATTTGTAGAAAAATCATCTACTACTGAAGCTGTAGATTTAACAGAAAAAGTTCAGGCTAGTTTAAGTGATACAATAGAAGGAGTAACGTCTGAAGTAGCAACTCCTTCAATTTCAAAAGATGTAGGAACTAAAGTTTCATTTAAAGATAAACCTAGCATTCTTGAAACTGCAAAAGATAAAGATTTAGGATTAAAAGAAAAAATTACTTCAAGCAGAGAGTATGCAGCTTACAAACCTATAGAAGCTACCAGAATGGCAGGTGCTGCTATTAATGAAGGAGAAGCTGCCTATGAAGCTCAAGTAAACTATCTTAAAGCTAGGAAGTCTGATTACTTTAAAGGTCAAGCAGACTATCAACTATCAGCAGTAGAACAACAAAACTATTCACACGTTGGAGATATGCCAATGTTTGTTGACTATAGTAATTTTAATACAGACCAAGACCCAGCACAACAGTATGCAGCTTATAGAGGAATTACAGGAAATGTAAATCCAATAGATATAGGTGGTTATGGTTTTGACTATGAACAATTTTTAAAAGCACAATTAAGTTAATATGAAAAATCCAAACGCAATAGCTAAAGAAGCAGAACCATTTTTATTTGAAGGACCTACAGCAGGTCAATCATTAACTAATGACCCTAGTAATCCTTATCCTTGGGAGAAAGCTCCTGAGATGACTTCTGTTAAAATGGCTACAGAAAAAATATTCTTTGACCTTTTAAAAGAAGATAACCTTACAACTGTTGCGACTTTAATGTCTCAAAAGACTCCAGTTGCAGATATTGCTAATTTATTATTAACAGCAGGGTTTCAAAAAGGTAAATGGAATCCAGACATGATGTTAAATCTTTTAGAGCCTACTATGTATATGTTAATGGCTATAGCAGAAAAAGCTGGTATTGAACCAGTATTGACAAGAGACGATGCTGACGTTATAATAGAAGATGATGAAGATGAATCTTTACAAGATTTACAAAACTCTAGACAACAAGTAAGAAATGTAATACCTGAAGGTAAAGGATTTAAAGACGCACAAATTCAAAAGATTAATCCTGCTTCAGTTGGTGGAGATATTAAAAAACAATTAGATACTTTAGACAGTGCAAAAATAAAACAAAGTATTTTACAAAAACAAAAACCTGCCTTACAAGAACAACCAAGTCTATTAGGTAAAACAGGAGTTTAAAGATGGCTGACGATATATATGGTAACATGAGTAATATGAGTGTAGATGAATTAGGTTCATCTTTACTACAAAAGAAAGCAGCGTCTGATAGAGCTGCAGCTAAAAAAGCTAAAAAGAATGAAAGAATTCAACAAGGATTAGCTTTGTTACTTATGGGTCAAGGAGTTATGAAGACTCAGTTTAAAAAACGTATGAAAGAACTAGATGACTTTCATAAGTTTGAAACTATAGGTAATGACAATAAAGCTAAACAATTAAACATGAACTCTACTATTTTAAATACTATAGGTAATAAATGGAATGGTCAAGGTGGTTATGATGGCTTTAAAGATAGTGAAGATTATTTAAGATTTGAACAAGCAGTAAGACCTTATATTATTCAAAAAATAAAAGCTACTACAGGTGATGAGTATGATACAATAGAAAATACATCTACTTTTAATAATGCTATTGATTTAGGAACAGAAGGATATGCTAAAAAATATTTAGAAGTAGATAAAAAATCTGGAAAAGCTAATTACTTAGCATATCAAGATGGATTAAGAGAAATTTTAGGTGATGAAGCAATAGACATGGACAAAAATGAATTGTTTCAAAGGGCTATGGGTTTAAGTGCAGATGAATTAACAACATATCAAAGAAGAAATTATCAAAAAGTTTTAGCTGAATATAAAGCACAAGGAAACATTGTTGGTGGTTTTAAAAGAGTACTTGGTTTATTTAATGATGACTATAAAAGAAAAGGTGGATTTGATATTTTTTCTAAAGTTACTGAAGATGCATTAGCTGGACCAACTATAAGAGATTTAAATCAAGCCATGAACTTAAAAGGTATGACTAATAATATAGTTAGTAAAGCTTTAGCAGATGCTTCTAAATCGCCAACAAGATGGAGAGAAAGAGCCGAAGGTAAAAGATTTGAAAACTATAGAAAAAATATAAGTGACGTATATCTTCCTCAAATGACAAATTTAATTGAAGAGGGAAGATATCCTAGTGAATTACAAACAAGTACTTTTATTGGTAAAAATAATTGGGAAGAATTCATGGATGATATTTCTGATGAAGACAGAAGAAATTTAGTTACAGACACTGCTGCACTTAGTTTAAGATTAAAAGAAGATAGAAAATTTTTAACAGCAGTTTATAATGAAACAGAAGGTAAAAAGAAAAACGGTAAAAGCTTTAATGAATTTAGAGCTATATTAGATGATGAAGCAAGTAGGACTATGTTTGCTGCTAATATAGTTACAGACGCAGGATTTAGAGATGAAGGTTGGTTTCCTTATAAACAAGAAACTTATAATTCATTTGGAACATTAACTCAAGTTTATAATAAATATAATATATCTACTATGGTAGGTGATGGTATTAATGTTAATGACCGAGGTGGTTTAAATTTACCTGAAAGCTATATTAATGCTTCAAAAGATATAAAAAAAGATATGCTAGAATCTACAGTTAAAGACATTTTAACAAATTCTAAAACTGAAAATGAAAGAAATATAAAACTTGGTGGTGAATTAGATATTGAAATTAATAAATATTTTGGAATGGACTCTCAAGCTTATATAGAAAGTTTAGCTGCTAAAGAAATGAAAACGTCTACTCAAAAACCTTCTCAAGAAGATTTAAAGAAAGTTGGTTTTGGAAATATGTTTGGAGATAATTTAGATTTTCAAAATGTAGCTTCAGTTAAAAATGAAATAAATAGATTAGATAAAATATTAAATACTGGAAATTTATCTACAAATCAAGAAAAAACTATTACAGAAAAAGTTAATATTTTAGAAAGGTCTGTAAGTTATTTAGAAAATAAACCAAAGCTAGACCCAACCACAAGATTATTTGGTAGAGAAGATAAAGAAATAATTAGTGATTTAAAACAACAATTAATAGATGAAAAAGATGATTTAAGACCTAGTCAAGTTAAAGAAATACAAGATAGGATTAATAGATTAGAAAACCCTGACGAAAAAAAAAAGACTGAATTAAATCCTAACTATAATAATCCTGAATATAATAAATTATTAGACATACATTTAGATAGATTAGGTATTGACGGTAAAGAACTAGCTACTCGAGATTTAAATGAATTAGCATCTTTTATATTAGAAGCAGAAAGTGATGGTAACTTTAATGCTGCTAATTCAGATTCTTCAGCTAGAGGAGGTTATCAATTTTTAAAAGATTCTGTTGAACCTGCTGTAGTTAGATTAGAAAGAAGACTTGGAAGATTACCTAGATTTGATGAGGTTAGAAAAACAGGAGATGTTAGAAGTTTAAGTCCTGAAGACCAAACTCTTTTATTCATGGCTGATATTTTAGAAAAAACAGCCGTAGTAAATGGTGTAGAAACACCGGGATATGGTGATGAATTATTTAATAAATTTTTAACTGCTGACAACAGGAAAGATAAACAAAATGCAGCTTATGAAATATATACTGTCCTACATCATACAACAGATAAAAAAGGTAACATTCCTCTTAGAGCAAAATTTCAAACTAAACGTAAATTAAAAAAATATTTTAATGAGTAATCAACTAGACTTATACATTCAAAGCTTACAAGAAGAAAAAGCTAAAGAAGAAGAACAAGAAGAGCAACAATCTTTTTATACTTCTACATCTGAAACTCCTGAAGGCTATGACACCTTTGTAACTGAACCTACGACAGAACGTGAAGTAAACCCTTACGATTCTACTCCGGGTAAAACTACACTTACTGAACTTAGAAATGACCCTGAGTTTGCTCAAAGAGCTTCAAGGTTTTTAGATGGTGTTGGTAGTAATGATAATATCTTTGAATACCTTAGAGACTCTGACTATAGTTTAAGTGCTGCTGCTGTTCGTTCTTTTCAAACAGGTAAATGGACAGAAGAACAAAAACAAGACTATGCATATTTAAGAGAAAGATTTAATAATGCAGACATAGGTAATTGGAAAGAAAGATTTGGTATGATAAAAGATATTGGAGTCGATATAGTTACTGACCCTTTTAATATTGCTGCTGCTATATTTGCTATTCCCAGTGGTGGTCAATCATTAACTGCAAATGTAGCTCTTAAAACAACTGCTCAACAAGCTATAAAACAACTTACTAAATCTCAATTAAAAACAAAAGCTATAAAAGATACTGCATTGTTTACTGCTGCTGAAGGTGCTGCATGGGGAGGACTACATAATTATTTTTTACAAGATATAGATATGGACTTAGGACTTCAAGACGATATTGACTTTACAAACATTGCAGCTACTACATTGCTGGGTGGAGCAATTGGTGGAGCTTTAGGTGGTGGTATTACTGCTGCTACATATGGTAGAGGTGCTAAAGAAGTTGCTAAGAAAGTAGACACAGATGTAGATACAGTACCTGTTACTAATATGCCTGAACCTTACCAACAACTAGAATTTAAATTTAGTAACGAAGAAGTTATAGAAGATGTTGCCCGTGCTAAAACAAGAAAAGAAATATTAGAAGAGTCTGAAATTGAAGAAGCATTAGTAGAGCCTTTAGAAAAATTAAAAGCTAAAGGTAAAAAAGCTCAAAGTATAGGCACGATTAAATTAAATAAATTTATAGCAAACACTGTAGGTAAACCAACTACAGAGTTTTTAAGTTACATAGATAAATCACCACAACTTCAAGCACTACTCAAAAAGTTTAGATATGACTATGATGTTACATTAACTAAAGAAGGTTCAGAGCTTGTAAAAGAAAAGTCTTATGGTTTAGCTGTTGGAGAAAGAACAGGTAAATATCTATATGGTTTAGCTAAGTCATTCAATGTATTAGACAGAGTAGGCTTTAGAGCTAGACTAGCTAAAGACCAACAACAACAATTAAATTCTTTATTAAGAGATAAAAAAGTAACTGGAACTAAAAGAGAAGCTCAAAGAGCAGGTAATAAAGTTTGGATAAGAGATTTAATAGGTAAAGAACATAATGGATTTATAGTAACAGAAGATGTTGCAGTTTCTTATGGTGGTAAAAACTTTGATGGCACTGAAGGTGTTAGAAATATACTAGATGAATCATTTAATGATTTAAATCGTGCAGGATTATTTAGACCTGATACTATTAATAAAGGTGGCTACTTTCCTAGATTATTTAATTATAAAGCTTTAAAAGAAAACAGAGAAAGATTTCAAAAAGATTTAATTGATGCAGGACACGCTGACCCTATAAATGAATTAGATGAAGTAATTATTAAAAATGCTGATAATGAAAAAATTAAAGGTGTTTTAGAAGATGCAGTTGGTAAAGATGAAAATGTGTTTGGTGTTAATTTTTTAGAACTTGCAAAGGGTGATATAGAATATGCTAAACAATTAAAAGCTTCTCGTATTGTAGGAGACATGCTTGAGGAAAGATGGACTCCTTTTGAAATTAAAATAATGATGAAAGGAAAACAAGCAGGAGATTCTGCTGGAAGATTACAAGCTAGAAGATTTACTAATCTTGATGATAATAAAATTGCATATGTATTAGAAGATGATACACAACAAATATTAGAAGATTATTTTACTAATTCTGCTAGGGCTATTGAAAGGTCTAATTATTTTGGTAAAAATATATTAGAATTTGAATCTAAGTTTCTAGTTAATAAAGGTGGAATTAAAGATGAATTAAAAGCAAGTGGAATGGGTGAAAATGAAGTTGAGGGAGTTCTTGATAATCTTAGAAATATGCACAAACGTGTAACTGGAATTGAAACAGATTCACAGTCTATGTGGAAAAAGAAGGGATGGGCAAGAAATGCTGCTGATTGGGGCAAACTAATACAACAGATGGCTCACCTACCTTTGGCTACTTTATCTAGTGTTACTGAACCTTTTTTACTTTTAAGTAGAGCAGGTAAATCTGATGCTCCTAAAGTTATAAGTGATATTGGCAATTCTATAGTTAAAGAAGGTGCTAGTGTTATGGACAGAACTATAAAAGGATTTCAACGTGGAGTCTTGCGTCAAAGAGTTAAAGGTATAAAAGATATAGATGATGAAGCATGGGGAGAACTATATCAAACTGGACTAGCTTTAGAACAAGCAGTTCAAGAAAGACTTGAAGGTCTTGCAGGTGAAGGACTACATGGTAGCGTAGCTAAAAATTTACAGCAAGGATTTTTTAAAGTTAATTTACTTACACAGTGGACAAGAGCTGTTCAACTTGCATCCTTTACTACAGGTAAAAGATTAATAAAACAAAATGCTGAAAAACTTTCTAAGGGTGGATTAGGTAAACGTAAAAGAGAATATCTTACTAAACAACTTGGAGGTTTAGGAGTTAAAGCAGATGATGCTGTTGCGTGGTATAAAAAATCTACAGTTAATGGTAAATGGGATGAAAATATAGCTCGTAGTCAAGAGTTTTATCAAGAACAATATACGTCAGGAGCTAATAGATTTGTAAAAGAAATTATACTTAACCCTAGTACTGCAGAAGCTAACAGACCTTTATGGTTTTCAACACCTGCAGCTCAGATGTTAATACAGTTTGCAGGGTATCCTACAGTGTTTACAAATACAATACTTAAAAGATTTTCATATGAGGCTGTTAATAGTCCAATGCAGTCTATACCAAAAGTATTACCAACAGTTATACTTATGAGTTCAGTAGCTCATATAGGTAATTATGTCAGGAGTCAAGGTAACAGTTTAAAAGATTATGAAACTGGTAGAGATAAAGACGCAGGTGAATTAATATTTGAAAGTGTTAGAAGATGGGGAGGGTTGGGTTTTCTTGATTATGTTTCTAGATATGATAATGAATATGAAAGAAATGTAGGAAGTACAACTGCTGCACTAAAAACTTTTGCAGGTCCATTACCTCAAGACCTTATAGATACTATATTATATAGAAAAGGAATACCTGAAGTATTAGCAACTAATTTACCGGGATATTCTGCTTATGATTTAATGTTTGGAGAAGGAACTAAAAAGTCTTTAAGGGCTGCAGCAAGAGGAACATCTAGTAAAGATGAAGAATATAAAGTAAGACAATATTCTAAAGGTGGTATAGTTACTAACGTACCTAACGTCAAAGACGAACCTGATGAAATGATAAATAGAAATACAGGATTACCTTTTAACGCAACCTCAGAAGCTGCACAAGATATTGAAGATAGAGAATTAAAAGCTCAAATGGAAGGACTAGGTTTAAGAGAGCCTTTTGTAGTTGGTGGAATAGCAAAAGCTTTAACTAAAACTATTGATAATGCTTCTAGTAAAACAGGTCAAAAATTAAGAAAGAGTTATTTAGATAGAAAACATTTACAAAAATTAGACGATACTGTAGATGAAAGATTTGTAAGTTTAACAATGATAAAAGACTTATTAGAAGATAAAGATATTACTGTAACAGAAGCAGTAGATGCTTTAAAAGCTGGTGGATATAAACAGTCTGTAATAAATAAATTCATCAGACCATACAAGGAAATAGGATTATAATATGAACATAGAACTATGCAAACAAGAAATTAAAAGACACGAAGGCGAAGTACTAAACATCTATGAAGATAGTTTAGGATATAAAACTCTAGGAGTTGGACATCTTTGTCAACCCGAAGACCCTGAATATGATTGGGCAGTTGGTACATCTGTATCTCAAGAAGTAGTAGATATGTATTACGAAGATGACTTTGACAAACATTACATGGAAGCTATACATGTCTTTGGAAGCCATGAAGATTGGGATAACTTACCTGAAGTTATACAAAGAGTATTAGTTAATATGTGTTTTAACTTAGGAGGCTCTAGGCTTTCTAAGTTTCGTAACATGTTAAAGGCTTGTAGAAACCATGACTGGAAAGAAATGGCTGTGCAAATGGAAGACAGTCGTTGGTATGGGCAAGTTGGTAGACGTAGTAAAGAATTACAAGATATGGTATTAGGAGCCTGAAATGAAAGCATTATTAAAAAACATAGTTGGAGCTGTTGCACCTACATTAGGAACTGCCTTGGGTGGACCGATGGGAGGAATGGCAGCTAACATGATATCAGAAGTGTTAGGTGTTCCTAATACTCCAAAGGCTATAGAAAAAGGATTAGCTGAAGCTACACCTGAACAAATGTTAGAACTTAAAAAAGCTGAACAAGCTTTTGAAGTACAGATGAAAGAGCTTGAAGTAGACGTATTTAAACTAGAGACACAAGACGGACAAGACGCTAGAAATAAGTTCAGTAAAGACTGGACAGCCCGTATCATGGGCATAGCTGTTGTAGGTGGATTTATGGGATACATATTCCTTGTCACTCTACAACCACCTGAACAGAACTCTGAAGCTCTTATAAACCTTGTACTAGGTTATCT